>Ga0180216_1001861_pt1 | contig 18194 bp, 12 predicted proteins | sample eDN3rd37CBELigMG_FD_128879 | JGI IMG/M metagenome (GOLD analysis project Ga0180216, IMG submission 128879) | Enriched Miracle-Growth compost microbial communities from Emeryville, California, USA - eDNA 3rd pass 37_C BE-Lig MG (version 2)... ...
GGCGATCTTCGGATCCCCGGCGCGGATGGCCTGGAACCATTCGAGCTTGTTGGCGTCGTCGTCGCCCTTGCCTCCCTGGATGCGGGCGATGGTCGGCTCGGGGTCCTTGTAGTCGCGGAACCGATCCTCGGGCCAAAGGACCTGCTTGGTGCCGTTGTCGCCGGGGGAGTACATCACGCCCTTCGAGCCGATCAAAAGCGAGCCGCTGTCGGAGGGACTGACGCCTTCGGGGAAGAAGCTCGCGGGGGGGAGGTTGCGCTTGCCGTCGCGGGCGCCCTCGTACCAGATGAACTTCACCGGGGGAAGGCCGTCGCGGGCGGGGAACTCGTAGGTGATCGTCGCCCAGGCGGGGTAGGTCTCGGGGTTGATCTCGCCGTTTTCGGCCGAGACCCGCGTCGGCAGGCCGAGCTTCAGGGCCCGGAAGGGGAGGTTGGTGGTGTGGCAGGCCATGTCGCCCAGGCAGCCGGTGCCGAAGTCCCACCAGCCGCGCCAGAGGCCGGGGTGGTAGGCGGGGCTGTAGGGTCGCTCGGGCGCGGGGCCGAGGAAGAGATCCCAGTGGATGAAGGGGGGAACGTCGGGCGTCTCGGTCGGCCGGGCCGTGATGATCGGGGCCTGCTTCCAGTAATGGAGGGGCCGGTTGGTCCAGGCGTGAACCTCGGCCACGTCGCCGATCGCGCCGGTCTGGACGACCTCGACGCCGCGCCGGAGTCCCGAACTGGCGGACCCCTGGTTGCCCATCTGGGTGCAGACGCCGTGCTTGCGGGCGGTCTCGCGCATCAGCCGGGCTTCCCAGACGGTGTGGGTCAGCGGCTTCTGGCAGTAAACGTGCTTGCCCAGCCGCATGGCCGCGACGGAGGCCGGGGCGTGGGTGTGGTCGGCCGTGGAGACGGTCACGGCGTCGATCTTGTCGCCCATCTGGTCAAGCAGCTCGCGGAAGTCGTGGAAGACCTTGGCGTCGGAGTGCTTCTCGCGCTTCTGGTTGAGCGGGCGGTCGTCGATGTCGCAGAGGGCGACGACCCGGCCGTGGTTGGCGGCGTGATCGGTGTCGCTGCTCCCCTTGCCCCCCACGCCGATGCAGGCGACCTGGATGGTCTCGTTGGGCCCAACGCCCCCGGCCCAGCCCCGTCGCCCCTGGCAAAAGATCCCGAACCCCGCGACCGACGTCCCATACAGAAACGCCCGCCGATCCATGCGTTGGCTCATCGGACAAGTCTCCCCGGTCTTGACGCGGCGATAACCGACCCGCGAACGGGTCGAACGGATGTTGAACATCTTAGGAGAGCGGTCGGGGGCCCGCCAGGGGGTGGTTTCCGCCTGTTTTCAAGTCGTCGGCCGATACAGGTTGTGGGCCTCGATGTAGGCTTCGACGGCCCGGGGAATCTGGTAGCGGACGCTCCGACCGGCGGCCAGGCGCTCGCGGAGGTCGCGCGAGGCGATGCCGATGGGGGGGATGTCGACGAGCTGAATCGGCAGCGCGTCGGGGCCGAGGTCCGGCACCGCGACGGCGGGGGCGTCGACGCCCGGACGGTTGACGACGACGATGGAGGCGAGCCGGGCGATTCCCTCGGGGTCGCGCCAGGTGGGCAGGTCGACGAGGCTGTCGGCGCCGATCAGGAAGAACAAATTGTCGTCGGGCCGCTGGGCTTTGATCTCGGCGAGGGTCTCGACGCTGTAGCTGGGGCCGGGACGCTTCGCCTCGATGTCGGAGACCTCGAGCGCCGGGTTGCCCGCGACGGCGAGCCGGACCATCTCCAGCCGATGCGTCACCGCCGTTCGCTCAACCCCGCGCTTGTGGGGCGGCTCGCCCGCCACCACGAACCGGACCTTCTCCAGGTTGAGCGCTTCGCGGCACTGCTCGGCCAGGATCAGGTGCCCCAGGTGGATCGGATCGAAGGTGCCGCCGAAGAGTCCCAATCGCATTGAACCCACAATCCCTTCCGACCTGAGTTTCGGTATACTATTGAAGGCGCGACGAATCCCGACCCGATGCGCCGTCTCGCCGTTTCCCTGGATATAGGCCCCCGCGATGAGCGTTGTCAATCAGGATCGAAGCGACGAGCCGCCGCGGGAGGAGGGCGAGGCGATCCGGCAGGCCTCCTGGTTCGGGCTCGATGACCAGGCCGACGGCCGGCCCGACGCCCACCGCGAGGGCGGGGGGCTGTTCGTCGGCGTCGTCGTGAATCGGGCCTTCGACCAGGTCTTGACCTACCGCGCCTCGGGGACGATGGTCGGTCGAATCCAACCGGGGCAGCGGGTGAAGGTTCCCCTGGGAGGCGCCCGGGGGCCGGTGACGGGCTATTGCGTCTCGGTCGATTTGCTTCCGCCCAAAGGGCTCGACCTGGCGAAGGTCCGGCTCAAGAACGTCGCCGAGATCCTTGACGCCGAGCCCCTGATCGACGCCCGGATGCTGGAGCTCACCCGGTGGCTGAGCCGCTACTACCTCTGCTCGTGGGGCCAGGCGCTCGACGCGGTGGTGCCCGCCGGGGTGCGGAACCAGGCGGGGACGCGCGTCGGCACGTTTCTGGTCCCCTCGCCCGAGGCGCGCCAGGGCTGGCTCGACAAGACCCTGGAGGCGACGCTCACCGCCAAGCAGGCCGCGGCGATCGAGGAGCTTTGCCGGTCCGAGGAGACGCTGACCCTCTCCGACGTCTGCCGCCGCGCCCGCTGCGGCTCAAGCGTGATTCGGGCCCTCCGCGATCAAGGCTTGATCCACACGGTCAAGCGCCGGCTGTCGCTGGACGAGATGGAGGCCGACGAGGCCGGACCCGCGGCCGACGCGCCGATCGAGGCGGCGAAGACCATGACCGCCGAGCAGGCCGCGGCGATGGAGGCGCTTGAGCCGGCCCTAAGCGGCGACGCCTTCGCTCCCTTCCTGATCTTCGGCGTCACCGGCAGCGGCAAGACCGAGGTTTACTTGAAGGCGATCGAGCGAACCGTGGCCCGGGGGCGCGAGGCGATCGTCCTGGTTCCCGAGATCAGCCTCACGCCCCAGACGATCCGCCGGTTCCGCCGCCGGTTCAAGCGGGTGGCCGTTTTGCACAGTCACCTTAGCGACGTGGAGCGGCATCGGCACTGGCGGCGGATCGCCGCGGGAGAGGTCGACGTGGTCGTCGGCGCCCGCTCGGCCATCTTCGCGCCGACGCGGCGGCTTGGCCTCATCGTCGTCGACGAGGAACATGAAAGCACGTTCAAGCAAGAGAGCGTCCCCCGCTACCACGCCCGCGACGTGGCCGTGAAGCGCGCCTCGCTTGAGAACGTGCCGGTGCTTTTGGGCTCGGCGACGCCCTCCATGGAAAGCTGGCGAAACGCCGAGCTTGGGCGATACACCCGCATCGACATGCCCAGCCGGGTCGGCGGGCGTCCCATGCCGGACGTGGAGCTGATCGACCTGCGGAACGAGAAGCACCTCACCGGCGGCCTGAGCGACTCGCTCCGCCAGGCGATGCATCAGGCGCTCGACGCCGACGGCCAGGTGATTCTGCTCTTGAACCGACGGGGCTACAACACGTTCGTGATTTGCCCCAAGTGCGGCGACGTGGTCAAGTGCCACCATTGCGACGTGGCGGCCACGTATCATCGGGGGCGGCATCGGCTGATCTGCCACACCTGCGACGCCGAGCGGGTTTGCCCGCCGGCCTGTCCGTCGTGCGGGGCGTCGGTCCTCCATTACGGGGGGATCGGCACCGAGCGGTTGGAGCGCGAGGTCCGGGCCGAGTTCCCGTTTCATGAGTCGCGCCGGATGGATTCCGACACGATGCGGAAACACGGCAGCCACGAGGCGACGCTGGCGGCGTTCAAGGCGGGCGAGATCCGGATTCTGCTGGGCACGCAGATGATCGCCAAGGGGCTCGACTTCCCCAACGTGACGCTCGTGGGGGTGGTCGACGCCGACGTGGGGCTTCACCTGCCCGATTTCCGCGCCGCCGAGCGGACCTTTCAGCTTGTGGCCCAGGTCGCCGGTCGAACCGGCCGCGGAGACCGCCCCGGGCGCGTTCTGGTCCAGACCTTCAGCCCCGACCATCCGGCGATCCTCCACGCCGCGAAGCACGATTACCAGGGGTTCGTCGGCTGGGACCTCCCCAACCGCGAGGGCCCGCTGGCGGCCCCCTTCGGCCGCGTCGCCCGCCTGATCGCCCGAGGCCGCGACGAGGCCCGCACCGAGAAGTATCTGAGCGAGCTCTCGGCCCGGCTCCGAGCGATCGCCGACCCCAGCATCCGCTTCCTCGGTCCATGCCCCGCGCCGGTGCTCAAGATCCGCGAGGAGTTCCGCTTCCATCTCCAACTCCGCTGCCCCGCCACCGCCCCCTTGCGCGCCGTCCTAAGCGACCTGTCCACTCCCCCCATGCCCCCCAAGGTCGAATTGGCCGTGGACATCGACCCGATCAGCATGTTGTGAGGGAGGAGGTGCGGGGGGCGTCGGCTCCTCCGTCCAGGGGCGGGAGCGTTGAGAAGATGGGGGGGCCGGCGCTTCCCCACTCGCCTCAAAGCGCGGGGGTTTGGGCGGCCCTTCGGTCGGCTCGGCGGCGAACTTCAGGAAAAAACCGGCAAAATCCTCGAATTCGCGTTTACAGACGGGCCGCCCCGAAGTATTCTCCCCGCCGTCTTGATTCACATCTCGGATTCCCGACGACGAAGCTCATGGCGGAGTTTCGAGAGTGGCTGCACGGATGCGGCGGGTTTCCCTCCTCATCTTTTCATCTTCCGCTCGGCCCGCGTGGGTAGTTCGTTGTTCTGGGGTGGATCGGCTCCCGTTACGGATGGGGGGGCCGCCGCGGGATTGTGGGTCCATGGGGACCGGGCCTTGGGCGCGGTCCCGTCGATGCGATCGAGGAACCAGGATTGCGTCGTGACAATCCTATTCTTGTTCAGGAGGAAGAGATGAGCATGATTCAAGGGTTGAACGGGCTGCGATCCGCGGTCTTGACCCTGGGCGTCCTGGCCTGCGCCACGGCGGGCGCCGACGCCGCCGCGATCCTCAAGTATCAGACGGCCACCGCCATCGACCTGAGCGGCGGCGGGATCACCGGGCCGAACCTGATCAGCTTCACCCCGGCCAGCGCCGCGGGAGTTGACCTGAGCACCGGCTCGGTCAACGCCGGGCTCGGGACGTTCGTCGTCGCCCCGCCGGCGGGCAACACGCCGACGTCGTATGACAACGTTCCGTTCGAGATCACCTTCCTGCCGCAGGAGCTTAACGGCGAAGCGCTGAGCGGCCTCTCGGTCGTCATTCGCGGCGTCCTCAACGGCGTGGTCGACAGCCCCTACGGCTCGACCGTGACGGCGACCTTCGACCCCACGCCCGCGACGCTGGAGCTGGACAACGGCCAGACGATCACCTTCAGCTTCCCCGAAGACACCTCGAAGCTGCTGGTCCCCGCCCAGTCCAACGGCGGCCTGACCACCGCCCAGGCGCTTCTGACCTCGACCCAGGTTCCCCCCGTGCCCGAGCCGAGCACCGTCGCCCTCTTCGTGACGACCATCGGCGGCCTGGCCCTGCGTCGCCGCCTCGCCTCGCGGCGGGCCAAGGCCAAGGCCTCGGTCTGATCCTTGGGTTAAGACGAGAAGCCCACACGCCGTCTCTCCTCGAAAATGGGCCCCCCGACGCTTAATGGCGCCGGGGGGCTTTGTTGTTTCGAAGGCGCGGGGAGCGGCCATCGCCAAGCATCCTTCTCCCGCGAGGGGAGAAGGGGATTTCAGGCCGCCTTCCGGTCGGTTCTCCAATCGGCCCGACTTGCCGAAAGGCCGGCGCGCTCTCATGATGAGACGAGGGGGCGAGGGACCCCCGCGGCGCCTGGATTTCGAAAGGGATGGTCCGGATCGCGTCGGATCGACGCCTATTTACAGCAACGTGTTTGTCGAGGCAATGCACATGGCCGATGGGCCGGTCGAGCTGTTGGCGAGGGCGAGGGCGGGAGAGGCCGACGCGCTTGGGGAGCTTTGCGCGCTGTATCGCAACTACCTGCGCATGGTCGTCCGAACCGGGCTGGGGGCCAAGCTCCGCGAGCGGTTGGAACTCTCCGACGTGGTGCAGGAGGCCTTGGTTGAGGTCGTCCGGCAGTTCCCGCAGTTCACCGGCCAGAACGAGGCGGCCCTGGTGGGCTGGCTCCGTCGGCTGGTCGGCCAGAAGCTCGCCGATCTGGGGCGTTATCACAGTCGGATCAAGCGCACGGGAGACGCCGCCGCGCTGCCTTTGGACGCTCCCTGGGAGGGGGGCGGCGGCGGCGACAACCAGGGGGAGAGGGGGGGCCGGCTGCTGGACATGCTGGCGCTGAGCCAAACCAGCCCCAGCGAGGTCGCCAGCCGGCGCGAGTTGATTGTGCTCTTGGCCGACGCCCTGGCGGCCCTGCCCGACGGCGAGGCCGACGTCCTCTGGCTGTATCACGCCGAAAACCTCTCGTTCGAGGCGATCGGCGATCGCATGGGCACGAGTCGAAAGACGGCGCGGGGCATGTGGGCCCGGGGCCTGAAGCGGCTGAAACGGTCGCTGGAGGGGCCGCCGGGAGGTTCCTTGAGGTACGATCATGGGCCGGCCGGTTGACGAAACCTCCAAACTCTCCCACTCCGACGTCGACGACCGCGTCGGCGAGGCGATCGAGCTCTACCTCGAACTGGCCGAACAAGGCGAAGCGCCCGACGCCGACGCCTTCGTCGCGCGGTTTCCGGGCATCGAGGACGACGTCCGATCGGCCCTCGAAGGGCTCGAGATGATCAACGGCCTGGTCGGCGTGGGAACCGGCTCGGGGTCCATCGGCCGCGGCTCGGGGCCGGGCCGGAACATCGAATCGGGGCGGCGGATCGCCGGTTATCGGGTCGTCCGCGAGCTGGGCCGGGGCGGGATGGGAACCGTTTACGAGGCGGTCCACGTCGGCCTGGATCGGCCGGTCGCCCTGAAGGTTCTGGGCACCCACGCCGCGCCCGACTCGTCGGCCCGCCGCCGGTTTTTGAACGAAGCGCGGACGGCCGCGGGGCTTCACCACACGCACATCGTGCCGGTCTTCGACGTCGGCCAGGTGGGGGGGCTTTGCTACTACGCGATGCAGCGGATCGAGGGGAGCGGCCTGGACCGGGTCGTCCGCCACCTCCGCCGCCAGCGCGCCGCGGGGGCCGATCGACCGGCCGCCGCGGAGGGAAGCTCGGGCTCGCGAGACGCCGTCGGCTCGACCTTCAACCGGATCTGGGTCCTGGTCTCCGAGAGTCTGCACTGGGTCCGCCCCCGAAATGGAGCGGGCGCCGGCGCGGGGCCCGAACCGTCGGCCGAGCGGGTCGAGTCGTTGACGGTCCTGACCGGGACGGGCGGGCTCGCCCCGACGGCCGACGTCACCCGCTCATGGGGGCTGGGAGGGGAGGGGAGTCGGGAGCTTTCGCGCCTGGCCACCTCGGCGCTCTCCATGTCGAACCTCGCCCCGGCGACGCCCGGACGGGACGAGGACGAGTCGGCCTCGCCGTTTCTGCCCCCCTGGGGAACCTCGTATTATCGCTGGGTGGCCGAGGTCGGCCTGCAAGCGGCCGAGGCGCTGGCGCACGCCCATCATCACGGAGTGATCCATCGCGACGTGAAGCCGTCGAACCTCTTGATCGACGGCTCGGGCTCGATCTGGGTCGCCGACTTCGGCCTGGCCCGCCGGCTGGCCGATCCGGGCCTGACGCATCACGAGGGCATCCTGGGGACGCCCCGGTACATGAGCCCCGAGCAGGGACGCACCGGCGTCATCGACGGCCGGACCGACGTTTACAGCCTGGGGGCGACCCTCTACGAGCTGCTGACGCTTCGCCCCCCCTTCGACGGTTCGACCGCCGCGGAATTGCTCGACCAGATCGCCGGCCGCGAGCCGACGGCCCCCCGGTCGATCGACCCCTGGATCCCCCGCGACCTGGAGACGATCGTCCTGAAGTCGCTGGCCAAGCGGCCGGCCGACCGCTACGCCTCGGCCGCCGCCCTTGGCGCCGATCTGGCCCGGTTCCTCAATCACGAGCCGGTCAAGGCGCGGCGGATCAGCCCCATCGGCCGGGCCTGGCGGGTCGCCCGGCGGCATCCGGGCATCAGCTCGGTCTCGACCGTCGCCAGCGTCCTGATTCTGGCCATCGCCGCCTTCGCGTATGACCAGGTCCGCGACGAGCGCGACCGAGCCCGCGAGGCCCTCCGGGGCGCCGAGTTCGCCCGGACGAAGACCGAGGAGGCCGTCGGCGAGACCCGCGCCGCCTGGCGCAAGGAGCTTTGGCGGCACGCCGCCCTGGTTCGCCACACCGACGCCCCCGACCGCCGATCCGCCGGGCTGGCCCTCTTGAAACAGGCCGCGGCGCTCAACCCCGAGCCCACGCTGAAGGCGACGCTTCGCGACGAGGCCGCCGAGTTCCTGGTGCTCCGCGAGATCGGTCCCCGCGCCGAGCTGCCGACCGGACCCAGCCGCGACCTGGTCCACAACGCCGAGACCGGCCACCTCACCATCCTCTCCAGCGACGGCGAGGAGGTGGCCATCTGGGACGTCGGCCACCGCCAACGAATTGACCGGGTGTCGCTCTCGCAGGGCATCCGGCCGATGGCCCCCCTCATAAGCGCTCCCCCCGCCGCCGCGCCCGACCGCCGCGGGGATCAGGCCGAAAGCGGCGAGAACCAGGCCGAAAACGGCGAGGATCAGGCCGAAGGCGGTGAGAATCCAGACGACAAGAGCGACAAGGCGGGCGCTCAGGGGCCGCCGCGCGGCGGGCCTCCGGGAGGTTTTGCGAACCTTCGGCACAACTGGTGGTGGGGCAACCAACTGACCCAGGCCGGCCCCAACCTGGCGGTCATCCCCGCGGGAGGGCAGTCGGTCTCGCTGCTTGACGCGGCCACCGGCGCGGCGGTTCGCGAGCTGCGCCGTCCCGGCCGCCGCGTGCTGGCGGTCTTCGGCGAGGCCGCCGGCAAGCGGCTGGCGACCGTCGAGACCGACCCGAACGCCGGCCCCGATTGGGACTCTTACCCGCCGACGCCCGGCCGGCCCGACCCCGCCGCCAATCGGCCCGAGTTCCAGGTCCTGCTCTGGGACCTGGACCGACTTGACGAGCCGTTGGCGACGCTTGAACGGGTCAAGGTGGAGTCGTCGAGGCGAATCAATTTCCCGATGGTCGCCTTCGACCATGACGGCAAGACGCTCGCCCTGGCGCCGATGAACGCCACCACCATCAAGCTGTTCGCCACCGACGACGGCCGTGAGCTGGGGCAAATCGAGTCCCAGGCCGACGTCACGGCCCTGGCGCTGGGCGGCGGCCTGCTGGCGACCGTCTCGGGCGGAACCGTCCAGCTCTGGAACGTCGAGGCCGGCGCGTTCCTGACGAGCCTGTCGTCGAGCCAGAGCTTCGTCACCCGGCTCCAGTTCAATCCCCGGGGAACGTTGCTGGCGGTCGTCGGATTCGGCGGGACGCAGGTGGAGCTTTGGGACGCCGTGGCGCACCGGCTCGTCGCCGTCCTGCCCAACGCCGAGCCGATCACCGACCTGAGCTTCTCGGCCGACGGGCGAACCCTGATCGTCGGCGGCCGCGGGGTGGCCACCTCGTTTTGGAGGATCCAGGAGCCCGACGTCCGAACCCGGCTCACCGGCTTCGACGCCCGCCCCGGCTCGCTCGCCTTTCGCGACGACGGCGTTTTGGCCATCGCCGACGGCTCCGGCGAGGTCCGCCTCTGGCGCGACTCCTACGCGGCCGGCGCCGAGGTCCACGCGCTCCGCGTCCTGACCCCCCGCGCCGAGCCCGGGGACGGCGAAGCGGCCGAAAACGACGCGTCCACGCGCGCCAAGGAGACATCGCGCGAGCGGGGGCGCGACCGCCTCCCCCTGCTGGCCTTCGACGCCCGCGGCGAGCTGGCCGCCCACGACGTCCGGGGGCTCCGCGTCTGGACCACGCGGCCGACCGGCCGTTGCGATCCGACGCAACTGGATCTTCCCCCCCTGCTCATGATGGGGCCGGGCCGGTCAATCACCCTGGGCCGATCGGCCGACGGCCGGATCCTGGCGCTGGGCCGGGGCCGGAGCATCGGGCTTTGGGAGTCCGACCATCCCGACCGCGTCCTTCCCGTCGTCCGCGTCGACCTTCCCCAGGTTGATCCCACCAACCCCTGGTCGTTCGCCGCGCCCCGGGCCGACGCGTCGCGGCGGGAAACCGACGCCGCCGACCGCCGTCGCGGCTACGGCGAGCGGCTCCAGACCCTCCAGGTCGCGCCCGGAGGCGAGCGGCTCTACCTGCTGGAAGACTCGGGAGCGGTCCAGATCTGGGACCTGAAGTGGACCGAGGAGCGTATCGAGGCCACCCGCCGGGCGTGGGAGCCCCCAATCCACGACGACGTCGCCAGCCTGGCGCTTCGGCCGGACGGCCGCGTTCTGGCGCTGGGCCTGCGGGACGGAGGGATCGCGCTCATCGACGCCGAGCAGTTGACCCTCCTGGGACTCATTCCGACGCCAACCGGCGAGGACGACGGCCCGACGACGGCGTTGAGCTTCTCGCCCGACGGCCTGCGCCTGGCCGCCGGATCGCCCCGCGGCCCGATCCAGGTCTGGAGCGTCGCCTCGCCAACCTTCCCGGCGCTCGCCTTTCGCCTTCCCGGCCAAACCGGCCGAACCAACCTGCTCGTCTTCGACCCCGCCGGCCGCCGACTCGCCGTCGCCGGCGGCGAGCCCATCGTCGAAATCTGGAACCTCGCCGCCTTCGAACGCGAACTGAGCGAGCTGGGCCTGGGAGATTGATCGGGAGGCCCCTCGCGGATCGCTCCGCTCTCACCGGGGGAACCTGGCCGAAGGCCGGATGAGGGTCGTTGGGTTTACGGAGGAGACTCGGAAAAGGGGCCGGGAGGGCAATACCCTCTCGGGAGAGCCGCTCGCCGGACCCGTCCCGAAATCCGACGCCCCTCTTCCGGCCCTTCGGGGCACCCTCCGCCGTGCCGAGATGGGCGATCAGGCCGCTCGGCCCCCCCCGTTCCAGCGCGCTTTTTACAAACGCCTCCCGCCCCAAATCCCGCATTCCAGAAGCGCCCGGGAAACCTCTGTCGTCTGGGGAAAGAACTCCGCGCGTTCCCGCTTCGCGAGCCCGGCGGAGATTGCCGATCGGTCAAGACGCGACGGCCCGAAAAGTAGGGTTGCGCTGATTGTTTTGGCCGACTCTTTTGCGCCTTTTCTCTAGTTTCGCCGACCCCGACGACCGCTAGAGTTGTCGACGTAAATCGTTGGGACAAAAGGTGAAGCGAGTTCAAGGCCGGTCGCCGCGATGTCGATACAACGGTTGACTCGCCGAGGGGAACACCAAAGGCGAGACGATTGGGAAGCACCGATTAGCTGGTGGCGCCACCCCGAGGGCGAGGCCGTAATGGTCTCGGGTTCCGGGAAGACCTTGACCGAGGGACGACGCCATGGACCAACGGAACGATACAGGGCAGGGTGAACCGGCCGGCCGGAATCGCCCCCCTTGGAAGGTTACTTTAGGAGAGCGTTCTCCCATGTTGAAGCCCCTGACGTTGTGCCTTGGCCTTGCCGTGGCGGTTGGGATGAGCGGCGTCGCCATGGCGCACGGAAACGACGGCTGCGCGACCTGCGGTCTGGCTTCGGCTCAGGCCTCCCCCCAGGCCCCCTACGCCAGCGCCCAGACCCCTTACGTCCCCACGGCCGACTGCGGCCCCATCGAGACGTGCGAGCCTTGCGGCAAGAAGTGCAATCTCTTCGGCCACATGGGCAACCGTCTCGACAACCTGCACTGCCGCATCAAGGGCCTGCTTCATCCCCCGGTGACCTACGAGTGGGTCCTGAAGAAGAAGCGGCTCTGGGGCCACAAGAACGAGTGCAACGACTGCGGCCCGGTTGAGACGGTCTATCCGTCGAGCCAGGTCGTCCCCTCCAGCCAGGCTTATCCTTCGAGCCAGGCCGTCCCCTCGGGCCAGTACACGGCTCCGTCGTCGCAGGCCCCGGTCTACGGCGCCAGCCAGCAGACCACCTACAACGCCACCGGCTACTCGGCCCCGACGGTCGCCTCGCGGACCCTCGGCGCTGAAGAGGCTCCCCCGGCTCCCGACGTCAAGTCGGCTGGCGGCCTGCTTCTGCCCACCCCCACCGACAACTAAGTCGGACCTCGCTCGGCTCCCAAGGCCGAGCGAGCCGGACAAAGCGAAAGGTCCGGGGCTTCGGCCCCGGACGAACCACGAACCTCGCGGCGCCCAAGGCGTTGCGAGGTTTGTGGCGTTTGGGGCGGCTCCCATCCAGCGCTCTCCTCCCACGCCCTCGCTCCTCGGCCGCGATTGACAACCGGGATGAAATGTCTATAACACGGTCGCCCCGTGATGCTCCGGATGCTCGATGACTCAAGGATGGGTCGGCGACGCCGGGTTGGACCTCGCGCCGCATCCGAGGTGGATTCGAGGAGGATGGATGGCGACCTTCGGATTCGACGCGCTCGGTCAATCATCGAGGCGACTACTTTCGCGGCTGGCCGACAAGGGCCGATCGGTGTTGGCCGATCGGTCGGCGACCGCGCGATGGGGCATGGTCGCCCTGGTCGTGGGAGGGCTCTCGCTGGTCGGCTACCTCGCCTCCTTCTCCATCCTCCCGGCCGAGCGGGTCTACCTCTCCTCGGGCCGGCACTACTCCTATGACGATCTCGTCAAGATCACCCGGGCGCTCGACGCCCAGCGCGTCGATTATCAGATCGACGACCGCCGCTTGACCGTCCCCGCGCGCTCGGCCGACGCGGCCGCCGCCATCATCGCCAAGCTCGAAATCGGCCCCCGGTCGCTCGACGAGATCCGCGGCGACGCCTCCAAGGGGAGCCTCTGGGAATCCCCCCGCGATCGCGACGAGCGCGAACAGCGCGAGCGCGCCCGGGTTTCCGAGACGCTCATCAACCAACTGCCGGGCGTCGTCGGCTCGTTCGTCACGGTCAACCGAATCAAACAGCGCGGGGCGCTGCGGCCGACGACCAAGCCCACCGCCTTCGTGAGCCTTCAGACCGAAGGGGGCCGCGAGCTTCCCTTCAGCGTCATCGACTCGATCACCTCGATCCTGACCGGCAACGAGGCCGGGCTGACGCCCGAGGCGATCACCGTCATGGACCGCGACGGCCGGAAATACCTCGACGCCGGCAACCCCGCCCTAAGCGCCCTGTCCACCAACCGGGCGCGCGAGGAGGACGTGAGTCGGCAGATCCTCGAAAAGCTTGACTGGATCACCGGCGTTCGCGTTTCCGTGCAACTGGCCACGCCTTCGCCAACGCCCGCCGAGCCTCGACCCGTCGCGCGGCCCGAGCCCCAGGCGCCGCCCTCTCCGCCGCCGGCGTTGGTCGTCGGGGTCAATCAGGCGATGTCGATCGACCCCGAACCGGCCGACGAGCTTCCCGAGCCCGCGCCCGAGCTTGCCCTGGAGCCCGCCCCCGGCGAGCCCGAGCCCGCTCCCCCACCCCGGCCGACGGGACGGGTTTGGGTCAGCATTCCGCGCAGCTTTTACTACAACGCGAGCTTCTTGCCGGGCCGGGGCGAGCCCTCGCAAGACGACCTTCGGGGGCTGGTCGACCGCACCGAGACCCAGGCGCGCAACGTCGTGCGGATGGTCTGCTCGGAGGTGGAGTCGACCGACTGGGAGCCGCCGATCATCGACGTGATCCCCGACGAGGTTCCCGCCCTCCCCGCGCCGATCGTCGCCGAGGCGGCCCGGTCGCGCCGGATGGTCAAGGACTGGGCGACCGCCGGCGCCGCGGGCGCGACGGCCGCCGCGCTCGTCGCGCTTGGGACCTGGCTTTTCGGGAGCCGCCGCTCAACCAGGCGCCACGAGCCGAGCTTCGGCCGGATCCGCCGTCACCGGGGCTCGACCGGCGCGCCGCCCCCCACCGAGCGGGTCCTGGAGTTCGTCCGGCGCAATCCCGAATCCGCCTTCGGCGTCTTGAACCGCTGGACCAACCCGGGAGGGGGCAAGCCGTGAATTCCGCGATGACGTCCGAGCGAACCACCCGGCCCCTCCACGAGGTCGACGACGAGTCGCGCCACGATGATTCGACCGCGGGCGGCGCGACCTCGCGGCCTTCGCCTGGTTCGATCGCCCCTTTGCGCAAGGCGGCGATCGTGCTGGTGAGCCTGGAGCAATCGCTCTCGTCGCAACTGCTGGCGCATCTCGATCGCGACGCGGTCGAGGCCGTCACCTGGGAGATCGCCCGAATCGACCGCGTTGATCCCGAGGAGCAGGCCGTCGTCCTCGAGGAGTTTCTGGCGATGGGCCTGCGGCGGCTCTGCTTCGCCTTCGACGATCTGGCCCGGATGGACGACCGCGAGATCCGCGCCGGGTTTCGGGCCGAGGACGTCGACGCCTGGGCCCTGGCCTTGGCCGGCGCCGCCCCTCCGCTGCGCGCCAAGGCGCTTGGCGCCTTGAGCGGCCCGGCGGCCCGAACGCTTCAGCTTCACCTGGAGAACCTCGGCCCGTTCCGACTCTCCGACACCGAGGTCGCCCAGGCCGAGATCGTCGAGAGATTCCGCGACCTCCACGACCAGGGAAAAATCGACCTGCCCGACCCCAACGGGCGCGAGGAAGTGCTCGTTTAAGCGCGCCTCGATCCGAGAGGGAGCACCGAATGTTTGGAGATCAAGCGATCCGCCGCCAATCCTCCCTCTCCCCCCGGGACGGGACGGCCGTGGGCCGGATGAGGGACGTTGGGTTTACGGAGGAGGCTCGGGAACGGGGCCGGGAGGGCGAGGCGCCCGCCGAGCCGGGGCCACGCGCGGGCCTCGGCGGGAGCCTCGCCCCCCCGAAATCGGCCGCGCCCACCTCGAGATCCGATGACCATCACCCGGCCCTTCGGGCCCGACCCCACAAGTGGGGTTCCCCCCGCTCCCGGGGGGAGAGGGGATTTCAGGCCGCGCTCCTTGTCTTTTTTTTGCTCGTTGGCTCAACCCACGCGCAAGAGGCGCCCAATTCGTCCCGCCCCTCGCTGGCCCGGCAGCGGAGCGACGCCACGGCCCAAACCTCCGGCTCGCAAGGCTGGTGGCTGGGGACGGCCGCGGCGCTCGTGATTCTGGCCGGCGCGGGGGCGCTCTGCCTGGCGGCCCGGGGCAAGGCCGCCGGCGCGGCGGCCGCTCGGCTCCAGGTTCTCGGACGTGTTCATCTGCCTCCCAAACACGCGCTGTACATGGTGCGGGCCGGTCGGCGAACGCTCTTGATCGGCACCGGCCCCCAGGGCGCGCCCTCGCTCCTGGGTGAGTTGGACGACGATCCCGAGCCCGCCGCCGAGCCCATCGGCGCCCGGCTCGACGCCGCGGCCCTCAATCGCGGCGCGCGAGCGCCCGCGCGGTTCGACGTCAGCCTGGGAGACGAATCGTGAGCCACCGTCTAACGCTCCTGCTGGCGCTTGGGCTCTCGCTCGCGGCGACCCCGGGCGCGGCGCAGACGGCCAAGGCCCCGGCCGCCGCCGTTTCGCGCGTCAATCAGCCGGCCTCGGTCCCCCCGGGCGAGACCGAGACCGAACCCGAAACAGAGCCCGAGCCGAACGCCGACCCGCCGAAGGTCGAGGCGAGCCCGGCGGCCGGCGGCCTCTTCGGCTCGGCCGACGCGGCGCGGACGGCGCAATCGGTGGTCCTCTTCGGGGCGATCTCGCTCGCGCCGGTCGCGTTCTTGATGATCACTCCATTTGTTCGGATCAACATCGTCTTGATTCTGCTCCGCCAGGCGCTCGGGAGCCCGCAGGCGCCGGGGAATCAGGTGCTCATGGCCCTGGCCCTCCTGCTCAGCGCCCTGGTGATGCGGCCGGTGGGCGAGAAGGTTTACGTCGAGGCGATCGAACCCTACATGGCCGGACGCGCCAGCGCCGGCGAAGCCTGGAGCGCCGGGACGAAGCCCTTGAAGACGTTCATGGTCGATCAGATCACCCGAACCAATCATCAAGAGTACCTCTGGACCCTGTACGACCGAGCGGGGGGCGCCTCGCCCGGCCAGCCCGAGCCCCAGACGGCCGAGGATTTCCCGCTGGGCGTCGTCGCCCCGGCGTTCATCCTCAGCGAGCTGACCACGGCCCTGCTTATGGGGTTTTATTTGTACTTGCCGTTCCTGATCATCGACCTGGTCGTCTCGGCGGCGCTGGCGGCGATGGGGCTGTTCATGCTGCCGCCGACCCTGATCTCGGCCCCCGTGAAGCTGGTCGTCTTCGTCCTGGCCGACGGGTGGCTTTTGGTCTCCGACATGCTGCTGTCCAGCTTCGCGTAGGCGCGCATTGGGAGGGCGAGGCTCCCGCCGAGCCGATGCATAGCCCCGGCTCGGCGGGAGCCTCGCCCTCCCGAAGACCGAGGACTGAAGACGGAAAGGACGCCGGGAAACATGAACATCGACCACGCGGTGGATTGGACGCGCGAGGCGCTTCGGATGACGCTTCTCCTCGGCGGGCCGATCCTGGCCGCGGCGCTCCTGGTTGGTCTGGCGGTCAACATCATTCAGACGCTCACGCAACTGAACGAGCCGGTCGTGGGCCTGGTCCCCCGGTTGCTGGCGGTGGTGGCGGCCGTTTTGGTGTTGCTCCCCTGGCTCCTGGGCCGTTGGTTGAGCTTCACCGTCGATTTGATCGGCTCGATTCCCGACTTGCTCTGAGCGAGGGAAAGGAACGCCTCGCCATGCGGGCGACGCCCTTGGACGCCGTTTGGTCCTCCGGACTGGGTCTGGTCTGGGCCCTGATCGCCGCGCGGTCGGCGGGGGTCTGCCTCACGGCCCCGGTCCTGGCCGCGCCCGGGTTCGCCTGGAGGTTCCGAATCGTCCTGGCCGTGGTTTTGGCCGCCTGGCTAGCGCCGATCGTCGCGCCCGGGATCGCCGCGCCAAGCGCGGGGGACGCCGCGGTTTGGCTGTTCGTCAACGAGCTTTTAATCGGCGGGTTGATCGGCTGGTCGGCCTCGCTGGTGGTGGCCGGGGCGAGGCAAGCGGGCGACGTGGTGGCCGCGCAGGCGGGGCTTTCCATCTCGACCCTCTTCGACCCCGAGACCGGCGGCGAATCCACGGCGCTCGGACATCTTTACGGCTTGATCGCGCTGGCGGTCTTTCTGGCGATGGACGGTCCGCTGGTGATGGTCGAAGCCTTGATCCAGAGCTTCCAGGCCATGCCGGCCGGTCGGCTCGTCTTCGACCAGGGCGCCGCGGCGCTGATCTTCGCCCAGATCGCCGAAGCCCTGAGCCTGGCCGTCCGCGCCGCCGCGCCGCCGGCCGTCGCCTTGATCGTGGCCGGAATCGCCATGGGCTGGCTGGGCCGCCTCGCCCCCAGCGTCCCACTCGTGGCGCTCTCGCTGCCGGTTCGCGCGTTCCTGGGCGTGCTCCTCGTCCTGGCGAGCCTCGCCGCCTTGATGCTTCTCTTGAGCGAAGCTTGGAGCGGCTGGATTTTCGGAGGAGGGTGAGCGAGTTCGACGGGTTCACGGAGGGGGCTTCGGACCGAGTCCGGGTGGGCAATACCCTCCCAATGACTGCTTGCCGCGCTTGACCCAAAATCCGATATCCCTCACCCGGCCTTCGGGCCACCCTCTCCCAGAGGAAGAGGGGATAAGATTGACATGATTTTATTTAACGAGTGGTCATGTCCGAAGATCGCACCCAACCCGCGTCGAAGCACCGCCGGCAAATGGCCCGCGAGCGAGGCCAGGCCGCGCATAGTCCGGAGCTGACGGCGGCGGCTGGCTGGCTGGTCGCGGTCGTGGCTTTGGGGGTTTGGGGAGAGGGCTTGACCGCCGCTCTGATCGCGCTGGTCCGTTCGCCGCTTGAGGGCGGGATGGCGATCGCGACCAACCCGGCCGACGCGGTCTCGCGAATCCGAACCGCGGCTCTGACGGTCTCGGCGCCACTGGGGATGATCCTCGGCGGCTTCCTGCTCGGCGCCCTCGCGGCGCACCAGGCGCAGGTTCGGGGCCTGTGGGCGCCGTCGCTGATTGCTCCCGACGCCTCCCGGCTCTGGCGACCGGGGCGGGGCGGGGGGCTCTCGGCTCAGCTTGAGCGGAGCGCCTGGGCGATCGTCAAGGCCCTGATCCTCGTGGCCGCGGCCGTTTGGGGCATTCGGTCGCGGTGGAGCGCCTTGATGGATCTCGGCGCCCTGGAGCCGGGCCCCGCGGCGAGCGCGGCGCTCGAGGCCATTCTCGCCCCGGCGCGGGTTTTGGCCGTGTTGCTGCTGGTCGTCGGTTTGGTCGATTACGCGCTTCGGTTCGCTCGGTTCGAGGCGATGTTGCGGACGACTCCCCAGGA
>Ga0180216_1001862_pt1 | contig 18183 bp, 25 predicted proteins | sample eDN3rd37CBELigMG_FD_128879 | JGI IMG/M metagenome (GOLD analysis project Ga0180216, IMG submission 128879) | Enriched Miracle-Growth compost microbial communities from Emeryville, California, USA - eDNA 3rd pass 37_C BE-Lig MG (version 2)... ...
AGCTTTACGTCGCGGACCGCGACGGCCGCCGGTTCGGCCATGGTTCCACCGCTGCCTGGCGGCCGCAGTCACCAGCAATTGCTTACGGCTTGGTGGGCGCGGGCGCGACGTCCTCCTCGTCCAGATTCCTCGTCGTCGTCTTGCTCAACCGTTGCTCCAGCGTCGGTGTCGTTAGGGCAACGTCTCCTCTTTGTTGTCCGCGGTCTTGCCTTCGTCTTCAGGCATCTGCCCGTCGTCCTCTGCCTCGTCCTCTGCGTCCACTGCGTCGCTCTCTGCGTCCTCTGCGTCGCTTTCTGTGTCGCCCTCTGCGTCGCCCTCTGCGTCGTCCTCTGCGTCGTTTCCCGTTCTCCTCCTCTGCATCGCCCTCTGCGTCGTCCTCTGCGTCGTCTCCGCGTCCTCCTCCTCTGCGTCGTCGTCCTCTCTGCGTCCTCTCCGCGTCCTCTCTGGCGTCCTCTCCGCGTCCTCTTCGCTCCCGGCGTCCGTGTTCGCGCTCTGCGTCGTAGGGTTTGTACTGTCGACCTATGACGTCACGATGACGTCATTAGCTTATGACGTCATTGGCTCTTTCCGCAGTCCGCTCGTTCTTGTGCGGGCGGCCACGCGGGACGCCGAACGCCACCGCAGAGGACGGACGGACGGCGCGCACAGCGGGCCGGTCGCCGTAGACGGACAGCAGAAAGAGGCAGAGCACGTGAAGCAGTGCCGGGGGTGCACTCGTGCCGCGTAACGCGGGCGCACGAACGGCCATGGCCTTCGCCGCCCTCCGCGCGACCTGCGCGGTCGTCGCCGCCCCGCCCTCGCTCGCGGCGGCGCCCGTCGCCGTGGCGACCGCGCTGCGGGCACGGCTCAGCACAACGGCCGCCACCCGCCAGGCCGACGCCGCGGGCAGCGCCGGCAGCGCCGGCAGCCCGGCCGGCAAGCCGCCCAAGCCGGCCGACGAGCTGCCGGAGCGGCCTCCCGGCAGTCCCCAGGATGGTGCGCTCCGCGCGGTGCCGCCGGGTATGCCACCCAGTGGGCTCGTAAAACACTGACCCACCGGCGTATTGTGTTCATACCGCCCGCTTGGCGTGTTTCCTGGCGCACAGCGCTGGACCGCATTGTCTGGGAAATCGCCAAGCTTTCCGAGCCGACGTGGAAGTCGACCGCGGCGCCCGTGGACCCGAACAAGTCGTACCACGACCCCAAGCTCCGCATTGACCCGGCGCTGGAGGGCCAGTACCAGTTTGGCATCACGCCGGAGGAGATCAAGGACCGCGCGCCGTGGGTGCAGCGCGCCTTCTCGTTCCACACCGCCAACCAGCCCGAGATCAACCGCCTGCGCATCCACCAGGCCATCAGCCAGTTCCAGCAGCGCAAGGGCGACACCGGCTCCACCGAGGTGCAAGGTACGCGTCGGCGCCCGCTCTGCGGCGCACCGCTCGCGCGCACCCGCGCTTGACGCAGGTGCCGGCCGCCCGTTTTTGTCGGCGCCCGGCGGTGGGAAGTGGCGGTGCTGACCACCAAGATCGCGTACCTGACGGAGCACATCAAGAAGAACCGGAACGACTTGCACTCGCGCCGGGGCCTGGAGATGATGGTCGCGCAGCGGCGAAGGCTGCTCAAGTACCTGCGGAGCCAGTCCATGCAGCGCTACGGCACTCTCATCCGGAAGCTGGGCATTCGCGCCATGTAACCCACCACGACTCTGTACAGCACGACGGACAACACAGACAACAGCGTCCTAGAGCACACGCCACTCGCTCGCGTTCTATCGTACAAAAATTGCCGCTCGCTCAGTTCTGCTCGGTCCCTCTGACGACGCCTAGTGCTACACGTTGTGGAACTTGGTCTGCAGCGTCCGCCGCGACTGCTGCAGGGCGCGCTCGCGCTGCAGCAGCTGGTCGAGCCGGCGGCGCAGTCGCTGCTGCTCCTCCACCGCATCGTCCACGTCGCCCGGGCGGCGGAAGGCGGCCGGCGGCGAGCAGTGCACCTCGTGGGTGATCTGCTCGATCTCGTCGAGCTGCTGCGCCTCGAAGGCCTCGTCGAGCGTCCGCAGCTCCTCGATGATCTCCTCCTGCTGCTCCCGCACGCGCGGCGGGCTTTGGCTGGCCAACGCCGCCTTTTCCGCCAGCTCGGCCTGAGTGCGTGCGGAGAGCGGTTTCGTTGGCATGCGGGCGAAAGGGATGAGCGCCACGCGAAGCATGCCGCCGTAGCATAATCAACTGCTGAGCTACCTCACGGCGCAGGCGGTTGGCTTCGATCTTTTTCCGTGTCTCCTGCAGCTGTTCTTGCACCAGCCTGGTGGTCCGCGCACACTGCGCAATTGATGGTCGGCGTAAGCGGATAGGGGTGCCACCACGACGTTTGCACTCGAGTGCGCACCGTTTCTCTTCCTCGAGCTGGTTCCAGCGCTTCTGCAGCTGCCAGTCAATGATGTTCAGGCTGCGGTACTTGTGGTCGAGGGCGTCCTGGTGCTTGAGGATGGACCGCTGGAGCGCCTCGATGGCGTGCCTGTGCGTGGCAATGCGACGATGGCACGCACGGCGTCATGAGCTAGGCACAGTTCACGGCAGTCTTTTCGTGCCTCTCGTACGTACTGGATGTTCTCGGGGTCACGGAGCCCCTCGCTGCCACCAAAAATCTCTACCGCGATGCCAGCCACCTGCAGCTCCGTGGCCAGCCGCTCGCGCACGGATTGCTGACGAGACGGCGCCTTCCAACGCTGTGCGTGCGGTGCGGTGAGAATCGACGTTCACGTGCGCAGGCGCGCGGCCGTGAGTACCCCCACCTCGGCCTGGCTGGACGCTTCGGCCGCCTCAGCCTCCTGGCGGAGCGCAGCGAACTCGGCCTCGCACGCGCTCAGGACGCCCTTGAGCCGCACCAAGTTGTCCTGGCGGCGGACCGCACGCAGAGCCTCGCCTCTGCTTAATTAGCGCCGCATCCTAGCGAACACCGACGCGCGGACGGGCTGCCGTACCCTACTGCGATAGTACTCTTCGCGGAAGGCGTGGTTGCGGGCGCTCCCTGAGGGGACGCTGTTCTCGCCGTTCTCCGGCTGCTGAACGTCGGCAGCGCGAGGCAGTGCTTGCAGCGGGATCGCGGCGGCGGCCGCTGCCGGCGGGCGCGTCGCGGGTGCGGGGCTCGCCGGGAAGAGCGTCGTGGGCACAGCCGACGGCGCGGGCAGGTCGACGATCGCGGAGCTCTGCTGCAGCAGCGGCGACAGTGGGGCGAGCGCCGTGGCGTACCACGGCGTCATGCTGCCCGGGCGGCTCGCCGTCGCGGTTGACAGGCGCTGCCCGTTGACGGCCACCGACGTGAGCGGCGACAGCGTCGTGCGCTCGCCCTGCCGCCGCATCTGCGCGACCTTGGCGAGGATGCTGGCCGTGCTCTTAGCGGTCGCCGCGGGTTGCGGCGCCGCCGCCGCGGTGGCGCTCACCGTTGTCGCCGGCAGCGGCTGCACGGCCGTTGCGGCCAGACCCTGGCTCGGGCGCGGCGCCGTCGCCGGCGCTGGCGCGGGGTCGGCGACGGCGGCGGCCGGCACGGCGACGGCGGGGCTGCCGAGCCGAGCGTTGTGCTCGCCCAGCGGCCGGGGCGAGGGCCGGACGACCAGCTCCGGCGGCGGCTTGCTCGCGGTGGACTTCACCACCGCATTCTCCGCATCCGCGTCCGGCGGCGGTGGCGACGGGGTCCGCCGCTCCGGCGTGCGGACGAGCACGTTCGTCGGCTTGAACGGATCCGTCAGGTCGGCCATGGTTGCGCCTCACCACTGGCCGATTCCAGCCTAGTCAACTGGCGAACCAACAGCTTGTACACTCTCCCCACGGGTGTCTGCCTGCACGTAGGCCTGCCCGGGCCGCCTCGTACGCCGCGCGGAGCTCCGGGCCGCGCTCCCAACACCGACGCCGACGCCGTGGCTGCCGCGGGCTGTCGATGACGTCATGTAACGGTTTCTGACAGACTTCTGACACGCCGCTCTTGGGACGTGGGGATCCCCGCGTGGAGTGATGATGATTGAAGACGAGCGGCAGCAACGCACCGGGCTTGTGATATTGCTGGCAAGGCACTCGCTGGCTCGCAAGGCACGCATGCGTACCATAGGGTTGTCCATGATCAGCAACCTGTTTTCTTGTAGGCGGGCTCGTCCTAGGCGGGCTCGTAAGGGACAAGCCCGGAAAGGAAGCGCCAAGTTGCCACGGTGGTTAGCACGTGCTGGCAGCAAATTCCCCCGAAGCACGCTTTGAAACCACCGGAACCACTGACGCCCCACTGCCGGATCAGGCTTGCGAGCACGTTCCGCGCGTGGACAGGGGCCAGGGGCCCACCGCACTGCGTCGATGCCCCATCCCGCCCACTCCACCCGCCAACATCGGTAGGGCACGGACGACGGCGCGAGCGACCCGAAAGAAGAGCGCCGCGAAAATCACGCACGATCACCGTGCGAGCAACTTGACACGTTGCTGAGCGGTCACGAGAGCAACCACGTTGTCGTACACGTTGTTGTTGTGCCAGCGAAACTGGCGGAAGCAGGCTGAACGTTCTGACGCCGCGGCGACGCCGACGCGCCGTCGACGGATCGTGCACACGCAGGTCGATCTTGATAGCGCTCGCCACGCCACGGCAGGCGACCACCACGTTGACACTGTGCGCAAGCTGCTAGCAGCGTTGCCAGTTCGTGAGATCGAAACAACGGCCGCCACCGATCGTGCTGGTGGAGCTGCCAAGCGCCGCAATCGAACTGCGCTCGGACCTACCGCTTCGTCGGCCTTGATTACCGCTAGCTAAACATTACCGGCCGTCTCGCCGTGCACACGTAGCAGCAGCAGTGCAGCGCAGCGATTACGACACAGCGTGCCTGGTCGCTTGCCACGGCCGCTGGCATTTCGCAGCATTCGCAGTTTCAGTTGTTCCGCGGACGCCGCGTGGCCACCCTCGACCTCAGCGACCATGGCGGCGGCGGCGGCGCGCGCAGGCTGGAAGGCCGCGGCCGTGGCGGTCGCGCTGCTGCTGGCGCTGGTGGCGTTCGAGGCGGCCACCGCGCTGCCCACAATTACGGTGCCCGGCGGCGACATCGAGCCGGTGCGCCTGGCCAAGGCCATTGTGCGCAAGCTCAAGTCCACGGGCGGCAAGGTCGTCTACAAGGCCAACGCCCGCGTGCTCGGCATCTCGCCCAGCGTGTCGACGTCGGTGAACTACCTGCTGCAGTTCGCCTACTTTGGGGGCGCGAGCCCGTCGCTGCTGGACCCGTCCGGCGCCGGCGTCGCCTTCTCGTCGCTGCCCGTGTCCAACATTGCCACGGGCCGCAAGGACCTCTTCAACAACGCGCAGCAGCCCAACCACGGCCAGAACCTGCGGTCGGGCGACCCCGAGTTCACGGACATTGAGGTGCTCGCGCAGGGCTACCAGGGCGCCAACTACAAAAACTACGTTGTGGTCGAGTTCGACGCCAAGGTGCCCGCCGGTCAGCTGTCGATCCAGTACGCCTTCTGCACCGCGCGCCCGACGCCCGTCGGCTCGGGCGCGTTCGACATCTTCATGGTCTCCGTGGAGGGCGTCGACGGCACCGAGTTCCCCGCGACCAACATCGCCATGCTCAATGACAAAGAGATCACGCCGTCCTCGGCCTTCAACCCGGGCCTGCCCCTGTCGGTCGAGTCGTCCGCCGTCGACCTCGGCTCCAACATCACCATGTGTCTGCGGTCCTCCCAGGCGACGGCGACGCTGGCCGCGGGCGTCTACAAGTTCCGCATCTCCACGGCGCAGCAGAACACGTTCGGCTTTAACAACCCTCACGATGTGGGACCCGTCTTCTCGTTCGTAGCCGCTGGTACGTGCGTCGCGCGCGCCGGTCTACGTGATGTGAATGAATGTAAATTAGGCACTGACGTACCCTGCCGCAGCGTTCAATCGCCGGTCTACCGTTGCTGCCACCCATGCAGAGACTAGCACGACCCAGCCCAGCCTGTTCAGCCCCGTCAGCACGCCGCTGTTCGTGGTCGATACGGCCATGGCCAATTCCATCGAGGTGTGTGAGAACAATGGCATGACATTAACAATGATCTGTGGCAGGGTGCACGTGTGCCATGAAGCTGACGGACAGTTCATACATCGGTGTGCATGCGTGCACGCGGCGACAGAGGTGGTGCATCCTCAGTAACATCGATGCCACCGACTTTGGTCCAGGCTACCGCATGAGCGGTGTCCTGTCGGGGACCCAGTACTGCTGCCGGCACAAGGGCTCCGTGAGCGAGGACGGCACCGTCTGCGAGGTCGGCGGCACCTGCGATACCGCGCCCACGCTGTTCAACGTCTTTGTGTCGGACCCGCTGTCGGAGGACTGCTACGCAGAGTACGCAGCCATTCGATCCGCGTGGAAAGCGTGACGTTACAAGCTGACGGGCGGCCGCATCGCTCCCGCGCGTGCGTTCATCAACCCATGCAGTTGCTACGAGCACGACGACGCCGAGCTGGTCACCAGGCGCTCCGACGAGTGGACGTCGGCGATCCTCGGCACCTGGGACGACCGCGTCGATCCGCTCGAGGAATACACGGGCCCCGCCGTGCTCGACGCCGAGTTCCCCGATCCCGACGTTGGCGCCAACCGCGTATGCGCGCACGCCCCGCACACACGATTTTCCATGGCGCGCGGCCGGTGTATGATGCTAACGCCGGCGATTGCCGTAAACGTCTCTCGGTCGTGTCGACGGTGCATTAGCGTTATGTTCTGGTCGTGGACACGCTCGAGGTGGCGACGGCCGTCAGCGTGGTTGCCGACGGCGTGGAGTACCGGTGTACCAAGCGCGGCATCCTCAGCGACGACGGCCGCTGCTTCACTAGCTGCGTCGACACCGACGTCGACTTTTTCGCCGTCGATGGGGCCGTCGGCAGCCGGTGCTTCACCAACTGCTACTACCAGCTTCCGGCATGAACGCATCTGCGTACTTTGCGTACGGGGGCCCTACAAACCGCGCGTTGATTTCTCAAGGCCTGGCGTGGTGGCCCCTGCGCGCGACCCGCGCACGAGCGCCCGCCCACGTACGTACCTTGTTCTTTGTAATTAATTTCCAGCCTGCTCCTGATAGTACGAATACAAAAACCAGCGCCCGCCCGTGCATGTCCGTAATGCTGCGCACTACATGACAGATAGACGGTCGAGTTGTACATGATTGTACTCAGCTGGCTGAGCCTTGTAGAGCCGGCGGTAGCTCCAGCAGTGGACTGCGCCGCGCCAAGGCACGCAGCGAGGAGCCACGGCGCAATCGTTAGCGACTGGACACGACTTTCTCATGCGAGTCGGAGGGGACGCGTCGCCGAGCCTTGCAAGTCACAGCTGGTAGCTGGCCGCCACCACGATCTGGGCGCTTGATAGGAGGGTCCAGTGAATGGATGGCGCCTCCTCCACTTTTCTATCGTCGCGCACCGCCCGGCCAACGGCGCCACCAGCCGTGCCCGTGCCGAACCGAGCTGGCCAGCAAGGAGAAGGCACAGACGCTGCTCGGCGTTGGAGATCTCGAGGTGGAGATCTCGGTCTCCCTAGGTGCGCCGCCAACGCACGAACGCGCCGCTGCGCCGGCGTCGCCGGACCGTCGCACGCTTATCCCGCCTCGGCCAACTTTCCGAGCCCAGTCGTGGCGCAACCCAAGACCTTGCAAAATGGACCTCGGCTTGCGTGACAAGCATGTCTTTGTACGCTGACAATGCTGCTTTCTCCGCCCTCGAAGGACTGCTCAAGGCTGACGTGCAGTCGCTGGCACGCTTCCACTGCTCTGCTTGGACTTAGATCACTGGCGCCAGCGGCGGCATCGGCTACGTGACGGCCCAGGAGTTTCTCGGTACCGCGGGCGCCGCTCTTGCTGTGTGACCGCTGCGCTTGCTCACGCCGTGGCACGCTCGCTCGTGTCCTGGCCACGGTGGTGCCAGGCCAAGGCGCCAAGGTGACGCTGCACTACAACGGCAACGCCCAGCCCGCCCTGGCGCTGGCCGCGCAGCACCCGGGCCGGGCCTGCGCGGTGCAGGCCAGCTTGGAGGACGAGGCGAGCACGCAGCGCGCCGTGGCCGACGCCGTCACGGCCCTCGGGCCTATCCACGTGCTGGTCGTGAACCACGGCATCTGGCCGACCGAGGACGTCCTGCTCAAGGTGCGGCGCCGCGCAGCGGTGCGTTTCGTTTGGGAAGCGACGGCCAATGCCGCGCTCGTTCGTGCTCCACGAAGTACAACGGCGTCGCAGGACATGACCCTCGCCCAGTGGAATAACACCCTGAGCGTAAACCTCACCGCGAGCTTCCTGGTCATCCGCGAGTACTTGCGCCAGGTTGAGCAGCACAAGCTGACCGACAACGTCGCCATCGTGCTGATTGGGCACGTGCCTATGCAGCGGGCTCAGCCCAACGGTGCAGCTCGTGGTTTGCTGACGACTGCACCGTAGCGCGTCTCCAACCCTGCTGCAGGTCGACCGCGGGCAAGTTTGGCGAGGCCTACCACGCCGGTGCGCGCCGCGGTGCGCTTATTCCAGTAGCGACTCGTTCGATGCTGACAGTAGGGGGCTGGCCTCGCACCTTCACCGGTGGTCGCAGACTATGCCGTGACCAAGTCGGCGATGATGGGCGGCCTGTTGCTCAGTCTGAAGAACGAGATTGTCAAGGTCGCCCCGCGCGGCCGCATCAACTGCGTCGCGCCCGGGTGGGTGCGCACGCCCATGGCCGATCGCGCGATGGCCGACGGCAACCTGCTCTACCAGGCCCTTGCCTCGTACGGCCGCCCCGCCCACCTGCCACCTGTGACCGTGTTGTGCTCATGCCATGCCGTCGCCTGGTATGGCCCACTGCCCTGCAGGTCGCCGCTTAAGAAGGTGTCGGAGCCGGAGGATGTCGCGCGGGCGATCCTGTTCCTGAGCAGCGAGCGCGCGGCGGGCAACATCACGGGGCACGTCATCGACTGCAACGCCGGCATGGAGGGCCGCCTCCTGAACAAGCGCGAAGACTTTGCCATGTGACGGCAACCCCTCGGCCCGCAACGCAAAATTGCTTCGCATGCTGTACAGTCGTCGCGGCGATCGCACATTCAGCGCACACTCCACAGCTCACACGCGCGTAGCTACAAGAACTGCGCTTTCTCCAGGTCGGCCGCGGTCGTGGTCTTGACGGTTAGGCGGAAGCCTTCGCCCTTGCACAGCAGGTACTCGTGCGGCGGCGCGGCCAGCCGCGCCTTCACGAAGAAGCCGTCGACAAGAAGGCGGCCAACCCACGGATCGCCGCCGACGGCGGCCCCCGGCGGCGGCAGGCGGTACTCGATCTCGCGGCCGTCCTTGAGCTGCCCGTGCACCAGCGCCGCGCCGTCAGCCAGTAGCAGCACCTCGGCAACGGCGATGCCGCGGTTGTCCGGCTGGCCCATGTCTGAGTACGACGTGTCGGCCGTGATGACGCGCACGCCGTCCGACCTGATGACCGTCGGGCAGTCGCCGTGCGGCACGTGGCCGCACACCACGGACGGCACGCCCTGGGCGCGCAGGTACTCTTGCACGGCCGCGGGCACCGGCACGGCATTGCCGTTGTCCAGGTTCGTCGCGTACACAACGCCGGCGCCGCCGAACCCGCCGGGCACGCCGTAGTCCATCAGCGCGTCGCCGCCGCGATCGCTGCCGCGCGCTGGGCCCCACCGCGGCCTCGCCGCGTGCTCGTCGAGCTGCGCGCGGACCCAGGCGTTGAGCGCCTCTGCCCACGCGTCCACCGCCGGGATCGGGTCCGCGTGCCCGGGCACGCGGCCCAGCGCCGCGGGCGTGAGGGCGCCGTGCACAAAGAGGTGCGGGCCGAGCACGAGCGCCAGCTGGCCGTGCGCGAGGTAGGCGCGCATGAACGCGTCCGGATGGCCCGGCGTCACCGACGTGACAAAGCTCTCGAGCACGGCCTCGTCCGGCACATCCGAGGGCGCCTTCCCCGCGAGCGCGGCCAGCTCGGCCTGCCGCGTCTCGAACGTGCCCGCGGCACCCATCGTCTCGGCCAGCATCCACCGGAGCCGGTTCACGCGCGTGTTGGGCAGCTGCTTCGCGGCCAGAAACGCCGCGGGCGTGACCCGCTTGGCCGGCTCGACCCAGTACGGGTACGCCGGGTCGTTGAGCGCCCCGCCCTCGTCGGCGACCACCGCGGGGTCGAGCTCGGAGGTGAAGCGCAGCTTGTTGACGTCGCGGTTGCCCAGGATGAGAAACACGCGGTCCGGGTACCGCCGTTTAAAGTCGGTGAGGGCGCGGGCGATCCGGATGTCGCCCACGCCCTTGTCGCACACGTCGCCGCCAAACACAAAATAGCCCGTGCCCCGCGCCTGGCCCGCGCCCGCGGCGGCGGCGCCGTCCGCCGCCACATCCTCCCGAAACTCGAGCGGCGGCAGCTCGGCCGCCTCTGCAGCTGGTGCGGCGCCGCCAAAGCGGATGACGCGCGAGCGCTGCACGAAGCGCTTGAAGTAGTCGAGGTTGCCCTCCACGTCGGTCAGGAAGGAGATGACCGCGTCCGACCGCAGCGGCCGGATCGCCGATCGCGTGGCCGCCATCGTGGCGGAAGATCTAGCAGGCGGCCGTGCTGCAATGGCGCACGGGTGCGAAAAGATCTCCTCCTTCCCGGTTCAGCATTCCGACATACCTCACCTGCGACGTCCCCTTCGTCGTTTCATCAATGTCTGTCCGTGGCTTCGTGGTGGCCTACCGCGTCGTCTGCGTAGTCGTACCCATCGTCCTCTGCGTCGTCCGCTGCGTCCTCCTCTGCGTGTCCGCTGCGTCGTCTGTCTGCGTCGTCCGCTCCAGCGTCGTCCGCGCCAGCGTCGTGTCTCTGCGTCGTCCGCTGCGTCGTCCGCTGCGTCCTCCGCTGCGTCCTCCTCTGCGTGTCCGCTGCGTCGTCGTCCGCTGCGTCGCTCTGTCATGTCTGTTGTTGTTTTTGGCGCGAGTCTTCCCTGATCGGCGGCAGAACAGCGGCAGAACCGAGGCAGAATCGCGGAAGAGAAATCAAGCGAGCAGGACGAGACGCCACAGCGGACGACGCAGCGGACGACGCCACGGACGACGCCGCGGACGACGCAGAGGCCGCCGCAGAGGCCGCCAGACGACGCCGGAAGCGGCAAAGACTTGGACGACGTACACGCAGGCTGGACGGCAACAGCGACGACGCGAACAGAGCGCGCCTCGAAAGAGGACGGCCCCGGCCGCCGGCGGCGCCGGCGCCGTTGCTGCCGCGAACCATGTCGGTCGAATCGCTGGTGCAGCAGCTGCTGGCGGCAGTCGCCGAAACGACGGAGGCGCCCGCGGCCGCTCCCGCACTGGCAGGCTCTGTCCCCGACGCGAGCAAGGGAGCCGGCTCCGGGGGCGGCCGGCCGACCGGCGCCGGCCGCGTCGACGAAGCCCTCGGTCCGATCATCAAGACCATTTTTGAGACCGGCGAGCATGAGGTGCGGCGCGCTGCCGCCAGCCAACCTCAGCGACCGGTCGGTTCTAACCAGCCGAGCAGTCAAAGTCGCGGGGCTGCGCTCGACCTAGGCCTTCTTGGGCGCGCTGGCCGCGTTCGTGGCCAAGCAGGACCAGGAAATTGAGCGGACGTGCAACCAGCACTACCAGGTGAGGGTGGTGCGTCCGACGCAGCCGAACGCGCAGCGCCCCAAGCTCAATCCCTTTCTTCGTCGCCATGCAGCACGGGCCGTCGGCCGCCAGGGCTTTGTCGTCTCGGTGGACCAGCTGCTGACGACCCGCCAAGTAGCGCACAAGCTCAAGCTCAAGATCGCCGACCTCAACGCGCTGGTGCAGGAAACCGGCCGTGCCGTGGCCGACAAGGTGCGCCCGATGCGAGCCCACCGGTGCACCGGTCCTCCCCGCTCACCACGGTCGGACCAGCGTGGCGAGGTGCTCGCTCCCGGCGCTACCGCACAGCAACGCGAGCTGCACAAGCTGGAGGTCCTGCGGCACAACATGGGGCTCGCGTCGGCGACGCTCCGCCAGTGCCGCCACGTCCTGTCGCTGGCCAAGCACGTGGACGAGCACTTTCGCGCCAAGGAGTACTTTGCGGCGCTCAAGGTGAGACGTCGAAAGACGCGTCCACCCCGGTCGCCGAGAAGGCGCTAATGACGCGCCGCGAGGCGCACTGCGTCCGAGCCGACCGCAGGCGATTGATCTGCTGGAAGATGCGAACCGGCCGCTCGCCAGCCGCTACGAGTTTGCCGCGCTCATTCGTAGGCGACCGACCCTTTTTCGCTATGCCGTGGAGGGGTGCCGCGCGCGCTCACGCGCGGCGGCAGCGTGGCCCCCTCCTTGCGCGCGCTGCCCCAGAAAATGGCCTGGCGGGCATGCGCGAGCAGGTTAAGCTGGCGGTGCTCAGCGAGCTTCAGGAGTGGTTCGTGGCCATCCGCGTTGCGTCCCGCGCCATCGGCGCCAAGGCCATGGAGCGCTTTCGGCAGGCGCAGGCGCAGGCCGCCGAGGCGCGCAGCCTGGAGCTCGGCCACCCGGTCGACCCGCTGGCCATCCCGCCCGAGGACGTGGACGTCGACGCCGAGGACGTTCTGGCGATGCTGCAGCCGGGCCAGCCGGGCTCGCTGGTGCCCGTCTACCAGTGCCTGCACGCGCACGACGTGCTCGGCGAGCGGAGCGCGTTCGAGGTGTACTACGCGGAGAACCGACGGGTACCGCTGGGTTCGCCCGGACAACGGGAGGACATCGTCTGGTTGGGTCGCTCATGGTCCTCGTCGCTCCTGTGCTGTGCGGCGTGTGCGACGATCGATCGTCAGCTGCAAGCAGAACTCGCGCTGACGCCCGTGTTCGACCTGGCGGAGACGTCGCTGGGCGCGCTCTCGGACTACCTGGCCGAAGTGGTCGGCTACTTTGTCGTCGAGACGGTCGTCAGTGCCGGCACGCAGTCGTCGTACCTCAAGTCGGCGTTGGTGCGTGGCCGCGCCTCCACGCGGCCAGCCAGGCACGGCGTTGGTGGCTGACCCGGTTGAACAAAGGTTGGCGGTGACGCGCCCAGGTCGACGATTTGTGGGACGTGGCGGCGAACCGCATGAAGGCCGTGATGTCCAAGCAGCTGCAGAGCTGCACGAGCGTCCCGCTCCTGCGCGAGATTAAGTACCGGCTGCTCGTGTTTGTCAACACTATGGAGGTCAGCCAGCCAGCGGAGAGACCTACTTCCGGAAAATGCTGGCTGACCAAACGCGGCCGCCGAATTGTTTGGGCGAGGGCCGTGGTGCGCAGGTGTTTGGCTACCAAACGATCAAGATTATCGAGCTGCTGATGGCGACGGCGAGCCAGTTGCTGGCGGTGACCGCCGAAAGCACCGGCGCGCAGTTTGAGCAGGTGCGGCCACGGCCCAGCCTTGCGGAGCGCCCCGACATGCCGGCGCTCACCAAGCAAGGCACACGTGGGGGCTCGTGCTATTGTGCAGATCATCCACCACGACCTCCACGAAGGCTACAACGTCACGTCTGCGGACGAGCTGGAGGCGCTGCGCCGGCTGGTGCCGCTGGCGCACTTGGACGTCGCCCCTTCCAAGTGTGTCGCCGTCCTAGCACCCAGGCCGTCATGGCGAGGCGGCTCACGGCAGTCCAGCAGTTGGCCCGCGTTCTTTTGTGCAGGCTGCCGTACCGAATGCCGTTCTCGCGGACCGTGCCGGACTGCCTGCGCGCCGTCGCGGCCTTCCAGGAGAGCTACTACGCCTTTCTGGTGGGCTTTCCGAGCGGCTACGCCGAGTTTGACGACCTCGTGCGGCAGGTCCGACCGCTGCCGCCGCGGTCGGTCCGTGCATGGAGTCGCGCGCTGACGCGCCTAGTTCGGACCATGCAATTTTATGCGGCGCGGCAGTCGGTCGACCTGATGCTGACGGGCAAGTTGAACCGCCTCCTGCTGGACGCCATCGAGGAGAGCCACCGGCTGCACCTGTCGCAGGCCGTGCAGATCCTCATCAACGCGCTCTATCTGGAGGACTCGGTGGGCCTGCTGGAAAAGCGTCTGTCGGAGATGCGGTGCGACACCGCAAAGGCACCAGCGCCAGTCCCAGCCGATCGCATCGGCTGTTGACCAACACATCCTACTAGCACTGTGCCTGGTCTCCTCTCACAGACTGGCGCACAAGGGCGTGCCCAGCCGGCTGCAGGCCGCGGCTGCCTTCCGGACGTCGGTGATGAAGGCCAAGGACGTGGTGCGCCGCCTGATCAACCGCAAGATCGACGACTTTGTCGACCTGGCTGATCGCGATCCGTACGTCCGCTGCCTGCAGAAATCTCCGGCAAACAAAAGCTGACGTGCGTCGCGGTGCCGTCACGCTGCGACGTGCGGCCCAGGACGCCACCGGTGGTGCGGAACCGCGCCGCGGACTACTTGCCGGGTGCGCGCAATAGGGCGCAGAACCATGCCGTTCCAGCCGGCGTTAACGCGCGGCTGGGCAACGTCTGTGCATGGACGACGTGGCGCAGACTTGATGGAGTACCTGCGGACCATGTTCTCGTCGTCGTTGCTGCACATCCCCGAGGACATCCGCAACCTCTTCTACCTCTCGACGGCAGACCACGTGGCGGCGGTGCTGATGGTGCGTTCGGCAGTCAGAGGCGGATCGGTCGGCTGCAGCGGCGGGCGGGTGGCTGACTGACCCGCGTGCGGTGGTCGGAGCAGTGGGCGGACGCGCGCGCGCGCGCCAGAACCACTTGATCGACCCGACCGCGAAGCACTTCAACGCCAACTTTATCGAGAACTTGAACACGGACACAGTGTTCTGCCTCACCTTTTTCAACGACCTGCCGCTGCCGAACCTGAACCAGTCCTTCAACGGCGTCATTCAGGTCGGCCGGCGCAGTGGGTGGGCGCACCCAGGGCGTCGCGCGGGCTAAGCCTGCCGCCGTCTGACGCGGAGGGCATTGTGGCATCGGCGTTCCCAGGCCATCACGCTGTGCCGCTCGCAGGACGTCGAAGAGTACTTGAACGAGGCCGTGCGCAAGGCCAAGTACCCCGACCTGCCGCGCGAAGTCGTGGCCATCATGCTCGACAAGTACGCCCCGCGCGTGGTGCATCCGGCCGGGGACGCATTGCGTCCTTAGCAGTCAAACTAGCGGTGCGCCGCTTTGAGTGCGCGCCCCTCGACAGGCTGCGCGACCGGTCGTTCACGCTCAAGAGCAGCGACAAGGAGCGGCGCAAGGCGATCGACACCGTCCTTCGCGCCCTCTCCTCGAACAACGGGGGCGCATCGTAGACTACGGCGGGGGTGTACAGCACTCGTGGCAGTTTCCGTGTACAGCATGTTGCATGATCAACGGTGATGGCGGGCACCTCGCCGTGCAGCGTCGGGTCACAGGCAGGGCGGGCGCACCCAGCCGCCAAAGCCGCGCTCCAGCGCCATGGCCTGCCGTCCACACCGCTGCACTCTCTGCTGCCCCGACCGTGAGCCCGATGCGACGGCAGCGCGCAGCTGACGGGAGGCGAGCCGGCGTACCACCGCCAGGCAGATATCGTCGCGGCCCTCGTTGGCGATGACCTGCACGCCCACCGGCAGGCCTTTGTCGTTCAGGCCGAGCGGAACCTGCGACGCAGCGTAGACCGAGAGGGGGGGGTCTTGGTTGGCAAGGCATCACGCCGAAACACGAGCCCATCACGGAGGCTGGCCGTACCGCAGTGGCCGGCAGCTCCATGACGTTGACGATGCCGGTGAGGCAAAAGTTGAAGGGCACGCCGATGGCGGCGAGGTGCTGCCCACGCCCACCCCGTCGTGCAAACCTTGGCGCAACTTGCAATTTGGGTCAGCCGCCTCCATCTCGTTCCGTCTCAAGCACGCGGGACGCTCGTACCAGGGGCGCCGGGGTCGGGTGCGGCGGCAGCAGGAGGATGCCGTCGTCGCCGAGCAGCTGCCGCATCTTCTTCTGCAGGGCGAGGCCGCGCTGCACGAGGGCCTTCTGGCCCTTCGGGTCGATGAGGTGCGGGATGCGCTCGACGGCGGCCAGCAGCAGGCCCGGCAGCGTGTGCGGCGACTTGCCCAGCAGGAAGCGCAGCAGCTCGTAGGGGATGCGGAACGGCTTGCCGTCGCCCATTAGCTCGCTGGCAGCCGCGCGGTGCGTGGCGGCGGAAGAGCGGCGAGAGCGGTCAGCCGGCAGGGATCTGAGTTCCTCGGGCGCTGTGGGACGATGCGTACGCAAAGGTCGGCTGGTCCGCCGAGGACACCATGGCGGACCAGATGGAGAAGGCGTCGTTGAGGTCGGCCTGGAGCTCGTCGGGGAACGGCTCCACGCGCATGCCAAACTGGCGCACGAGGTAGTCGAAGGCCCGCTTCTGGGCGCTCTTCAGCTCTGGCGCGACGCTCTGGCATGCGCAGTTGGGAATGCGACGCCCGCCCCCCCAGCATTCGTTAGGCGCGAGCCGCAAGGCACGCGGGTGCCGGGGCCGACGTTTTCACACTTGGACGAGCGGCGAGTCAATGTCGTCGACCGAGTAGAGGCGCAGCTTGGAGAGGCGCACCGCCGCGGGATCGCCCAGCTCCACCGTCGGATTGACCATCACCTTGAGCATGGGGTACAGGTCCGTTGCATACCTGGCAGACACCCAGCGACGCGCTACTGGCGTGGCCGTCGTCAGCCTGCGTGCAATCACCGCGTTCTCCGTGGAGTGGGCGCGGCGCGCACCGGCACATGGGGCCCGTCACGCAGTAGCGCGCGGCTTCGGCCTTGGCGAGGGGGTGCTGGCCGTCGTTCGGCACGATCGCGGGGCTCGGCTTGTGGCCAAAGATGCCGTTGAAGAAGGCCGGCATGCGGATGGAGCCTGGCCAGCGGCAGCGCACCCGGCAAGGGCAGGGCGGGCATCAGTCAGCGCCGCCCGCCGTGCATCCGCGGGCGACGTCGAGCCCATTGCAGACCGCCAATGTCGCTGCCAAGGCCGCACGGCGAGGCGCCGGCGCCGATGATGCTGCCCTCGCCGCCCGAGCTGCCGCCGACCATGTGGTGCAGGTTGTACGGGTTGTTGGTGCGGCCGTGCACCTTGTTGTTCGACTCGTACCACATGCACAGCTCCGACACGTTCGTGACGCCCAGCACAATGAAGCCCGCGGAGCGAAGCCGCTGCACGGCCAGCGCGTCGTAGCCAGCCTTGGCGTAGGCCGCCGAGCGGGAGATCAAGCCTGCACCGGTTCGTGGCCCGCTCACGTCTCCGCGCGGGCCGTGGGGTCAGGCCATGCAGGCCGCATGTCGCCTTGCGTCGACCGCTCGTACCGGAAGTGTTGGGCATGCCGGTCACGGAGAAGCACTCCTGCGAGCGGCGTATCCGAGAAAGGTGACGCGGCCGTCGTCCCATGAGTACCGCCAGCGACGCCCGGACTGTGGGGCGCGCCTTCCTCACGCAGGCGCTCTCACCTTGATGGTGCACGGCACGCCGTGGAACGGCCGGTGGCTGAGGTCGTCGCCGCGGCGCAGGGCGGCGTCGGCGGCGTCGGCCTCGACCAGCGCCTCAGCGAACCGGTCGCACACCACCGCATTGAGGTACGGGTTGATCGCCTTGATGCGGGCAATGTAGACCTCGACGATCTGGCGCGAGGTCAGCTGGCCGGCGCGGATCTACGCACCACGCGGTGCCGCAGCATGGCAGCGCCGCAAGGAATGTACGCGGTCAGGACGACGGCGCTGCGCGTAGATCGCCCCCCCGCGGCAGCGCGGCCGTACCAGGCCGGCGAGCTCGTGGGCGGGCTTGAAGAGGACGTCGTTGGTGGGCCCCGAGACCCGCACGGTCGCCGGCGGGCGCTCCGGCTTGCCGCGCAGGAAGAGCACCGTGATCAGGTAGTCGCGCACGAAGCGGTACATGCGGCCGAGCCACGCGATCCACTCGGCCCGCCGCGTCGCCCGGGGCGTGGCGGCCCGCGTCGCGGCCACCGTGCCCGCCGTGCCCGCCGTGCCGGGCTTGCCGGCACCCGCCGCCGCCGCCTCTGCGCGTGCCATGTTTTTTTCACGTGGCGTTTCGCGCCAAAAAACTTTAACTTTGACCATTGCTGGATTTGATGGATTATCGTACAAGGTGCGAGCTTCTGTACAATGTAGTGCGGACGGTTTATGGCCGCTTGCGGTAGTAGTCGGACGGCGGCGGCGGCGGCGGCGGAGGCCGTGAGTGGCTCGGCGGGTGGCCAGGCGGCGGGGGCGGCGGCGCGGCGCGGCCCGGGCCGGGGTACGGCATCGACACCGACACCGGCGGCGGCCCGCGCGGGGGCGGGGGCGGCGGCGGG
>Ga0180216_1001866_pt1 | contig 18149 bp, 23 predicted proteins | sample eDN3rd37CBELigMG_FD_128879 | JGI IMG/M metagenome (GOLD analysis project Ga0180216, IMG submission 128879) | Enriched Miracle-Growth compost microbial communities from Emeryville, California, USA - eDNA 3rd pass 37_C BE-Lig MG (version 2)... ...
ACTGTATGCCACCTGGTCGATGGAATCCCCAGGAGCCTGTGGCGCATGGCGCTCGAGTTCCCTCCAGCGTCCGATAGACCAATGCCGCATCCAGCGGCGCGCTGGCCTCTGCAGCCCCGTCGCCAACTGTATGCCACCTGGTCGATGGAATCCCCAGGAGCCTGTGGCGCATGGCGCTCGAGGTCCCTCCAGCGTCCAGTAGCACTATGCACCTGCCAGTGCTCGCGTCCTTCGCAACCCACGTGACCATCATCACGTGACCGCGGTGCCCAATGACGTCATCGGCCCAAACACGACGCGGCGGCGGACGGCGACGGCGGACGACGACGGCGGCGGCAGCGGACGGGCGCGTTGGACGGCCGGCCCGGGACCCCGCACACGCTGCTCTGTAGCACACCCTTGCGGCAGACCACGCCAAGGTGCAGTGCGTGTTGCATGTGCGGTTCGCTTGGGCGAACAGCGGCGGATCCCCAGGCTGACGCCATGGGCCGCGTTCCGCGCTGACGATCGTCACCCGCGGCGCCAGAGCCAGACGGCCTTCGCGGCGCACGCGGCACACGGCAAAGGTCGGCGGGCGCCTACTGCACGGCCGCGTCGCTACTGCGCGGAGCTAACGCTGCCACCTGGCTCTGTCTCCTTCGGTGTCTGCGCCAGATGGCCACGACCGACGACGCCACGGCGGCGGCGGTGGTGGAGCGCATCCGCCATGGCTTTGAGACGGTACGCAGCGCCCCGCAGCCTGCGCGCGCGCGGCGCCCTCCTCCTGGCCTTACCTCCAATGCGTCTCTGCGTCCCCTCGCCCGCGGCGGTCCAGGGCAAGACGCGCACGCTCGAGTGGCGCCGCAAGCAGCTCCTGCAGCTTCTGGCCCTGCTGAAGGAGAACCGCGCCGAGGTAAGCCCCAGCCTGCACCCAGGTCCCACCGTGCGTCGCGTCTGGTGCTCACACCCCACCGCTGCACGGTGTGCGCGCTGCCGCCCGCTCCAGCTGTGCAGCGCGGTGGCCAAGGACCTCGGCTCGCGGCCCGAGATTGTGAACGTGATGGAGGTCGGCGCGACGGTGCAGGAGACGGAGCGGGCGCTGGCCAACCTGGAGACGTGGATGGCGCCCGAGCGCAAGCCCGTCCCCGCCACCGTGCAGCCCGCGACCGGTACGCCGCCGTGTCCGACGGCCCGCGGGCTGGCCGCGCGGGCGCGCCTAACCAGGGCCGCTGTCAACGTACGGGCGTTTCTGCAAGCAGGCTACATCGTCAAGGAGCCCTACGGCGTCGCCCTGATCATGGGCGCGTGGAACTACCCCGTCCGCCTGCTGCTCTTCCCGGTACAGTGCGCTTCAGCCGCGCATCGGTGCATGGCCGGTGCGAGATTAACCCGGACACCACGCCAGGTGGCCGCCGCACGCTACCGCAGCTCGTGGGCGCCCTGGCGGCGGGCAACGCCGTCCTGCTCAAGCCGTCCGAGGTGTCGGCGACCACGTCTGCGGTGCTCAAGCGGCTCTCGGACCGGTACGGAGCGCTGCCGGGACCCACGCGCGCGACCGGCTCTCCACTCACGTGTGCGTTCCCGCGGTGCCCGACGTCGCGCGCGCTCAGCTACTTTGATCCGGACACGGTCGCGTGCCTCGAGGGCGGCCCCGCGGTCAGCCAGGCCATCCTCAAGCAGCGCTTCGACAAGATCTTTTACACCGGTTCGTACCTGGGGCATCAACTCATGCGCTACTAGCATCGCTAACCACGCGCTCGCCCTCGCCCCCGCGCTCACGCAACGCAGGCAACACGGAGGTCGGCCGGATCGTGATGCGCGCCGCCGCCGAGCATCTCACGCCCGGTACGCCGAGGCCCCCCAAGGGCGTTCGCGCAGTCTGCAAGCGTGCACGGCTGACGCTGCCGCGCAAGGTCCCGGGTGCTAAGCCGCCGCAGTGACGCTGGAGCTGGGTGGCAAGAGCCCGGCGTACGTGGACAAGTCGGCCAACCTGGACGTCACGGTGAACCGCCTCCTCTTTGGCAAGTTCAGCAACGTCGGCCAGACGTGCGTGGCGCCCGACTACGTCCTGGTGGACAGCGCCGTCAAGCCCGCGCTCGTGGACAAGCTGCGCGAAACGATCAAGGCCTGGTACGGCGCCGACGCGTCCAAGAGCGGCGACTACTCGCGCATCATCCACGAGCGCCACACGCGGCGGCTCGCCGCCTACCTCGACGAGGTCCGGGGCCACATCGTCCTCGGCGGCGGCGTCGACGTGCCGAACCGCTACGTCGAGCCGACGCTGGTGGTCGACCCGCCGCGCGGCGCGCGCCTCCTGCACGAGGAGATCTTTGGGCCGATCCTGCCCATCCTCACCGTCAGCGGCCCCGACGAGGCCGTCCAGTACATTCGCAGTCGGTACGGCGAGCCGCGACGCACCAATGGCAGATGGCACCCCCGCCCTTCGGCTCATCGCGCGTGCGTGAACTCATCGCGGCCCAGCTCCCTCACAGCCCCAAGCCGCTGGCCATGTACGTCTTTGCGGGCGACAAGCGCATCGTGCGCGACGTCGTCGCGCGCACCTCCTCGGGCGGCGTCGGCGTCAACGTGACGCTCTTCCACATTGCCTGCCCGGAGATGGAGTTTGGCGGCGGTACGCGAGGACGTGCGCCACACGGCGCCGCCCATCGCCGATCGGCTCACGCGCGCGTGTCGCGCGTGCCTTCATTCCGCTACGCTGCAGTGGGCCCCTCGGGCATGGGCGCCTACAACGGGCGGCACACGTTTGACGCGTTCACGCACCGACGCGCGGTGCTGGACAAGGCGACGTGGCTGGAGCTCACGTCGATGTACCCGCCGTTCAAGCCGTCGCAGCTCAAGGCGCTCGACCGCATGGCCGACGGGTTCAAGGTGCCGCCGGCCCTGCGCACCGCCGGCCTGCTGGCGGTCGCCGGCGCGGCGGCCTTCGCGGTGGCCAAGCTGTAGCGCCGCCACCATCTCTTTGGGTGCGCACGCCGCTCGAGGCGGCGCGATGCGTGTGTGTAAAGTTGCATTGTGCGTCCAATACAGGGTGAGAAAACGAGAAAGCATCGGCTGCCGTGCGATCGCTGGTGTCGCCCCCCCCTCGGCGCATCACGCGTCGTCCGCGGCGCCGGCCTCCTTGGCCTCGCGCTTCTTGAGAACGAGGTCGTTGCCCGTGAGGCGCTGCGAACGACAAGGCCCGCCTAGGCACGACGTACACTGGGCGTCCGTTCAGCCCCCCGCCCCTTGTAAGCAAGCCAACGTTGTGCGGCCGCGCACCTTGTAGATGCTGTGCACGTCGGCACTGACGGTCTGGAAGTGCGAGGTGGCGTCGTACGACTTGGACACAAAGATGCGGCTCTGGGTGCCGTCGTCGGTCGGCTCAAACATGTCCGAGACGTACGTGAACCTGCGCGCCGCTCGCAGAGCGCAGGATACCCCCCGCGCTCGCTGTCAGCGCCAGGGCCCTCGCGGCCGGCCCGCCGCCAGCGCGCCCCGGCGTACTTCTCCTCAATCGGGCCGAGGAGGGCGAGGCCCGGCGCGATCTCCTTCTCCGGGTCGCCCGTAGTCTCGGCGATGGTCGAGACGATGGCGACCCACATGTCGTTCGGGCAGACGGCGTGCACGCCCGACATGCACACGACGTAGATGTCGTGCTGGCGCTTCACCTGGTTCATCGGGATGATGAGCTGCAGCGAGTCGGCGTTGTTCGTGTTCGGGATGGGGTGGCGCAGCAGGCAGATGGAGCGGATGACGGAGCCGACCTTCTTCTTGTTCTGCACGTACGACGGGTCGCAGATGACGTTCTGGCACTTGGCCACCTCGTCGCCGCAGCGCACGCCGACGACCTTGCCGTCCTCCATCACGAGCTCGTCGACCTTCTTGTCGAGCATGTACGTGCCGCCGTAGATGGCGCTCAGGCGCGCAAAGCCCTGCGGCAGCTCGCCGAGGCCGTACTTGGGGTAGATGTACGGCGACTTGCCGTAGCGCGCGATCGACTGCGTGTACAGGCGCATCGCCTGCAGGCTCTCGATGAACGGCCGCTGCTTGTAGCCGTCGTCCAGGAAGAGCGCCATCGCGTGGCCGATAAAGTCCTGCGTGCCGGGCTCCAGGCCAAACTGCGCGTACACCGCGCTCATCGGGGTCTTGTACGGGTCCACGCCTGCGGGTCGAGCGGCGCAGCAGCGGCAGGGGACACACGCGTTTCAGCACGGGGCCGCCCCGGCGCCCGTGGCATTCGGCGGTTCGGCCGGTCGGCCCGGTCGGCCGTACCCTGGTGCGTCTTCGGGTTGTTGACGTCGTACTGGCCGACAAAGCCGAAGAACTTGCGGGCGCGGTTCTTCTCAAACAGGCCCATGAGCGGCGACTGCATGGCCTCCATCTCGGTCGACGGCAGCTGGGGTGCGCGTCCGAAGCGCGGGGCGGGCATGGGCGGCGTTGGTTAGGGGAGAGTGGAGATCGCGCGGGTCAAGGGCAGGCGGCGGGCGCACCTTGGCGATCTTGCCGTCGCGGTAGACGTAGCTGCCCGAGATCTGCTTGAACTCGAGGTAGCGCGTGACGTCGGTGTGGACGAGGATGTTGACCAGGTCCTCCGCGGCCATCCTGGCGGGGCCGGCGCGCGGTGGAGCAAAGCCAAAGCGCGGATTAGACCGCGGCCGGATGGTTCGCCCGCGTCAGGGTCAGGGCCCGTACATGAGCTTGGGCACCAGGTCAATGTTGTAGTCGCGTGAGGCGCCCAGCGTCTGCTTCGGGTTCTCGCCGTTGCGGAACTTGCGGTACAGCTGGCGCCGCGAGCCATGGCGCGGCGGGGGTGGGCAGGTGGGCGGGGGGTCAGTGCGCATGGAGCGGCTGAGCGGGCGCGGGCGGATTTCGGAGGCGGACCTGCTGCAGGTTGAGCGACGCGCTCTCGCCGCCGTAGTAGTCGTTGCGGTCCATGTGCAGGACCTTCTTGCCCTCGACGGAGAGAACACCGCTGAGGATGCACTCCGTCAGGCCCGTGCCGAGCACGATCACGTCGTAGGTTTCGTCCTGCGCGGCGGCCGCGAGCGAGCGAGGCGAGAGGGTCAGGTGGACGACGTTAGCGGGGCGAGCGGGCTCAGGGCGGTGTGGCGAGCCGTGTCGCTGTTCACGGCGTGGGACGCGTCGGGAGCCGGGGTGGAAGGCACGGCGGGCTGCACGCTGCCGTGGCGCACCGACCCGGTGCCCTCGTCTGCGCAGGCACTGCGGCCTGGCACAGCAGCACAGATCCGCCCCACCGCGGCTCCTGCAGCGCGTCTCTGCTCGCCCTCCTGCCCTTCCTGCCTCGCCGCGCGCCCGCTGGCTGCGAGGTGGAGCAACCGTTTTCGTCGTGTCGTTGCGCGCGGTGCCAGCCACCGCCGCAGGCCGCCCCGCTCCGTCGCCTTTGCGTCTCCCTGCTGTTCGTCCGCCTTTCGCAGGCGCCCAGCGGTCTTCCGCCCGCACCGGCCCTGCGCCCTCGCCGCGTCGCCGGTGCCGCCCTTGTCCGCCGTGCACGTCAAGCCCGTGGTTTCGTGCCGTAACGCGCGACCGGCGCCCCACCGCGCCCCTGCCCACTTCCCCTGGCTGTCTCGCGCCTCCCCGTCACCCTGCGTCCTCCATTGGCCGCTGTCCCGTCGTGCCAGCGCGCGTACCATGGCGGCGGCGGCGGCGGCGGCGTCCGCGTCCGCGTCCCGCAGCGGCGGCGGCGGCGGCGGCGGCGGCGTCAACACAGAGAACGGAAGAGCGAGCAACTGCCCCACGAGCAACTGCCCCACGAGCAACTGCCCCACGAGCAACTGCCCCACGAGCAACTGCCCCACGAGCAACTGCCCCACGAGCAACTGCTTGATTAGATGCCCCACGAGCAACTGCCCCACTAGTAGCTGCCCCACAAGTAGCTGCCTGATCAGATGCCCCACAAGTCGTGCCCCCCAGGTGGCTGCTGGGTGTAGCTGCCCCACAAGCAGTTGCCTGATCAGATGCCTCACGAGCAACTGCCCCCCAGGTAGCTGCTGGGTGTAGCTGCCCCACGAGCAACTGCCCCACAAGTTAGGCCTAGGATGCACCAGTGATGCCCCACGAGGAGGCTGCCACAAATGCCCCACCAACGCTGCCCCTCCAGCAACTGCCCCCTCCGCAGCTCATCCGCAGCTGCCGTAGCAGATGCCCCACGAGCAGCTGCCCCACAAGTAATGCCCCACAAGAAGTGCCCCACAAGAAGTGCCCCACGAGCAACTGCCCCACAAGTGCGCTGGCAGACTGGAGGACACGGGCCGCGGTCCGCGGAGGGCAGGCTGCAGGCTGCTGCAGGACCCCGGAGGGCCGGCTGCAGGACACTGGAGGGCCGACTGGAGGACACTGGAAAGCCGACTGAAGGACACGGGAGGGCCGACTGCAGGACACTGCAGGACACGGGAGGACAGACGGTGGCGGACACTGGCACGGGGGGTTGAGCCCCTGCCAGTGCCAGTGCCAGTGCCAGTGGTACGGGCAGACTGACGGGCAGACGGCGACGGCCTGGAGAAGAGACTGGAGGAGGACAGACTGGAGGAGAAGAGACTGGAGGACACTGGCGGAGGACAGACTGGAGGAGGAGGCGGTGCGTGTGGCTGCTGAAAAGGAAGAGGACGAGGAAGCAGAAGAGGACGAGGAGGAAGCAGAAGAGGCGGAGGAGGACGTGGAGAAAGAGGACAACCAGGTAGGCGGCCGCTTATGCGGCTTTGGCCGAAACGGCAGGGCAGAGGGCCGCGAGCTGAGCGCATTCACCCGGCGTGGGCGGTGCGAGGGTCAGCGGCCTGGGAGGGCCGGGACGGCTCGAGGAGGGCCCCCGAGACCCAGCGGCCACCTTGGGTCGGACAAAGTCAACGCGCGTCGGCACGCGGTAGCAGCAGACCGGACGGACCGTGCGCCGAGGGACGCCAGCGGGAGGAACGCAGCCGCAGCAAGGGCGCACTGCCCGGGCGGTGGCGGGCCTGCAGGCGCGTGGCAGCTGGGCGGACACGGCTGTGTGCGCGCCGGCCACGGGCGCGCTGGGAGGTGGAGCGGGCTGGACGGTTGATGACGGCGTGCCACGCGGCCGCGGCGTCGCTGGGTCACACGGCACCTGCAACGACGCCGCTTCGAGGAGCCCCCCACGGACGCCCTTCGGTCGGCGCACACGCTGCGCCCGGGCGCGCCAGTTAAGCCGCGATGATGCCGTTGCCGGACCATTCCCGCTTCCGCCCGCGGTTGTACCAGTGGCGCCGCTTCTGGCGCCTGGGCCTCGCCGCGGCCGTCGCGGCCATCGTCTTTTTTAGCGTCGCGCTGCACCGCCAGCCGTCGCCGCACGCCGACGCCGGTGCGGCCGCGGCGGCCGCCGCCGCCCTCGCCTCGGACGCCCATGAGGGCGACCTCGCGCTCGCGGACCGCGCCCACCGCGCCGTGCTGGACCAGCTCGCCAGGGCGCGTGGCCACGGCGGCCGTCCCGCAGCGCCCGCCCCCCTGGACGCGGACGACCTGGAAGCGCGGGAGCGGTACCGCTACGGCGGCGACGCGGCCGACGCCGAGCGCGCCGACGCCGACGCCGACGCCGGAGACGAGCGCGCCGAGGCGGCGGCAGAGGCGGACGTGGCAGCGGAGGATGACACGACCAGCGCCGGCGCTGCCGACGGCGCCGCAGGGCAGGGCGCGCCCCGCTACAACGTGGTGGCGGACGACGGCACCGGCGACGGCCCCGTCTACAGCGGCAGCGACCAGCGCGAGCAGGCCGACTTGGGCGAGGAAGCTGGCCAAGGCGAGCAGGCGGGCCCAGGCGAGGAAGGTGGCCCGGCGAACCAAGCCGAGCAGACAGGGCAGGACGGCGCGGACGGCGCGGACGGCGCGGACGGCGCGGACGTCCCGGCCGCTGCCGAGGGCCAAGACGACGGCGACGATACCGGCGGCGAGGACGACTACACCAACGCGAACGCAAACGCCAACGCCAGCGCCGACACCGACGCCGACGCAGGCGCCAGCAACCATGCTGACAACGACGCAGATGCCAACGCCAACACTGATGCGGCTGCCGACACGGACGACGGCACCACGGGCGGCGAGGCGCGAAACGACCCGGACGAGCCCGTGCGCGGCCTGGGCTCGGGGCTGGCACGCCTGCAGTGCGACCTGCCGCCGCGGCCGGGGCACTGGCAGATGACCGACGCCGCGCTCGCGGCGCTGCGCAACTTTGAGGCGACGCAGAAGCGCCACCTCGAGTACCTGAGCCAGGGGGACGACCGCTTCCGCGCGGTCGTGTACCACTGCACGGGCGGCGAGGGGTGCGGCGGCATCGGCGACCGCCTGCACGGCATCGTGTCGGCGTTTGTGCTCGCCGCGCTCACCGAGCGCGCCGTCTTCATCGACATCGCCAAGCCCGTGCCGCTCGGCCGCTTTTACGAGCCCGCGCGCCCCGCCACGCTGGACTGGCGGTGGCCGCGCGCTGGCTGGGACGTGCACCCGGGGGCGTCGTCCGTGGCCAGCGTTGCGTGGATCGATGACTACACGCCGGCCGAGGCGGGCCTCCGGGCTGGCTTCCTGCCCGACGTCGCGCCGGACCAGCCGGCGACGCTCATCAGCTTCATCAGCAACCTGCAGTTCTGGAACCAGTTCATCGACAGCCCGCTCTACGCCAACCGCACGCAGGCGCACGCGCTCTGGAAGCGGCTGCGCGACGAGGGCGACCTCTTCGCCACGGTCGTGCAGGCCCTCTTCCGGCCGACCTGCTCGCTCGCCGCCAAGGTGCGCCGCCTCGAGAGCCAGCTCTTTCGCGACGACGGCGCGGCGACGCCGCAGCCGCGCCTCGCCGTCCACCTGCGCACGGGCCTCCAGCCCGAGTTCAACGACCTCGCCCGTGTCAACGCCAGCGACCTGCCACTCTTCTACGACCTCGCTGCGCACGCGCTGCAGCTGCTCCACCTGCACCTCCTCTCGGGCCCGCCCTGGAACGTGACCGCCGCCGCCGCGGGGCCCGCGGGCCCGCCGATGCGCGTGTTGGTCGTGACCGACTACGAGGTGGCCATCGACGGCCTCGCGCGCCACCTCAAGGGCGCGCTGCCGGCGGGCTCGGTCGTCGCGGCGGTGCCGCTTACGCCGGCGCTCCGGCTGACCCACATCGACCGCTCCTTCGAGGTGTACAAGCCGGAGCACAACTGGCGGACCTTCATCGAGTGGGAGCTGCTGCGGCGCGTCGACGGCCACGTGATGGGCCAGGCGGGCTACGTGCTCTCCGCATCGCGCTCGACGTGCGTGCCGGCGCTCTACTACCGCCGCGCGTACATCCCGCCGCACGAGCTCGTGCACTACCGGCGCGGCATGTGCTGGCCGCACCCGCGGCCGCAGTCGACGTTCGATCCGTGATCTGCGGGCCTCCCTGTGCATGGTTCCAATGGTAGCCACAATGTTTTCGCCTATGCCGCCTTGCCGCGAATCGTCCGCACGTCACCGTGTACCATGCAACCGTTGCATCACACTTTTTGCTCTCTCTCTCTCTCTAATGTACAGTCGCGCCCTTCCGCGTTAAAGTACAATGCGTTCGTCCCGTCAGAGCGCCAGGTTGTCCACCGTGGACGGCGCGAGCGCCGTCCGGCCGCCGCTGGTGCCGCGCTCGCCCAGCACCTGCTGCAGCCGGGCAAGCTCCTCCCGCAGGCTCAGGTTCTCCTTGCGGAGCTGCACCTGGTACTGCAGCTTGTTGGCCACGGTGTTGAGGCGGCCGCCGTTCTCCGCGTCGTCGCGCAGCCGGTCCCGCTCCGCTGCGAGCGCATCGCGCGCCTGCGGGGCCACCGCAACTGGGCATAGCATGCCGTGATGAGCAGCGGCATCCTTTCCGCGCATGCCGGACGCGGTGCGCACCTCGCAGACTTGGCGGTAGCGCTCCTGTAGCTCGCGGAGGCGCGTCTCGAGGTCCTCGGCGCGGGCGTGCGCCTGCTCCTCGAGCTCGTTCGCCCTGGACCGCAGGCCCCGCCGAGATGGTCGGCCCCTGCGGGCTCCGTCAGTACGCGCGCCCACCCCCCGGCTATTCGCCGCCGGCACGCTGAACCGTACCGCTGGTAGGCCTCGGCCCAGGTCTGCACGTCCGTTTCCAACTTGGCGAGGCGCTCTTGCGCGTCCTGCTCCGCCGCCTGGCGAGCGGCGCGCTCCGCCTCGAGCTCGGCCGTCACAGTCGCCAGCTGGGCGGCCTGCGAATGGGAGCCACGCGAACGCACCAGGTGATCCGTCAGCACCGGGGCAAGCTTGGCGCCGCTGCTCCTCTATTGTTTCAACGCAGACGTACGACATCGGACGCGAGGGCCCCGTCAGCATGCGCGCGCGGCTGCGCAATTTCTGCCTGCAGGCGGGCGACCTCCGCCTGGTACGACGCCTCGACCGCCTGGTTCTCCGCCACGACCGCAACTGCATCCGACCAGAGGAGACGTCAGCGAGGGCGCGGTGCCATTCCAGCATCTCCGTGTGAACGCACCGCCACCGCGTCGTCCGACAACGAGATGCTGGCGTCTTGGGTGGACGGCGTCGCGCCATGCTTTACCGCCTCAAACTCGGCGGCCAGCTGCTCAAAGTCGCGCTGGGCCTGTAGCGACGAGGCAAGGACCAGCACCCCCACATTCCGTCCGTCTCAGTACCTGTCCTGCTGCTGCGTGCGCGGCGGCGGCGGCGGAGCCCGACCTTGTTGAGCTCCTCCCCGGCAGCGGCGATGCTGGCCGCAAACTCGGCCTTGCACCGCTCGGTCACCTCCTGCTCCAGGGTGGCCAGCCGCGCCAGCTGTAGCCTCCGCGGGGACATTGCCGGCGGCAGTGGCAGGGTGAGCACTGCGTCTACCCATCCCGCCTACTCCGCATGGGCGCCGCACGCACCACTTCGTCGCGCTCGCGGACGGTGCGCTCCAGCTGCGAGGCCAGGTCGGTTTTCTCGGCCGACGCCTGCGAGAGCCGCTCGCGCATCTCGCCCAGCGACTCCTGGAGGTGGGCGCACGCAGTCTCTGTGGTGCTAGCGTGTCAGCCACATCCTTGGCTGCGTAACGGAGGCAGGGCCAGGGCACGCACCGCCTCTAGCGCCAGGTCGCGTTGCACGCGCTCGACCTCGGCTTGCAGCGAGGCAGCGCGCTCCTTGGCAGCGGCGCACGCGGTCAACTGATGCAGCGCAATCTGGAGCCCGGGCGCCCGACCTGTCAGCACCACTGCCTTCGCAACCGGTGCGCAGCGGTGATGGACGCACCAGCCGGTCGCGGTCGGCCGCGGCCGCCTCCAGGGACTCGCGCAGCTCGGCCACCTCCTGGACGGTCGCCGCGACGCGGTCGCCGCGCTGCTCCGAGAGCATCCGCACGTTCTCCTGCAGCTGCTCGATCCGCGCATGGGCAGCCTGGCGATCAGCACGGCCAGAGGGGAAGCTGCCGAGATGGAGATCAGCCCACCGCCAGCGCCAGGCGACATCTGCGTCAGACCGCACGCACGCACCCGCTGGCCTTCCTCGGCCGCGGCGAGGTCGGCGCGCAGGGTGCGGATCGTCTTCTCCTCCTGCTCCGACTGGCGCGCGTGGAACGCCAGCTCCTCCTGCAAGCGGTCCACCTCGGTCTGCGAGCCGGGATGCACGAGCGTGAAGGTGCCCGCGTTAGCAGCAAACCTCCCTCGCGGACTTCAACCCTCGCCGCCACGCACTTGGAGCTCCTGCACTTGCGCGGTGAGCTGCTCGGCGGCATCGTTGGCCACCCGCAGCTCGGCCTCCATGCGCGCGATCTCGGTGTCGGCCTTGCTCTGCGCGGCCTCGAGCTCGGACTGCAGCGCATCGACCTGCTCCTGCAGCACCAGCGCGCGGGCCGCGTGGTCCTTGGCGGCCGCGTTCGCCTCTGCGCCGCAGCACGGCCAAGCACAGAGTGGTGGTGGCCGATCTCGTCGTGAGCGACGGCCGGGCCAAGCGCAGAGGGCCCAGCGGGCTCCCTACCGCTGAGCTGGACGCGGGCGCTGTCGCGGTCCGCAGTGATCATGGCCACCTGCTTGTGCAGGTCGCGGACCAGGTCCTCCGTGACCTCGCGGCTCTTGATCGCCACCTGGTGCGGAGCCCGTCGCCGTTCAGACGTCGTCCGGTGGGTCTCCGTTGAGTGGCCATTTAAAACAAACGCGCCCTGAACCGTCGTCCGACCGCGCCTACCGACGAGAGGCGGCGCGTGTCCGACTTCATCTGGTCCACGGTCGAGCGCAGGCGCGCAATCTCGAGCGATTTTTCGTCGACCAGCTGGCGCAGGCGGGCGTTCTCTGACTGCATCGAGGCGAGCTCCACCTGCTTCAGGTTGGCGTCCGACGACGAGCGGGAGCGCTCGCTCCGCAGGCTCTCCACCGCGGCAATCGCCTTGGCCAGCTCGCTGTCCTTGGCCGCCAACATGGCCTGGGTGGCCGCCTGGGAAGCCCCGCGGGGAAGGAGCGGCCAAATTGCTGCACTCGCCTTAGTCCAGCCGCCCGCCCGGCCTCGCGTGCGAAGCGTAGCGGGGCGCACCTCCATGGACTCGAGCTGCTGGCGCAGGCCGTCCGCGACGGCGTTGGCGTCGGCACAGGCGCGCTGGGCGTCCGCCTCCTTCATGCGCGCCTCGGTTACCGCCTGCAGCCCGGACCACAGCGCCGCGCGCCGCCACCCTCGTTAGCGTCGGGAGGGTGCTCACGATGCCAGCCCACCGACGCTAGCCCGCACCGAGACGAGCGACACGGTCCGCTTCAGCTCGGCGGCCAGGGCGGCCTCGGTCTCCTCCAGCCGGAGCTTGAGCGCCTCGTGCTCCTCCTTGGTCACCGCCGACGGGCCCTGCGCCTGCACGGCCTCCTTCAGCTTCCCAGTGAGGGACGCAACCTGCTCCTGCAGGCGGCGCATCGCCGCCGCATCCACCCGCGGGTCGGCCGGCGGGCGCGTGGCCGCCAGCCGATCTAGAGCAGCAACGCAGTGCGCACCGGAGCAAAACACAGTGAGCACACGTGCATCGCCAGCGCGTCTCCAGCAGCACCGCGCCGTACCGCGCAGCGTCTGGCACTCCATCGCAAAACGGATGACCTCCGGGTTCTTGTCGATCATGCGACGCAGGTGCTCCAGCTCCTCAGCCTGCCGCGCCTGCACTCGCAACATCGTTCAGGAAGGGCACGCCTGTTGGGTGAGCACCGGGGCACACTCGCCACGTCGCGGATCTCGTCGGAGCCGCACGTTGTTGGCCTTTTGGATCTCGGCCATCGGGCGCCGGCGCTGCAGATCGGCGATGGTGGCGTCCCGCAGCTTGATGATCATCTTTTGGCTCTGTGACGAGCCCACACCGCTCTCCTAGTTGTTGCACAGCGCGTTAGCAATGCGCCGACCCTTGTCAGGTTCCCATCACGCGGACATGCCTGCAGGGCGGCCTTTTGGCTGTCGGCCAGCTCCTGCAGCTGTTGCTGCGCCGCCCGCAGGCGCTCGGCCTCCTGCTCAGCCGCCTGCGCCTGCGCGATCAGGCGCGCGATGAGCAAGTCCGTGTCCGTTGCTAGCGGCACGGAAAGTACGCGCACGCAGCGCACGTATTCGTTAGGACAAGTTGGCGCGGGCCACTGCCAAAACGGGCACGTCGCGTACGGTGGTACGGCGGCTGGCCCTCGGGGACCTGGTCGCTGTGCGGCGGGATGGCGGGCAGCACCGGGGCCCCCGCGCCGGGGCCAGCGGCCGGCACCGGCGCGCTCACGCCGCCGCCGCTGCCCGTGCCAGCAGCGGCCAGCATGGCCTCCAGCCGGCGGATGCGCTCGCGCAGGGCCTCGACGTCCCCGTCCGTCACATCGTTCATAACCACCTGCCCTCCCCGTGGATCGGCATGCGCCGCAGCCTGCTGTTAAAGGCGGTCTCCCTTCGATGTCTGCGCCGACGATGTCGCACCTTGTTGCAGATCTGCTTGGCACGGTTCGCAAACTTGACGGTGGACACGGTCTCCGGCAGCGACGCCGGCAGCGGCGACACGTTGGCGATCAGGAACGTCTTGGAGTTGCCGCCGAGCGAGTCCTGCGCAATGCAGCGCTCGCGAAGCCAGGGGCGGCGGCCCCGCTTAGTGATCGTCCGGCGGCCCGTTTTCCCCGGCTGGGACCGTCGACGCACGCGCAGCAGAAAGGTCAGCTTCGAGTCGCGGTAGTGGATGTGGCGCGCCTTGCCGCCGGCCACGTCGACGAGCGCGTTGATGACGTTGCCGAGGGTCAGGAGCGACTTGTTGATCTGGTTCGCCTCCTTGAGCCGCTGGCCCGTCGCGTTCGTGTCGCGCTGGCGCTCCGAGCCCGCCAGGTCGACCAGGTTGAAGCGCGACTCTTTCGTGTGGCGCAGGTCGCCCTCCATCGTCTGCGACCACCAAGAAGAGTTGTGGCTGCGTAGGGGCAGGGGTAGAGAGTGAGACACAGTGGCGCGGCACGGTTGCTGGTCCCCCCCAATGCGCCAGCCGCACCGTCGACTCGATGTAGAGCGTGAAGACGGTGTGGCTGCGGCTGCTTTCGTGGTTCATCGACGTCGACGCCACGTGCCGGTTGCGCGCGCCTTGGCGCAGCAGCTGCGCAAGCAGCGGGCCGGGCGTGGGCCAGGCGGCACGCGCGTTAGGCACAGTTGACAGACAGGACTCGGTGGGCGCGGGGTGGTATACCTCGTAGGCGTGGGCGGACGAGGTGAGGACCACCTCGGTCGCGTTCTCCAGGTAGACCACGCCGTTCCGGCTGTCCTCGCGAATGTCTGTCAATATACGCGTTGAACAGGGGGCGCCAACACAGACGCGCTTCAATGGGTTGCCCAACTTGCAAAACCTTCCGTTGCAGCGCAGCACAGGCCGTACGGCAGACGTTGCCGGCAACGTCCAGCAGGTCGTAGATGACCTCGTTGTAGATCTCCACGTACGAGCAGCGGCACTTGTACTGCACCTTGTCATTCTGTGAGTACAGCAATAAGAGCGACGCAGAGGCACGCACGTGAGCGTCGTCGCGTGTTACCGCGCCGTGCGCGCCGCGCAAAGCAGCGCACCGATTTGCGCTGCTCGCGCGCAATCTGCGCAAACAGGTACTCGAGCGTGCGCGGGATGAGGCCGCGCTGATCGCTGTTGGCCGGGTCGGTCATGCTGGGGCCGTGCATGGTGAACGTCTTGCCGGCGCCGGTTTGGCCGCTGTGCCACCCCAGGGCATCGTCCCAGAACGCGGCAGCGTTGAGCGGCCACGGTCGCGCGGTGCCCGCTTCGTGGGCCGCCGGCGTACTAGCACATGATGGTGCCGTTGTAGCCCTGGAGGCAGCTGTCCGTGATGTCCTTGCCGACGGCGCGGAAAATCTCCTCCTGCGTCACCTTGTCGTCGGCGACCATGTCAAAGGTGAAGACCTCGGTGGTGCGGCCGTGCGTCGTCACCGTGCGGTCGGTCGTCTCGATCAGCGGCGTCGGCGGCGGGCCCATGCCGTTCAGGTCGTCATTGGCCGTGTACGGCCGCACGCGGACCAGCACCTTGATGTTTTCCACCAGCGGCCTGCGTCCCCCGGGTCAGCGGCGAAGCGGTGCGGCTGTCGGGTGAGCCACGGGCGCAAGGGCCGGAGGTCCAACAGCGTGGCATGCCCGTACTGCGCCATGGCGGACGCTGTCCCAGCGGCGCGTGGCCGCAGCGGCTCCCGCAGCGAGTCCAGTGAAGGGTAGCCTGGCGGGACGTGCGTCCGTTGGCCGGTGTCCTTTGTCCCGTTCTCCTCTTCCTCCGCCGCCTCGGTGTCCTCGTCCTCCGGCAGCACACGCTTGCGACGTTGTCGTCGCTGTCTCCTCGCTCTTTGTCCCGCTCCTCAGTGTTCCCCTCCTTCTCCTCCTCCCCGTCTGCTTCGTTGTCGCTCTCTCCTCTCTCTCTCTCTCTCTCCGCGCTCTCGCGCGCGTCCGCGTCCGCGTCCGCGTCGTTGTCGTCGTCCGCGTCGTCGACGAGCGATTACTCAAACGCGGAAAAACCGTTACAAACTGTTTCTGACTCGTCTTCTGACAGATCAACTAGATGACGTCACCCATAGCAGCGGCGGCCGCGTTGGGCGATTCCTGCGCCTGCGTGCGACTCGCTGGCTGCACAACGGAGCACGCGGCGCGCGCGTGCGTGCGGTTGCGCACGCCTCGACCACTGCCTCATCCGCCCACACACCATCTAATCCGGTTCTACAGCTTGGATCATGTTGGAACGCTTATTGATAGTCGCGACCGCAGGCCCCCGGTTGATCCGCCGGCCATCGTTGTATGCCGTCATGCTCCTGTTGGCACGCGCCAGACACGCAGCCGCGTTTTTTCCATCCACAAAGCGCGCTCAGCGCGGCGTCCTAGTGCGTACGCCTCGTCAATCACCCGCGCATCTCTCTCGCGCCGTCGTCCTAGGGTTCCTTCTGACACGTGCGCCCGTCAGAGTGCATGACGTCATCGCAGCGCCACGTGGCGGGCGGCGGCGGACGATGGCGGCGGCGGCGGCGGCGGCGGCGGCGGCGGCGGCGGCGGCGGCGGCGGCGGCGACGGCGACGGCCGCGCAGCCCACGGCGGCCAGCGGGCCCGCGGCGGCCTCCCAGGTCACGGTACGGCGTTGGCCCGCGGCCCTGCCCCCTTGCCGGCGGGGCTGGATGCGGCGGTTTCCGGGGCGTCCCTCACGCCATCGGTGCCTCGACCGGAGTGTGCCGCGCGGCCGACCAGGTCCGCTTCGTGACGGCCCAGGAGCGCTACCGCGTGCCGGATGCGCCCATTGCGGTGCCCGTCACCCTCCGGCGCTACGGCCTCAGCGAGATCATCAACCACCTGCTCGGCTTTGGTACCGAGGCCCGTCCGCGGCCCCGGGCAGCCGACCTGCTGCCGGTACTCACCCGACTCCGCTCGCGGCCGCCCACTCGGCTGTGTCCGTGCCGCCCACAGAGAAACCGGTGCCGTTCGAGTTCTTCATCAATGGCCAGATTCTGCGCACCACGCTGCAGGCCTTCTATGAGGCCAACAACACGTCGACGGTCCAGACGCCGCGCCGCGCTGTGCATGCGGCGGCGGCCCTTGGCTGACCTTGCGCTCGAACCATTTGCGCCGGCGCGCGCGCCTCTAGGAAACTGTGGTCACGATCGAGTACGCCGAGTCGACGCTGCCGCCCTCGGAGCTGGCGAGCTACCCGCACGATGACTGGGTCTCGGCCGTGCGCGTCCACCGCACCGGGTACGGGTCGCCCGGCCCTACCCTCGGTAGACAGGCGTTGCTCACCACAGGCGCGCTTCCTGCTTTGGCTGCGCGGCACGCAGCTTGATCGCGACGGGCTGCTACGACACGCGGGCGCGCATCTGGAACGACGCGCAGCAGGTGCTGTCGGTCCTGGAAGGCCACACGCGCCCCATCAAGGCGGTCGCCTGGGGCAACGGCGAGGCGGACGGTGCGTCCGAAACCCGCTTGCGTCCGAAAACCACCCAGCGTCCCCTGAACGCGCTCCACTCCATGGCCTGTGGCGCCATCGCGATGGACAGGGGCGGCGACGCTGGCAACGGCGGGCCAGGACGAGATCGTGCAGCTCTGGAAGGTGTGCCCGCAGTGCGACCGGCACTGCCGGCGCCGACGGGCACGCTCTGACGTGCTGCGGTCCCACCGCTGGCGCGTGTGGCACCCGCGTTAGGTCGACCTGGCGAGCGGCGCGTCGGAGCAGATCGTGGCGTGCCACGGCCACGCCGCCTCGGTCGAGTCGGTCGCGCTCAACGGGGCCGGCGACCGCGTCGCCTCGGGCGACTGGACCGGCGGCCTCAAGCTCTGGCGCGCCAGCCTGGAGGGCGCCGACACGGCGGCCGCCACGGCGACGTCGAGCAGCAAGCGCGCGCGCAAGGCCTCGCCCACGCAGGTACTGCCAAAGCGCGTCGCCGCCGCCAGTCCAGCCAGGCCGCTGCTGGCGCTGACCCCCCGCCCTGCCCGCTTCGCCCCGCCGCCGCTGCCGCGCTAGGCCCCGCTGGCCAACTTTGACGGGCACACGGCCTGCGTGAGCGCGCTCGTCTGGCCCGCGCCGGCGCGGCTGTACTCGGCCAGCTGGGACCACTCCATCCGCGAGTGGGACGCCGCCACGGGCCTCGTGACGACCACGATGGTGCGCACCCCCCCCCCCCCGGGGGGGTTTACCGACGAAGGTGAAACAAGCTGGACTCACCACCCCCCGGGCCACGCCCTGCCTTTTCCATGTCTCCCTTTTTTAGATTGC
>Ga0180216_1001867_pt1 | contig 18146 bp, 18 predicted proteins | sample eDN3rd37CBELigMG_FD_128879 | JGI IMG/M metagenome (GOLD analysis project Ga0180216, IMG submission 128879) | Enriched Miracle-Growth compost microbial communities from Emeryville, California, USA - eDNA 3rd pass 37_C BE-Lig MG (version 2)... ...
ATGTTGGCCGTGACGAGGAAACGGTTGAAAAGGTTTTCGGCCTCGCCCTGCGGACGGGTGACGAAGCATTTCTGGTTGGCGCGAATGGTAAGCCGGATGACCTCCGCCGGAATACCGAGGAAATCCTTCTCGAATTCCCCCATCAGCACGACCGGCCATTCGACCAGTCCGGAAACCTCCTCCAGCAGCCCCCCGTCTTCGACGAGGTCGAGGCCGTTGGCGAAAGCGAGGTTCCTGGCGTCCGCCAAAATGCTCTGCTTGCGCCGCTCGGCGTCGACGACAACCTTGGCGGCCTCGAGCTTCGCCGCATAGTCGTCGAAGCGCTTGACCGTGATGGCCCTGGGCGCATGGAAGCGATGGCCGTAGGTGACGTTGCCGGAGCGGATGCCGTCGATCTCGAAATCGACCACAACGGGCTCTTCCGTCTCCGGCCCGAAGGTGCAGACGATGGATTGCAGCGGCCTGACCCAGCGCAGTGCCTCGCCGCCGCGCCCCTCTACATCGCCGTAGGAACGGCCCTTCGGCCCGGAAGCGGCGCCCCAGCGCATGGACTTCGGCCAGGGGAAGGCACGGATGACCGCGGGCACCAACTCGGCAATGATCTCTTCGGCCGCACGGCCCGCCTTGACGATGTGGGCGACATAGAAATCGCCCTTCTTCGGGTCGGATTGGACCTCTGCCTCGGCCACCGAAGCCAGCCCCGCCTTGCGCAGAAAACCCTGGATCGCCTGCTCCGGCGCCTTCGTCGACGGGCCCTTGATCTCGTCGCGCACATCCTTCGAGCGCGCGGTCAGCCCGCGAACGTCCAGAACCAGCCGGCGCGGCGTCCAGTATTCGCGGGCGGCCTCATAGGTCAGGCCCGCGTCGACCAGACCATCGGTGATCATCTTCTTCAGATCGCCGGCAGCCTTCCTCTGCATGCGCGCGGGGATTTCCTCGGAGCGGAGTTCAAGAAGAAGGTCGGGCATGGTGGGCTCTTGGCGAAGGACTGTCGCGGCGCGGCATAGCAACTCAGCTTGCCGCTGTCACCCTTGCGGGTCGGAACGACAAAAATTTCGCAGGCCTGTCGGCTCCGGCCCGGCCCGCGCGTCCTAGGGGCACAACGCATATCGACAGGAACGACGCACTGAAGCGGCGACGCTCAGGCAGGAAGCTATTGGGCAAGACGACCATGAAGACCGCCTCGTCAATTCTCCAGACCATCGCCCTCGCCGCCCTGCTCGCAGCCCAGGTCCACGGCGCCATGACCATGCCCGGCGTGCGCCAGGCACTGCGCATCATCGGCACCCAGACCTCGCCCGTCTTCTGCAATTCCGGCAATCAGGTCATGACGGCCGGCTATTCCGGCATGGATGCGGAGTTTCTCCAACCCTGCCCGTGAACCCTTTGAAATTACGCTGCGAAACCGCCCGCCTCGGTCAGCAGGAACGCCTCGCCGCAGGCCTTGGCGAGGTTGCGCACGCGCAGGATGTAGCTCTGCCGTTCCGTCACGGAGATGACGCCGCGCGCATCGAGCAGGTTGAAGCAGTGCGAGGCCTTGATGCACTGGTCGTAGGCCGGCAGCACCATGCGGTGCGCACCACCGTCCTTCGGCGCGCCGGCCGCCAGCAGCGCCAGGCATTCCTTCTCGGCGTCCTCGAAATGGCGAAACAGCCGCGCCGTGTCGGCATATTCGAAATTGTGCCGCGAATATTCCTGCTCGGCTTGCAGGAAGACATCGCCATAGGTGACCTTGTCGGCGCCCTCGCGACCGTTGAAGTTCAGGTCGTAGACATTGTCGACGCCCTGCACGTACATGGCCAGCCGCTCCAGCCCGTAGGTCAGTTCGCCCGCAACCGGGGCGCATTCGATGCCGCAGACCTGCTGAAAATAGGTGAACTGCGACACTTCCATGCCGTCGCACCAGCATTCCCAGCCGAGCCCCCAGGCGCCCAGCGTCGGGCTTTCCCAGTCGTCCTCGACGAAGCGGATATCGTGCAGGAGCGGGTCGATGCCGATCGCCTCCAGCGAACCGAGATAGAGTTCCTGCAAATTCGGCGGGTTCGGCTTCAGGATCACCTGATACTGATAATAGTGCTGCAGGCGGTTCGGGTTCTCGCCGTAGCGCCCGTCCTTCGGCCGGCGCGACGGCTGCACGTAGGCGGCGTTCCACGCCTTCGGCCCAAGCGCCCTCAGCGTCGTAGCCGGATGGAAGGTGCCGGCGCCGCCCTCCATGTCATAGGGCTGGAGCACGACGCAACCGTAGTTCGCCCAGTAGTCGTGCAGCGTCAGGATCAGCCCCTGGAACGAGCGGCTGGGGTGCATATGGACAGGTACGGCGGTCACGGAAACGGCCTCGAGGCAATGGCTGGGTGCGCCATTCCCTAGAGGGCACGCCGGGAAGCGTCAAGCGAACGTGTCCAATGCGATATCTTTGCTGCCGGTTGGCTCATTGCCGCCACCCGAATCGACAGCTAGGGCCAGGACGGTTCTCAACTGGGAAACGCCCGATGTCCGACCGTCTTGTCATCCGCCCGGTCTCGCAGACCGATTTCGATGATTGGCTGCCGCTATGGGACGGCTATAACGCCTTCTACGGCCGCGCCGGCGACACCCGGCTGCCGGACGAGATCACGCGGACGACCTGGACACGCTTCTTCGACGCCTACGAGCCTGTCCATGCACTGGTGGCGGAAAAGGACGGCAGGCTGGTCGGCCTCGTGCACTACCTCTTCCATCGCAGCACCATATCGATCGCGCCGAACTGCTATCTGCAGGACCTGTTCACCGACGGGACGACGCGCGGCCAAGGCGTAGGCCGTGCCCTGATCGAAGCCGTCTACGAACGGGCCTCAGCCGCCGGTGCGCCGCGCGTCTATTGGCTCACGCACGAAACCAACCACACAGCGCAGGCGCTCTACAACAAGGTCGCCGAGCATTCCGGCTTCGTGGTCTATCGGAAGATGTTCTGAGGCGAGGACGGCTGGCCGTACCGGGGACAAGTGCCAACGGAGCCGGTGCGATGTAAGCGCCGGCGCTTGCAGTTTGTCGCCCTACGCGGAGCGGCGCCCGGGCCGGGTCCCGCTGCCTCCGGCAGCTCCCGGGCGTTCGTGGCCTTTCATCGTGCCACCGGCACAATGAATTCGCTTCGCGAACCGGCCACTCACCCCTTCGGCGCGGGCGTCGGGGCCGGCTTCGGCTTCTGCATTTCCTGCGCGGTGTTCTTTTCCACCGCCGGCAGGCCCTCGCGCAGCTTCCGTTCGATCGTAGCGAGCACATCCGGGTCCGGCTTCAGGTCGCGCGCGGTGCGCCACTGATAGGTCGCTTCCAGCTTGCGGCCGACGCGCCAGTAGACGTCGCCCAGATGATCGTTGAGCACCGGATCCTCCGGCTTCAGCGAAACGGCGCGCTCCATCTCGCGCACGGCGTCGTCGTAGCGGCCGAGCTGGTAGTAGGCCCAGCCGAGCGAATCGACGATGTAGCCGTCGCTCGGCCTCAGATCGACGGCCTTCTGGATCATCTCAAGGGCTTCCTTGAGGTTGGTGCCCTGATCGACCCAGGAATAGCCGAGATAGTTCAAGACCTGCGGCTGGTCGGGATAGAGCTCCAGCGCCTTGCGGAAGTTCGGCTCGGCCTTCGGCCATTCCTTCAGCCGCTCATAAGCGATTCCGCGCTGATAGAAGATGTTCCAGTTCGCCTTGGTCGGCGTCTTCAGGCGCTCGACCGCCTTGTCATAGAGATTGGCGGCGGAGCGGTAGTCCTCCTTCACCGAATAGACGCCGCCGAGCGCCAGATAACCGCGCATGTCGTCGGGATGCGCATCGACGAGCGCCCTGAGATGCGCGACGGCCTCGTCCTTCTGGCCGATATCGGCGAGGTTGAGACCGAGCTGGAGCTCGGCGACCTCCTTGAGCGGCGAGGTCGCGGGAATGCGGCGGTACAGCTCGATGGCGCGCTTGCCGTCCTTCAATTGCTCGGCAACGGCGGCAAGCTGCATGAGGGCCGCGTCGCTGTCCGGCTTCAAGGCGAGCGCATATTCCAGGTAGAGCCGCACGAACGGCTCGCCGCCGCCGCGGTTGAGCGCGGTGGCGAGGTCGAGCAGGATTTCGGACGCGCCGTCGGCGGGCGAGGCCACCAGCGGCTCAGGCTTGCCGCCCTTGGTGATCTCCTCGCGCAGGGCGACGATTTCGGGCTTGCCGGCGGCAAAGCCCTCGGCCTGATCGAGCACCGCGAGCGCCTTGTCCTTGTCGCCCTGGCGGGCCAGGAACGAGGCGTAAGCCTCGGCGCAGCGCATCCAGGTCTCGGGCGCGGCGCTGCCGGCGGCCGTGTCCTTGATCGTCTCGTCATAAATCTCGCCCGCCTTGTCCGTCAGGCCGGCGGCGTCGGCGATCAGCGCGCGATGGTAGGACTTGAACAGGTCGAACCATTCCGGCCCGTCGAGCTTCTCGACAAAAGCCATGGCGTCGGCTCCCTGGCCGGCGCCTTCCTTGGCCCAGCCGGTCATGATGCCGGTAATGAGCTTGTCGATATCGGCCGCCAGCGACAGCTTCAGCCAGTACTGCGCTTTGTCGTAATCCTTCTTCTTGAACGAATCGACAGCGAGCACCAGCCGCGAGAAGCGCTCGACGTCCGGCACTTCCTTGAGTTTGTCCGCATAGGGCAGCGCCTCTTCGAAACGGCCCTGCGCGACCAGCGTCAGCATCAGGCTCTGCTGCAGCGCCGTATCGTCGGGCGCGAAGGCCAAGGCCTGCTTGTAGTAGTCGATGGCGCTGTCGAGGTCGTTGTCGCCTTCGGCGATGCGGGCGGCCAGGAATGCCCCCGAAAAGGAAGTGATCTGGATCGGCGGGGCCTGCTTGTCCTCGGCCCGGCCCGGTTGGCCCGAGGCCATCAGCATCGCGAGGACTGCGAGGCCCGAGAGCCAGCGAGCGCGTCTATGCCGCATTGTCTTCCTTTCCGACAGGGCACGGCCCCTGCCATGGCAGGGGCTATTCCAGCGAGCGTTCTTCAGGGCGAAGCATGGCCATTTTGCGGTCATGCCCCGATCACGCCCGATTTTTACAATCCGGACGCCCGATTAACAAAGCGCAAACCACGACGCCGCCACATCACTCACGAAACCCGACTGATGCAGAAATCGATGACGTCGATCAACGCCGATTTCTGCGGTGTCGCGTCCAGCGGCGCCAGCGCGTCGCGGGCAATCTCGCCGAAATGGCGCGCGCGCCCGATGGTGTCGGCTATCGCCGCGTGCCGCTTCATCAGCCCGATGGCCTGCTCCAGGCCCGTATCGTCGGCCGAATTCTGCTCGATCGCCTTCTTCCAGAAGGCGCGCTCCCCCGCCGTGCCGCGCCGGTAGGCCAGAATCACCGGCAACGTCACCTTGCCTTCGCGGAAATCGTCGCCGACGTTCTTGCCGAGATCCTTCGAGGAGCCGCCGTAGTCCAGCGCATCGTCGATGAGCTGGAAGGCGAGGCCGAGATTCATGCCGTAGGAGCGCAGGGCAGCACGGTCCGTGCGCGTGGCGCCTGCGATCACCGGCCCGACTTCCGCCGCCGCCGAAAAAAGGGCCGCGGTCTTGGCCTTGATGACGGCGAAATGCTCGTCCTCGGTTGTTTCCAGGTTCTTGGCGGCGGCCAGTTGCATGACCTCGCCCTCGGCGATCACCGAAGCGGCGCTCGACAGGATGTCCAGCGCGTCGAGCGAACCGACGTCGACCATGACGCGGAAGGCCTGGCCGAGCAGATAGTCGCCGACCAGCACGCTCGCCTGGTTGCCCCAGATCATGCGGGCCGTCTTCTTGCCGCGGCGCATGCCGCTTTCGTCCACGACGTCGTCATGCAGGAGCGTGGCGGTGTGCATGAACTCGACCGCCATGGCGAGCTTGACATGGCCGTCGCCGGAATAGCCGAACATCTGCGCGGCGGCGAGCGTCACCATCGGGCGCAGGCGCTTGCCGCCCGAGGAAATCAGGTGGTTGGCGACCTGCGGGATCATCTCGACGTCCGAACCGGCCTTCGACAGGATCAGTTCGTTGACGCGCGCCATATCGGCCGCCGTCAGGTCGATCAGGTGCTTGATGGAGGCGGCTTCCCGCTTTCCGTCCTCGAGATTGACTACGACACCCACTAAAAACTCCGCGTCCCGCTGTTCGCCCGCGTTCTTTCGAACCGCAAAGAGTCTAGGCGGCGCCCGCATGCCCGGCAAGGGGCGAATTGGCGCGGATCACAGGCTGCGACGGCGCCCTTGCCCGATGCGCCGGCATGGCTACTGTGGCGAGGATCGCAACGCCCGTCCGACCCCGGAGCGATCAGGAAAGGTGCTGATGACGAGAGACTGGATCGAGCGGTTCTGGCGAACCCTGTCGCTGGCCGGGCTGCTTGCCGGCACGCTGTTCTTCGCCGCTTCGCTGACGCCGTCGCTGATCCCGCGCGACTTCACGGTCCAGGGCGTCCTTTCCGGCATCGCCTTCAGCGCCGGCTACGGCATCGGCGTGTTCGGCCAATGGTTGTGGATCTGGCTGGAACTGCCGCTGCCGCAGGCGCGCGGCGCGCGCATCGCCAAGCAGGTTGCGGCCGCCGCCTGCGCCGCCATCGCGCTGGCCTTCCTGTGGCAGGCCTCCGCCTGGCAGAATTCCATCCGCAGCCTGATGGGCATGGAGCCGGTGGACAGCGTGCGTCCGTTCCAGGTCGGCCTCATAGCGCTCGTCGTCTTCGTGGTACTGCTTGGCCTGGCGCGCCTGTTCCGGCTGACCGGGCGCATGACGTCGCGAAGGTTTCGCCCGTTCGTGCCGCGCCGCATCGCCGCCGTCGCCGGCAGCGCGGTTGCGGCGATCCTCTTCGTCGGCGTCGCGAACGGCGTCTTGCTGCGCTACGCGCTGCACGTGGCCGATTCGTCCTATCGCGCCATGGACGAGTTGATCGAGGACGGGTCGAGCCCGCCGGCCGATCCGCAGAAGAGCGGCAGCGCGGCTTCGCTGCTCACATGGGCGGGGCTCGGCCGCGCCGGCCGCGATTTCGGGCCGTCGGCGCAGGATATCGGTCGCTTTCTCGGCCGCGACGCCCAGGAGCCGATCCGCGTCTATGCCGGACTAGGGTCCGCCGAAACGCCCGCCGAACGCGCAAGGCTGGCGCTGGAGGAATTGAAGCGCGTCGGCGCTTTCGAGAAATCCACGCTGGTCATCGTCACGCCGACCGGCACCGGCTGGGTCGATCCGGCGGCCGCCGACACGCTCGACTACCTGGAAGGCGGCGATGTCGCCAGCGTCGCCATCCAGTATTCCTACCTTGCAAGCTGGCTGTCGCTGCTGGTCGAACCCGGTTACGGCAGCGACGCCTCCCGCGCGCTTTTCCACGAAGTCTACGGCTACTGGACGACGCTGCCGAAGGATCATCGGCCCAGGCTCTATCTCTACGGCCTGAGCCTCGGGGCGATGAATTCCGAACTGTCGAACGAGCTGTTCGAGGTGCTCGGCGATCCCTACCAGGGCGCGCTATGGGCCGGCCCGCCCTTCGCCAGCCGCATCTGGCGCTCGATCACCGAGCGCCGCAACGCCGGCACGCCGTTCTGGCTGCCGCAATTCCGCGACGGCTCCTATGTGCGCTTCACCAGCCAGAAGAACGCGCTCGACATTCCGGGTGCGCAATGGGGACCGCTGCGCGTCGTCTACCTGCAATATGCCAGCGATTCGGTTACCTTCTTCGATCCCTATTCCTTGTACCGGGCGCCCGAATGGATGACCCGGCCGCGCGGTCCGGACGTTTCGGACCAGTTGCGCTGGTATCCGATCGTCTCGTTCCTGCAATCGCTGGTCGACCTTGCCTTCGCCACCACCACGCCGATGGGGCACGGCCACGTCTACGCGCCGCAGCACTATATCGACGCCTGGGTCGCGGTGATGGAACTGCAATGGACGCCACAAGACATAGCGAGGCTGAAGGCGCATTTCGCCGGGAAGTGAGACCGACGCCACCATCATTTACATCGCCGCGCCAAGCTGCGAGTTTCGCGCCATGATCGAGCTTGTCCGCACCAATGACGTCGTCATCATCTCCTTCGTCGAAGCGCTGATGCGCGACGCCGGCATCGGTTTCCTGGTGGCCGACCAGAACATGAGCGTGCTCGACGGTTCGATCGGCGTCCTGCCACGCCGCATCCTGGTCGAAAAAGGCCGGGCGGACGAGGCGCGCCGCATCCTCACCGACGCCGGCATCGCCCACGAGATGCGCGTTCCGTGAGCCTTCGGCCATGAACGCACTTCCCGCCGGAACGGCGCAGACAGTCGACGCCTTCCATCGCGGACGCTTCTTCCTTGTCCAGCCTGCCGAAAGCGGCCACCGCGCCGGCATGGACGCCATGATGCTGGCCGCAAGCGTGCCTTCCGCCTTTGCCGGACGGTTGGCCGATTTCGGTGCCGGGGCCGGAGCCGCCGGCCTCGCCGTGCTCTCGCGTTGCGCTGGCGCCGAGGCCATGCTGGTCGAGCGCTCGCCCGAGATGGCCGCCTTTGCCGAGGCGACGCTGGCGCATCCCGGCAACGCCGCCCTGCGGAGCCGCGCCTCGATCCTCGAAGCCGACGTGACGTTGACCGGACGGGCGCGGGTGGCGGCCGGCCTCGCCGACAACGAATTCGACTTCGCCGTCATGAACCCGCCCTTCAACGCCCGCGCCGACCGCGCGACGCCGGACGCGTTGAAGCGGGCCGCGCATGTCATGGAGGACGGTCTGTTCGAGCGCTGGGTGCGCAGCGCCGCCGCTGTCGTAAAACCGCGCGGCGGCTTGGCCGTCATCGCCCGGCCCGAACAGCTGGCGGAGCTGGTCGCCGCCGTCTCGGGCCGCTTCGGCGGCGCCGAGATCCTCGCCATCCATCCGCGCGCCGACGCGGCCGCCATCCGCATCGTCTTGCGCGCCTGGCGCGGCTCGCGGGCAAAACTGTCGCTCAAACCGCCGCTGGTGCTGCATGAGTCCGGTTCCGACCGCTTCTCGGCCCGCGCCGATGCCATCAACAACGGGCTTGCCTCGCTTTTCGGCGATTGACGCCTCTTTGATATTGCCGCCGCGCGGCGAATGCCTACATGCTTTCAGCCATTGCCGGAGAACACCTTGCGCCGTCTCATCAACCGCCTGCTGCCGAAATCCTGGCGTTCCGACGCCGTCATCATCCCCGTCATTCGCTTGCAGGGCACGATTATGGCCGGCGGCAGCCAGTTCCGGCCGGGCCTGTCGCTCGCCACCACGGCCGGGCTGATCGAAAAGGCCTTCGCCTTCGAGGCGCCGGCGGTGGCTATTGCTATCAATTCGCCGGGTGGCTCGCCGGTGCAGTCGCGGCTGATCTACAAGCGCATCCGTGACCTGGCAGTGGAGAAGAACAAACGCGTGCTGGTCTTCGTCGAGGACGTGGCGGCCTCCGGCGGCTACATGATCGCACTGGCCGGCGACGAGATCATCGCCGATCCCTCCTCCATCGTCGGCTCGATCGGCGTGGTGTCGGCCTCCTTCGGTTTTCCTGAACTGTTGAAAAAGATCGGGGTCGAGCGGCGCGTCCACACCGCCGGGCAGAACAAGTCCGTGCTCGACCCGTTCAGGCCGGAAAAGCCGGAAGACGTCGAGCGGCTGAAGGCGCTGCAACTGGAGGTGCATGAAACCTTCATCGACATGGTCAAGGAACGGCGCGGGCCGAAGCTGAAGGACGATCCGGACCTGTTCACCGGCCTGTTCTGGACCGGCAAGCGCGGCCTCGACCTCGGGCTGGTCGACGCGCTGGGCGACATGCGAGGCGTGCTGAAGCAGCGCTACGGCGCCAAGACCCGCCTCAAGCTGATCAGCCAGCCGCGTGGCCTGTTTTCCCGCTTCGGCCTGTTCGGCTCGAAGGCGGAACCGGCCGACATCGCGGCGGCAGCTGCCGGCGGCCTGGCGGATGCGGCGGAGCAGCGCGCCCTGTGGAGCCGTTACGGCCTTTGAAAAGCCGCATGAAAGGTCTAGCATGGGCGAAAATCGCATTGCTGGCCGCGTAACCGCCCCTGAGGCAGGAGCATCGACATGCCGCAACTCATCCTGTTCACCATCGTCGGCATCGCCGCCTATGTCGGCTACCGGTCGTTCGTGCGCGAGGCCCAACGGGTGACCGCTAAGGTCCGCCGCGCCGAGAAGCAGCAGGCCAACGGCACCATGGGCACGCTGGTGCAGGACCCCAAGACGGGCGAATACCGGCTGGCCAAGGACTGAGCCTTCGGCCGACCGCACATCGTGGACCTTGCTCATCCCGCTACTGAACCGGCCGTTACCGAGTTGGCGCCAGCCAAGCTCAATCTCGCGCTGCATGTGACCGGCCGGCGCGCCGACGGCTATCACCTGCTCGAAAGCCTCGTCGTCTTCACCCGCTTCGGCGACCGGCTGCATGTCGAGCCGGCGGCAGAGGACGGCTTTGCCATCGACGGCCCGTTCGCCGACCAGCTTGACGCCGGCACCGACAATCTCGTCCTCCGCGCCCGCGAAGCGTTGCGGCAGGCCCTGCCCGAACCGGCGCGGCAAGTGCTTGCCCCCGTCGCCATCCGGCTTGAAAAGAACCTGCCGGTCGCTTCCGGCATCGGCGGCGGATCGAGCGACGCGGCCGCCGCGCTGCGTTCGCTGAACCGGCTGTGGGGCAGCAAGCTGGACGACCGCGCCCTTGCCGACATCGGCGCCGGCCTCGGCGCGGACGTACCGATGTGCCTGGCCGCCCGGCCGCTGGTCGCCAAAGGCATCGGCGAGATCGTCGAGCCGGTGGCGGATTTCCCGACACTGGCGCTGGTGCTGGTCAATCCGGACGTTGCCGTGCCGACGCCCGAGGTGTTCGCCCGGCTGACCCGGCGCGACGGCGAAAGCCTGCCTCCCCTGCCCGGCGCGATCGATTTCCACTCGCTGCGGAACTGGCTGGAAACCACGCGCAACGACCTCGAACCCGCCGCGCGCGAAATCCAGCCGGCTATCGGCCAGGCCCTCGCGGCACTGGACAAGGCCGGCTCGGGCTTCTCGCGCATGTCGGGCTCGGGCGCCACCTGCTTCGGCCTGTTCGAGACGGGCAACGTCGCCAAGCGCGCAGCCCTTGCCATCAGGGCCAAGCATCCCGGCTGGTTCGTGGCGGCGACGCGCGGCATGCCCTCGCCGGATCGAAACCAGGAGGCGTGAACCGTGTCCGACCGACCCTTCATCCCCGTCCGCATTGCGGTGCTCACCGTTTCCGACACGCGCACGCTGGCCGACGACAAGTCCGGGCAGACGATTGTAGACCGCATCGCCGAGGCCGGGCACATGCTTGCCGACCGTGCGATCGTCACCGACGACCGCGACAAGATCCGCGACAAGGTTCTGGCCTGGTCGAAGGACGAGGGCGTGGATGTCGTCATCACCACCGGCGGCACCGGCTTCACCGGCCGCGACGTGACGCCGGAAGCGCTGGAACCGATTTTCGAGAAGCGCATGGACGGCTTCTCGGAAGTCTTCCACCGCATCTCCTTCGACAAGATCGGCACCTCGACGATCCAGTCGCGCGCCACCGGCGGCGTCGTCAACGCCACGTTCGTCTTCGTGCTACCCGGCTCGCCCGGCGCCTGCCGCGACGCCTGGGACGGCATCCTGAAGGCGCAGCTCGACTACCGCCACATGCCCTGCAATTTCGTCGAGATCATGCCGCGGCTGGACGAGCACCTGCGGCGCGGCGGTAGCTGAGGGTTTTCCTCACCCCTACCCCAAAATGGGGAGAAGGAAGATCGGGCGCCCTACGGCCGCCGGAAGCCCGTCGGGCCGCCGTAGAGATAGCCGATGCGGGCGATGGCTTCGCGCAGGCCCTCGCGCGAGACCAGCATGGTGTGGCCGTTGGCGTGGATCATGGTGTCGGCGTCAAGCATGATGGCGACGTGGCCTTTCCAGAAGACGAGGTCGCCGCGCCGCAGACCCGCATGGTCTTCGCCCGGATCGAGCGGGGCGCCCAGTCCGTTCGACTGCATGTCGGAATCGCGCAGCACGTCGCGGCCCGCCATGCGCATGGCAAGCTGGACGAGGCCCGAACAGTCGATGCCGAAGCCGGAGACGCCGCCCCACAGATAGGGCGTGTTCTCGAACTGCTCGGCCACCGTGACATAGTCGGCCGCATTCTCACCGATGCGCGTGAGATGGGCCGCGATGACCGCCTCGCCGGACGGCAGCAGCGCATAGGTCGTGCCGCGTGTCTCGGCCGTGCCCGTCACCGTCAGCGCCGAGCCCATGGACAGGGCCTCCTTCCGCGGAAAGCGCAGGTCCGGGCCGGGATAGAGGAAGGTGCGTGGCACCGAGACCAGATGCGTCGGCGCATGGTCTCGGCCTGTAAGCGCCGAGGCCGCGACATAGCCGACATAGCCGTCGCGTGCGCCCTGCACCCAGGCGAAGCCACCGGCCTCGTCGAAAACCGTCACGTCGTCGCCGAACAGGAACTGGGTGTCGACGCCGCTATCCGGGCGCGGTTCGCGGCGGACGTCGGCGACGGGCACCGCAATGCGCGCCGGTCGCCCGGCGACGAAGCGCGCGGCTTCCACCTCGCCTTCGAGGCGCTTGTCGGCGAGATCGGAGCGGAAGGCGTGCAGGCGGCGGTCGCGAACGGTCAAGATTCAATCCAGTATCAGGGCCAGTAACAGGGCCAACCATCAGATCGGCAGGTCGAGTGCCTTGGCGACGATAGCATCGCCGAGCCGCTCCACATAGAGCGCACCTTCCACCGTGCGCTTGACCAGCACGTTGCGGCGGTCAAGCTCGTCGCGGTGGCGCGACACCAGCTTGAGCGCCCCCATCGTGTCGAGCGCACGGGTTATGACCGGCTTGGTGACGCCGAGCCGCGCCGCCAGTGCGCGAATCGTGTGCGGCGGCGGGTCGAGGTAGATGGTGAGCAGGATCGCCATCTGGCGCTGCGTCAGGTCGGGCGCGTCGTCGCGCACCTCGGCCAGCAGAACCTGCTGCCAGAGCCGCATCGCCTGGGACGGTCGCATGGTGATCGCCATGCCGGCATTGTGGCGGCAAATCGTTTCGGATGCGTTTCAGATCGAGATCAGCCGTACCGGCCCGAAATCACCTTCTCCAGCGCGCGAATCGCCTGCGCCTCGCCGCCGGCGAGGCCATGCGGCCGGTCGGCGGGATTCCAGGCGAAGATGTCGAAATGCGCCCAGCTCTTCGCCTTCGCCACGAAGCGGCCGAGGAAGAGCGCGGCCGTCACCGAACCGGCGAAGGCGTCGGCCGTGACGTTGTTCATGTCGGCCACGTTGGAGGACAACTTCGCCTCGTAGGGCTTCCATAGCGGCATGCGCCAGAGCGGGTCCTCGACCGCGACCGACGCTGCCGCGAGATCGCCGGCAAGCGCGTCGTCGTGGGTGTAGAAGGGCACGAGATCCGGCCCGAGCGCGACGCGCGCCGCGCCCGTCAGCGTCGCCATATCGACGAGAAGCTCGGGCGTTTCCTCGTCGGCCAGCGCCAGCGCGTCCGCAAGCACCAGACGCCCCTCGGCGTCGGTGTTGCCGATCTCCACCGTCAGACCTTTTCGGCTCACCAGCACGTCACCGGGGCGGAAGGCGTTGGCGGAGATGGAGTTTTCCACCGCCGGGATCAACACGCGCAGCCGCACCTTGAGACCGGCGGCCATGATCATCGAGGCGAGCCCCAGCACGTTGGCCGCGCCGCCCATGTCCTTCTTCATCAAGAGCATGCCGGACGCCGGCTTGATATCGAGGCCGCCGGTGTCGAAGCACACGCCCTTGCCGACCAGCGTCACCTTCGGCGCGCCTTTCGGCCCCCAAGTGAGGTCGATGAGGCGCGGCGCCTCGGCGGAGGCGCGGCCGACGGCATGGATCATCGGGAAGTTCTTCTTCAGGAGATCGTCGCCCTTGGCGACGGCAACCGTCGCCTTGTGGGCGCGCGCGAGGCTGCGCACGGCCTTTTCCAGCGCCTCCGGCCCCATGTCGCTGGTCGGCGTGTTGACGAGGTCGCGCGCCAGCATGGCGCCGGCGGCGAGCCGTTCCACCCGGGCGGCGTCGGCACCTTCCGGCAAAACGAATCGTAGCGCCCTGCCCGGCTTTTTGCCGTAGCGGGTGAAGACGTAGCCGCCGAGTTGCAGGGCCAGCCCGGCGAGGTCCGGATCGGCCGGCCGTGAGGCGAAATGCCAGTCGCCTTCCGGCAGGGCACGCGCCAGCGCGCCCAGCGCCAGCATGCCGTCGCCGTGCCCGAACAGGGCGCCGGCCAGCGCGCCGTTTTCGCCCGGCACCAGCAATGTGCGACCCGCGTCACCGGAAAAGCCCGCGGCCTTCGCCCAAGCAGTCACGGACGGCGGCAGGCCGGCCGCTTCCAGCTCTCCCGGCCGCACCAGATGGACCGGCAGGGACTTTTTCGATCTGCGGGGAACGATCTCGACGGGCATGGGCACTCCAGTGCCGAGCCGGCAGGCGGCCGACTCGTCGTTTCTTAACCATCCATTAGGGTTAACAGAATATTTCTCGACTGGGGAAGGCGCCTTTCGACGGGAGCCTTTGTGCAACGGAGGCCTGATTCCATGTCAAGACATGCCGGCACGAGGGGCAAGGCCCGCTTCGCAGCGACAGCGCTGGCGCTGATCCTGGCGTCCGGGCTGGCGGGCTGCGGCACCGACCGGATGAGTACGGGTTCGATCGGCCCCTCGCGCGGCAAGGCGGTGGAAACGATGTCGGCCGGCGAACTGCAAAGCGCCTCGGTGGCGCTCGGCCAGTCCTATGCGCGCAACCCCAACGACAAGGGCCTGGCGATCAAATACGCCACCGTGTTGCAGATGAACGGCGACGCCGATCAGTCGCTGGCGGTGATGCGCAAGCTCGCCATCGCCTATCCCAAGGACCGCGACGTGCTGGCGGCCTACGGCAAGGCGCTCGCCGCCAACGGCCAGTTCCAGCCGGCGCTGGACGCCGTGCGCCGGGCGCAGACGCCAGAATATCCGGACTGGAAGCTGGTTTCGGCTGAAGGCGCCATCCTCGACCAACTCGGCCAGAAGGACCAGGCGCGCGACCTCTACCGCAAGGCGCTCGAACTCAAGCCGAACGAACCGTCGGTCCTGTCCAACCTCGGCATGTCCTATCTCCTCGGCGGCGACCTTCGCATGGCCGAAACCTATCTGCGCTCGGCCGCCCAGCAGCCCCACGCCGACAGCCGCGTCCGCCAGAACCTGGCGCTGGTGGTCGGCCTGCAGGGCCGCTTCGACGAGGCCGAGAAGATCGCGTCGCAGGAACTGCCGCCCGACCAGGCCGCCGCCAACGTCGCCTACCTGCGCAAGATGCTGTCGCAGCAGAACGCCTGGAACCAGCTCAAGAAGCAGGACAAGGGCGGCGGCGCCGAGACCGAAACCAACACCAACTGAGCCGAGCGCCCGCCCGCTGGCTCGCCGTCTGCTAGTCGCGGCGGAACCACCAAACAAGAAAACCCGACCGGACGGTCGGGTTTTTCTTATTCAGGTGCTCACTTCGCCTTTCGGCGAGGGATGCAAGGCTCCGCCTTATTGCGAGTTCTCTTCCGACGTCCCGTGCGCGGCGCCGAACATGCCGCCTCGCTCGCTGATCTGGATGCCGGCCGGGCCGAGGATGACGGCGAACAGCACCGGCAGGAAGAACAGGATCATCGGCACCGTGAGCTTCGGCGGCAGGGCAGCGGCCTTCTTCTCCGCCTCGTTCATGCGCATGTCACGGCTTTCGGAAGCAAGCACGCGCAGCGCGTGGGCGACCGGCGTGCCGTAGCGTTCCGCCTGGATGAGGGCCTGGGTGACGGACTTGACCGTTTCCAGCCCTGTGCGCGAGGCGAGGTTGTCGTAAGCCTGGCGGCGCTCCTGCAGGTAGGACAGTTCGGCATTGGTCAGCACGAACTCCTCGGCCAGCGCCACCGACTGGGAGCCAATCTCGTCGGCCACCTTGCGCAGCGCGGCCTCAGTGGACATGCCCGATTCCACGCAGATCAGCATCAGGTCGAGGGCGTCAGGCCAGGCGCGCTGGATCGACTGCTTGCGCTTGGTCACAAGGTTGGAGACATAGAGCACCGGCGCGTAGAAACCGGCATAGGCGGCCAGGACGCAGATGAAGATCTTCACGAAGGTGGACTGCTCGGGCAGGCTGTTCAGTACGAAAACGTAAAGCACCGCCAGCGCCAGCCCGGCGAACGGTAGGACAAGGCGGAAGAACAGGAACTTCGTCAGCGGGTTCTGGCCGCGGAAGCCGGCCATCTTCAGCTTCTGCATGGTCCCTTCGTCGGCCAGCGCGCGCTTCAGGTCCAACCGCTCGACGATGGCGCGCATGCCCACGGACTGCTCCTCGCGCAGGCCCTTGCGACGCCGGTCGGCCTCGGCTGCCAGACGGGCGCGCTGCTTGGCGCGCAGTTCCTCGCGCTCCAGCGCGACCGACTTCATGCGTGACTTGAGCTGGTTGCCGCCGAAGGCGGGCGCCAGCGTGAAGATGGTGGCGAAGACGGCGATGCCGACCAGCAGTGCGATCAGGATGGCGGGATCGGTAAGGGTCTTAACCACGTCCATCGCTGCACCTACACGTCGAAATTGATCATCTTGCGCATCACGAAGATGCCGATCGCCATCCAGATGCCGGAAAGGCCGAGGATGAGATGACCGGTATCGGTGATGAACAGCGGTATGATGTATTTGGGGCTGGTAATGAAGGTCATGACCGCGACGATGAAAGGCAGCGCGCCGATGATGGCGGCCGAAGCCTTGGCTTCCATCGACAGCGCCTGCACCCTGGCTTTCATCTTCTTGCGGTCGCGCAGCACGCGCGAGAGGTTGCCCAGCGCCTCCGAAAGATTGCCGCCGGCCTGAGACTGGATCTGGATGACGATGCCGAAGAAGCCCGCCTCGGGACACGGCATCGTCTCGGGCATGCGCGTGACCGCATCGGGGATCGATAGGCCGAGCTGCTGGGCATCGACGATGCGGCGGAACTCGGTCTTGACCGGCTCCTGCGCTTCGTTGGCGATCAGGCGAATCCCGTCGTTGAGCGGCAGGCCGGACTTGACGGCGCGCACGATGACATCCAGCGCGTTGGGAAACTCGTCGAGGAACCTCTTGACGCGGCGCTTGCGGCGGAACGTGACGATCCAGCGCGGCACCCCGACGGCACCGACCAGCAGGGCCGCCGGCACGGCGAACAGCGGCGCCCCGATCACGAAGACGAGCAGGGCCAGAACCAGGCCGAAAATGGCGGAATACAGATAGAAACGTTCGATCGTTACCGTCATGCCGGCCTGGCGCAACTGCACCTTGAGGGGCGGCTTCTTGACGTTGACGTCCTTGCGCTTCTGCTTTTCCTCCAGGTCCTTGAGCGAATCCTGCACCGACTTGCGGCGCTTGGCCACCTCGGCGACGCGGTCGCGCGAGGCCTTGGCGGCGGCGCGGTCGGTCTCGGCCGCCTTGACGGTCTGGAGCCGGCGGCCGACCTGCTTTTCCCGGCTGATGTCGTTGAACAGGAAGGCATAGGCGACGGCACCGGCGGCAAAGCCGGCCAGCACCACGAAGGCCGGGAGCGTGGGATCAATTCCAAACATGATGCAAAGCCCCTGCCTTTCCCGCGGCGGCGTCAGTCGGCCCGTTTCTCCATCGCCTCGAGCGCGGTCGCCAGACGCAGTTCCTCGCCGAAATAGCGCGCGCGTTCCCAGAAATGCGGCCGGCCGATGCCGGTGGAGACATGCTCGCCCAGCAGGCGGCCGTTCTGGTCCTCGCCCTTGATGTTGTAGACGACGATGTCCTGGGTGATGACGACATCGCCTTCCATGCCGACCACCTCGGTGATGTGGGTGATGCGTCGCGAGCCGTCGCGCAGGCGCGCGGCCTGGATGATGACGTCGACCGAGCCGACGATGATCTCGCGCACGGTCTTCTGCGGCAGCGAATAGCCGCCCATGGCGATCATCGATTCCATGCGGTTGAGGCATTCGCGCGGGCTGTTGGAGTGGATGGTACCCATCGAGCCGTCGTGGCCGGTATTCATCGCCTGCAACAGGTCGAAGGCTTCCGGTCCGCGGACCTCGCCGACGATGATGCGTTCGGGCCGCATGCGCAGGCAGTTGCGCACCAGGTCGCGCATCGTCACCTGGCCTTCGCCTTCCAGATTGGGTGGGCGCGTTTCCAGGCGCACGACGTGCGGCTGCTGGAGCTGGAG
>Ga0180216_1001868_pt1 | contig 18143 bp, 21 predicted proteins | sample eDN3rd37CBELigMG_FD_128879 | JGI IMG/M metagenome (GOLD analysis project Ga0180216, IMG submission 128879) | Enriched Miracle-Growth compost microbial communities from Emeryville, California, USA - eDNA 3rd pass 37_C BE-Lig MG (version 2)... ...
CCTGCCGGATCGCGTGGCGGTGTCGTACTGGCCCCGTGATGCGTCGCAATCGGCACTTGCACTAGACGCGGCTGTCGGGGCAGAAAAAAAAGAAGAAGAAAAAAAAACACGGGCGCGGCCAACTGCGTCGTCACTCTGAGTGATGACATCATCAGCGCCCTTGTCACGTGGTCCGCCGTGGCACAACGGCGCTTCGCCGCCCGCGGCGCGTCACCGGCCGAAGCGCCGGAATCGCACGCGGCCGCCGCGGGAAAAGGGCCGCCGCCATGCGATGAGGTCATCAGGGGGCTCTCTGGAGGGGCACGAGCGCGGCCGACTATGTCGCAGCGCGGGCACCACTGGCGAGGCATTGCTGGCGGGGCACTGCTGGCGGGGCACTACTGGAGGGGCAGTGCTAGAGGGGCATTTGGTGGCGGGGCACGAGTCCTGTGGACTTGGGTTCAGACCGTGGTGGACGTGGCTGCGGCGGTGACAGGACGCGGACGCCCGCGGACGGCGACGACGCGCTGGACGGCGACGACGCGTCGGACGGCGTAACGCTGACGTCGGTCCAGCGCGAGATCGAAGGAGACGCCGCTCGGCGGTGGCCCCGCCGCGTCGCCACCAAATTAAACCATGCTGCGGCTCGACCGTGTCTTCAGCCTCGCAGAGGACGTCGCCGCCCTCCTGCCGCCCGACGACTTGCCCGTCTACGGCGGCGGCGACGAGCCCGCGGCCGACGGCGGCGACGCCCACGATGACGCCGCCAGCGCTCACTCGTCCGCGGCGCACCCGCAGGCCGCCAGCGGGTTCAAGGAGCCGCACCGCTGGGCCCAGGCCGGCGACGCGCCCAACGAAGCCGTCCACGCCCGCCGGCTCAAGATCGTCGGCCAGGAGAAGGGCGGCCTGATCCTCTACGCCTACGACGCGCAGGCGCCCAACCCGGTACGCGGCAGCGGCGGCGGCAGGCCGCGTGAGAGGAAACGCCGTCCGCTGACCTCGCTGCCCAGGCAGGACGGCTGCGTCTGGGGCCGCTGCAGGGCGCGGACCCGAGCATTGTGACGGTGGTCGAGATGTTCGAGCTGGCGAGCCGCCGCCGCTCCCGGCTGTTTATGCACACCGCCCAGCTCAACGTGGTGAACGCGTCCATTAACGTGGACCGGACGCTGCTGCGTACGCCGGCTGGCGGCTCAGGACATGGACAAAGCAGTCGATGGCTAACTGGCCGTGGTTGGGAGCGGCGCGGGGCGCGCCACAGTGCTGACCACCTGCGCCCGCGTCAAGAGCCAGGCGACCTTCCCGGACGACCTGGGCGACTCGCAGTTTGAAGGTTGGGCGCCGTCCAAGGCCAGGCCGGAGGTATTCTTGACTCGCCACCCTGACGCGGCTGCTGCTTGCCATCCTCGCTTGCATGCACCTGGCGGCAGACGTCTACGAGACCTACTTTGTCGAGATTGCGCCGCACACCAAGCTGTACCCGCTGTCGAAACGCAGCCGCCACTACCAGCGGGCGCAGTTCCTGGACAGCGAAGGCCTCAACCGACAAAACGCCAAGCAGGCCAGGGTGCGCTCCTCGCCCAACCCGGCATACGCGTCCGCCAAGGGAGGGCCCTCGGCTGACGGGACGGATTCGCGCGCTGGGGGCGCGTCCACGCCGACGCAGATGACGTACCACGTTCTCTTCATTCAGCACACCGAGACCGCCCAAACCTACACGGTTCAAATGGAGCTGACCGAGTCGCGCGTCTGGGTACGGCCGCCTGCTGGCACGACAGATGATGCGGACCGGCGTGCTGACCACCGTGAGCCAGGCGTGGGGGCTGTCTTTCAAGGCGCAGCGGCTGTCGAGCCAGCCCAAGAAGGACGCGACGCTGGCCCAGACGTTCCTGTGGTACCAGTGGGACCTGATGCACCAGACGCTCTACGTGGTCTATACGAGACCGCAGGGCAAGGTCCGATGCCGCTTACACCCGCAGCGATAGAAGCTGTGGCGTGCCACTAACGCGCCACCGGCGCGTTGCCTACTGGAGCGGCGCGGGTGCAGGAGCTGCCGGTGCGCTACGACTACGTCATGCGCGTGCACCAGTTCCACGAAAACGGCCGGCACGAGGTCAAGCAAGAGACAGCGCTGCCGTTCCGCTTCCGCCGCGACGTGGCCGAGGACATTGAGTACTTCCACCTGCCGTGCTCGCGCTCCGTGCCCGGTACGATGCGCGCTGCGTTGGCTTGGTACGTGCTTACGCCGGGAAGGCTCACGGGCGGGCTCGTCCGACGCCTATTGTTGGCGCGGGCGCAGATGTCCATCTGCACCTGGAGGTGGTCCGGCTGGACGCCAGCCACCTGTGCGTGTGCCTGCAGACGATGGACCCGGCGGAGGCCGTGTTGAAGGGCCAGCGCGCCATCCACGTCACGGTGTTCCTGCTGCCGTCGCGGGTCAAGGTGGACATCACCATCCCCATGAACAACGCCTCCAGCGCCGTGGTGGCGCTGTCGCGCGTGCACTTCACCTGCCTGGGTGCGGACGCCCCGGCCTGCACCACAGGGCAAACGCACGGCCACGGGCTCTTACCTTCTGCAACCGCGTGCTGTTCTGGCCGTTGTGCAGATGGCATGCTCCTCGTGTACTTGCCGGGCCACTACCTGCACATCATCGACGCCAGCGGCGAGCACGAGCCAGCGGACAGCCTCATTCTTTCCGGTACTGCAGGCACGCGCGTTACGACGGTGGGGCGCGTCCCACTGGCTAACTGCGTGCGTGGCCTTCCTGCCTGGCTCAACCTCTAGGCGCCGAGTTTGCGACGCCCCTGCCGGACCAGGTGGTGGACAATGCCACGCACGCCACGTTTGTGTCGCACATGGAGGTCATGGCCAACGACACGGCGGGCATGGGTACGGTGTCTGGCCGGTGGCCACCGTCGGTGGGGAGACCGCGCACGCGTCTCACCCCCCTGCACGTGTGTGCGCCGCACCGCCGGCGCCCGCTCAGGGCACACGCTGTACGACTGCCACATGGACCGCGCCTACCGGTACACCTTCTCCGAAGAGTGCATCCTCGCGCTCTTTGGCCGCGGCGGCTTCCCGGCCGCCCACGTGCCGGCGCTGCACCTGGCCCTCGTCCACTCGCCCGACGCGTCGCTCGCCCTGCGGGTACGCCGAGCTTGACGCTGGCGCGCCGGCACGGGGCCTATCTCAACTAATGAGCCAGGCGCTGCCCGGCGCCGAGGATTCCGCGGGGCCCCTAGCTGCTGCGGCAAGTGTGCGATGTGAGTCCCAACTACGCGACCGCCGAGCTGTTCAAAGAGTTTTTGACGGGTCCGCGCCCCGGCCAGCGTTGCGCACTGGCGCCTGGGCTGCCAGCGCGCTAACAAGCGCCGCGCTCAGCGCCCGCCGGTGCGCTCACCGACGCAGGAGCGACCTACGTTTCGCTCAGGCAGCAACGGTGCGAGCCGGCGTTCCTGCGCGGCCTGCCGGTCACGACGATCCCGAGCTACGACGAGGCCGCGGCCGAGGAGCCCGGCGGCCGGCGCATGACGCGGCAGGCGTCGGCGATCGACGAGCTCAGCCTCGGCCTGCGCCGGATGACCGCGGACACGCCGCCGCTGCTGCGGCGCGGCGTGAGCGGCCTCGGCCCCGCACGCTTCTCCTTCGACGCGGTGAGCCACCTGTCGGCCTCGTCGTCGCACCTGATGCTGTCGCCTGCGGCGGCGGCCAGCCCGCCGGGGCCCGTGCGGAAGCGGTTCGACCAGTTCCTGGGCCGTTTCTTCAGCTCCAACCCCGCGGACGGGATGACCACGGCGGTGGCGCGCCCGGCCGAGCTGGGCGACGAGGACGACGACCCCGTGGTGCGCCAGCGCTTCACCGACGCGCTGGCCGAGCATCTGGCCTCGGTGGCGCCCCGCGAGCCCAAGGCGCGCGCGATCCACTGGGCGCGGGCGTACACCCAGGCGCAGTATCAGCAGACGGCGGCGCTGTGGGCGGTGCTCAGCGGGACGCCCAAGTACGTGGTCGCCCTTGGGAACGCCTCGCGGCGCGGGAGTATCGCTCATGCGTGGCGCACCCCGATTGGAGGGCGGGCTGCACCCGCTAGGGCGCTGGGCATGGACAAGCTGCTGGAGCACTTCCGGCAGGGAAAGGCGCCGGACCCAGCGTGGAGCGTCCAGCTGCAGCTGCTGGAGAACCTCTACAGCGCGCTGGAGGAGCTCCACTTCCCCGCGCCGGCGGGCTTCCACACCGCGCTGGCCGTGTGGGCCTTCCACTGCTTGCCGCGGCAGTACGTCACCCTGCCGTCCCGGGGGAAGGCGACCTGCGCCGTGACGCCGGGGGGCTCACAGCTGCTTGCGGCGGTCGGGCCTAGCGATCTTGTATCGTCAGTGTCGTGCTGCAGTACCTCGACCGCAAGATACTGCGCATCACCGAGGCGGCCGCGGAGCACATCGTGGTGCGCGCGCTGGGCACCAGCAACGACCGGGCCGACTGCCACTTCAAGGCGCGCGTGCTCGCGCACCTCCGAAGCAAGGTGCGGCAGGCAGCTGGCCCCGGCTCCAAGCGCCATGGGTGGGCGGTCTAACGCGATGCCGTTTTCTTGCCTGCGGGGCGCTGCGCGCGCCGCAGACGACTGCGCTGCGGTTCATGCGGATGCTGCCGGAGCACAATCTATATCCGCTTCGCACGGAGGCCATGGGCGGGGCGGGGGTGCTTGCTTGGGGGCCAAGTCGTCCTTAACTGGGGCTTGCGCGCTTGCGCTGTGGGCATGCGGGGCTGTTTACGACAGTCGTGGAGCACGACCTGGCCAAATTTTTCGCCGAGCGTAGGCCCCCCTGCGCCTGCTGGCCAACTCGGCTGCTGCGCCGTCCCTAACCGGAATTATTGGGCGGCCGGCCCCCTTCCGCTTCCGATCCCGCCGCAGGCGAGCCGTCGGCGACGGAGGAGGCCGGGGACGCTGCCAACACCGTGCTGGACGGCGTGACCAGCGACGAGGTCGGGCGCGGGCGGCGCCTGCGATCGGGCGGGCCTCGCCCTCGGTCTAACATCCCGCCTGCCATCTCCGCTCGGACTCGGGTGCGCAGCTGCCGGAGGGCCAGCAGCCAGTTGGCTTCTTGGACATTCCCTTCATCCCGCTCAGCGTGTTCGTGCACTACGCCGCGAGCAAAGGTACCCGGTTCGCCCGCCCCAGCGCGGGCCGAGGCGCGCGCCCAGGGGTTGCTAAGGGCCCGGTTGCAGGTTGCGCCCTGGCGTGCTCGCCCGCGCACCCAGGCTACCCAATGGCGGACGCCACGTTTGCTGCGCAGGTCTGCGTCGCGGCGCTCCACGGTGACGCGGGCACGCCCGCGGCCGCGCCCGCCAAGGCGGCACCGGCGCCGGCCGCCACGTAGCACGGCGTTCCCGACGGCGGCCTGGATCTTGTACAGCGCTTGTATCTGTATCAGTAATAGTCAATGAAGGTGTGTATATGTACCGCGTGCATAGAACAAGCTGACAGATAGCCCGGCGCGCGGCCCCCGCGCTAGTAGGGCCGCCCCGCCGGGCCGCTGCAGCGCGCGAGCGGCTTAGAGCGATGGGCTCCGGCCCTCGGCCAGCTCGGTCTCCCAGCGCTCAACCTGCCATGGTCGCCACCCCAACGTTCGGACGCGGTGCAGGCCAGCTGACCGCCTTAGCCCTGCCCTGCCCTGCCCTGTCGCGCTGCGTGGCCTCGGCCGGCCGGCGCGGGTTCGTCCGGTTCCGTACCCATTCGTTCGGGCAGAGCGAGCGGTAGACCTTCTTGAACTTTTGGCAGACCGGGAAGTCCTCCCCCCGGGCGGCGGTGCACTTGTGGAAGTCGACCCAGTTCTGCCAGCAGTTCTTCGTCTGCAGCCGCGCGCAATCCTTGCCCGCCGCCGCCCGTCCCGCCGTGAGCCGCCGCGATCGGGACCGTGCGGCGCGCGCGGGGCGGATGGGCCGCCGAACGCCGCTCCGCCGCCGCGCTTTCGCACGCCGATGCGCGCGCCCGTACCTGGTTGGTGTTGGGGAAGCGCGCGTCGAACTGCGGCGTCTCGAGGGCGATCGTCGTCGTCGTCATTTTCGTCCTTCTTTTTTCGTCGTCCGCGGCCGCGGCGCGCGCCCGAAAAAGACGAGCGAGAAGAGAGAAAAGAAAAGTGGCAGAACGGTGGCGGAATGACGGCAGAATCGCGGCAGAACGCCGGGCGACGGAATGGCGTGGGCAGAATGGGGTCGAACAGCGGCAGAACAGCGGCAGAGCACCGGCGGAGCCGTCGGGGATGACGTGGCCATGGAGCGGACTACGAGGTCGTATGCATGTGGTCGCTTGTACTTCCTAGCAAGGGACACTGGCATGGGCAGAGAAGAAGGAGAGGCAAGCAGTGCGGTCTCTGCACCGCCAGGCATCAGTAGTGCGGTCTCTGCACCGCCAGGCATCAGTAGTGGTATGGGCCCATACCACTACTGCATCGCCGCGGTCTGGACCCGCGGCCAGCTTGGATGCACAGACGCCGCATGTGGGTCCAGGGCAAGGCCAGTCGAGCGCGACGTGCGCGCAGCGCACGATCCCCTCCGAGTGTGGATTGCTGCCTCGAGCGCGCCCGGCTGGCCGACGTGCGGCAGCTGGAGCCTCCGAACCTTCCACAGACCGCAAGGCGCACGCGGTCGCTGGAGAACTATACGGCTTAGCGCCGTACCCTTCGTACGACCCACGCGGTGGCGGCCGCGGCCCCTCATTACACGTCCGCGTACGGACCTCACATGCAGTACGTAGCGAGCCGGCGTTGCATGGGCGCCGCACGTCGAGGGCCCCGCGCTCGGCACGGTGTCAAAAACGTGCTCGTGATCGATGGCGACAGCGCAGCGGCGATCGCTTCGAATGGTCGCGGCCGTTGGTCAGTCAGTGTGCCACGCCTCCAACGTGACCTGGCGCCGGGATTCCGGGCCTCCCACGCCGCCCCCTCGCGGTCGGCCTGCCGTGGACGCCCTCGCAAACGCCCCTCTGCATGTACGCATGCGTGCTTGGAGGCATGTAGATGGTCCGCCGCGATAACAAGCTGGTGGCGGCGTTGACAGGAAGCATTAATTCCGTCGGAACTAATTCGGCGGGGCATTAGGCGCGATCGGCGGACGATCTTGCGCGTTTCCTGGCGCCCGCAGCGTCGTGCGCATTTCGCGGTGCGCGCGGCGCGGCGGCGGCGTGGGGCGCGGCGCGGTTGGGCGTGCAATTGGCGTCGCGTCCGGCCATCGCTGGCGTCGTGCGCCGCGTCCGTACGGGCGTATGGCGACAGCGGGCGGCCTGCGTGGCGACGTGCGCGAGCGGCGGCCGCGTGCCGTGAGACGTGGCAATTTTCTGGCAAAACCGGGCTTGCCACCCCCCGTGCTCGCCACGCCCGCTGGACAACGGGCCTCGCGGCGTCTCCCGCGCCCTTGATCGCAGCGCCCAAGCGACGTGTGGGCCGACCCCCCAACCGGTTTCCCGCGGGCGGTTTATAGGCAACACGGAGCCCCCCTCCGCTGATAGGAAAAACGCGCCCACTGCGTTTTCCGTTCGCCATCCGCACACACGGCGCGCCGGGAGGAAGCGCAGCACCGCCCGCACCCGCAGCGGCCGTGGCCAGCGACGCAAGCACACGCGAGTGCAATGCGCTGCAGGAATTCTCGTCGCCGCTGTCTTTTCCCCCCCATCTTTGGGGAAGTGGCGGATCCCACCACCCCACACACCATAACGTCAAAGGCCGAGGAACGATGAACAGCGACTCGGGAGCGCTGCCGTGGGTGGAAGGGGCGCGGCCGCACTGGTAGGTTGGGATTGCGGGATGCGCACGCGTCCGCGCACGCGCGCGTTCGCGCTGTCCGCTGCTCGCCTCCCAAAACAGGTCTGAACTGGCCGCCAACCTCTGCATGACGGCCGCTTAGCGTGGCGCGCGGGAGCTCGTGCGCCGGCGGCGGGCCCGGCGCTGCGCGGTGCAGCAGCGGCGACCTGCAGCATTAGGCAGGCCCCCACTGAGCCCGGCTCGGATCGGGTGATGATGGCGTCGGAATCGCCCGCGGCGCCGGCCGCCACGTCGCCCGCGGCCGCCGCGACGGCGGCCACGTCCGCCGAGCATGCCTGCCACTGGACGGGCTGCCACAAGGTGTTCCAGTACCTGGAAAACCTGGTTGTGCACCTGGAGGACGAACACGTCAGCAGCAGCGCCCTCGCGGCCGTGGAGCCGGGCGGCGTGCGGTACGTGGCGCGGCCAACGAAATACCCCCGCGTTTGATTTTCAGACGCTCCACCTCTCTGCTAACGCCGGCATGCTCCCGATCCTGACTTGAGCCACGGCGTGGGCGATTCAGCAAGCTGCAGTGCCTGTGGGAGGGCTGCTGGCGGGACGCGCCGTACGTCGAGCGGACCAAGCTCATCCAGCACCTGCGCGCCCACACAGGCGAAAAGGTTTGGCACGCCCGCGTCCAAGACCACGCATGGACAAATGGTTAGCTCCTCGCTGATATGCAGACCGGGCACTCGCCGCCGCCGTGACCTGCCGCTTGACGTACCTCTTAGCCGTTCCAATGCCCGGTCCGCTACTGCATGATGCGGTTCTCCGTGCGCTCCAACTTTGTGGCCCACGGCAAGCGGCGCCACTCGCGCGTGATTGCGCCGATCGTGTGGTCGGCGCGGCGCCGCGTCGCCCTGCGTGCGCAGACGATGGTACGCATGTGGCGTGGCCGGACCTGGCACCAGCGAGGCCAAAAAGACACAAGGTCTTGACCGGTCGGCCGCCTTGGGGACGGTCTGGGTCGGGTGGACACGCAGGCAATGTCGCCCCGGGACATCAAGCTCGCGCTCAACTCGGACGGCACCTACATGTGCATGGAGCCGCAGTGCGGGGCGCGCCTGCCCAACTACGACGCCGCCATTGACCACCGCCTCAACACGCACCTGGCGCCGCAGGCGCCCGAGACGTCCAAACGGCATCGCGCCCACGGGAGCAACCTGCACGGCCACGACGGCGACGACCTGTACGAGGGCGACGGCAGCGACGACAACGACCGCCAGCGGGACGGCGCCGGCCGCCGCCTTGGCGCCGCGCCGCCGCCCGCCGGCCCGCCCGTGGTCGCCACCGCCGCGCCGCCCGCCATGGCCGCGCCGCCGTCGCTGTCGCCGCTCCCGCCGGGCGTGGCCGAGTTTGTCGGCCGCGCGGGAGACGCGGCGCGTGCCCTACCGTACATGGCCGCGGCGGCGGCGGCGGCGGCGGCGCCCCCGATGGCGGGCATATCCCCATGGCCGGGGTACCTGCCGCCGATGCCGCCGGATGCCGCCGCGGCGTGGAGTGCCGCCATTCAAGCCGGCTTGAGCGGCATGCCGGCCGGCACATTCGCAGCGTGGCCACACTCGTACACAGCCTACGCCCCCGCCGACACCAGGGGCGGCACTGGCGGCGCCGCTGGCAGCGGCGGCAGCGGCAGCGCCGGCGGCGGCAGCGGCAGCGGCAGCGGCCAGCCAGGTCAGCCTGCGCCCGGCGCTGCCGTCGCGCCGTACGCTGCGCCATCCGCGCCGCCGCCGCCGAACGAGCCCGCGCCGTCGGCCGCGCCCGGGCCGCCCGGCGCGCCATCGCACCTTTCGTCCCTCTTTGAGGCCGCGGCGAGTGCGGCCTCGGCTCCCGCCGCGGGCGCCGCGGCGTCGGCCCCGATGCCGCCAGCCGCCAGCGTGCCCGTAGCTGCTATGGCAGAGCCCCCAGACCGTCCGCCCTCCTACATCGGCCACCTGGCGCCGGCGGCGGGCCCGCTCGCGCCCATGGGAGCCGCTGGCCGGCGCCCCTACGAAGACTCGCCCTATGGGCCGCGCTTCGCCGCCGACTACGCGCGCCGGCCGTCGCGCGGATCGGACGACGAGCGGATGGAGCTGGCGCGGCACCTCAGCTCGCTCACCAGCAGCGAGCACCGGCTGCGCCACTACCAGATCTACATGATGTCGATGCAGCGCGAGATCGACTCCATCCACGTATGGCGCTGGCCTGCTTATGGTGCCGTGATGGCCTGGCATGCGAGTGCGCAGAGCCCGTGACGTCGCCCAACGCTCGCGTGTGTGCTGCGATCGGTGTGGGGCGGCAATCCGTGGTGCGGTTGACAGACCAAGCTGGGGCAGCACCAGGCGGGCCACCCAGACGGCCACCAGGACTGCCTTAACCACGAGCTGGCGCGGCTGCTGGCGGAAACACGTCAGGTGCGCCGCGCGGCCTCGCCGGGCTCCGGTCACGGCGCGCTCGCGCCGTCCTCACGCGTCGCGCATGGACTCGGACGGGGGCCGTGCGCACCGACGGCAGTTGGAGCGGGAGGTGCACGCTCAAGCGGTCACGACCCGGCACCGCATGCACGAGCTGTTGCGGGCAATGGCGTAAGTGGAAGAAGTATAGTCTTGTTACCGCGGCTGGATCGCGCTTCCCGCTTTGGCGCCTAGTGCGCCGCATTGCTTGTTTACCCTTGTACTTGTTTCGCCCTAAGTTGCTTTTGTTTGTGCAGATCGACAAGTGTACTGAAAAAAAGAAAGAGATACAACGCAGTCTAGGAAAGTCTGCGCGAAGGGCTGCGCGATGACTATCGCCGACCGCCCTTGCGGCGGTTGCGCTTGCCACCGCCACCGCCACCGCCACCACCACCGCCGCCGCGGTTGTTGCTGCTCTGTCCGCCACCACCGCCCGCGGGCGCCGCCGCAGCGGCCTCCTCGTCCTCGTCACCATTGTCCGCGTCGGCCGGCTCGGCGGCTGGCGCCGCCGGCGCCCCTGGTGTTGTCTCGGCTTCGGGTGTGGGCTCGGCGGCAGGCTCCGGTGCGGTCTCGGGTGTTGGCTCGGTCGCAGTAGCTTCTGGTGTGGGCTCGGCGGCAGGCTCTGGTGCGGTCTCGACTGTCACCTCGGTGGCCGGCTCCGGTGTGGCCTCCCGCGTTGGCTCCACCGCTGGCGCGGTAGCTGGCTCTTGGGCGGGCTCGGGTGGGGGTTCGGGTGCGGGCGCAGCCGCGGTCTCGCTCGACTCTTCTACGGCGCCTGGCGCTGGCGTTGCGCTGGCGGGTGCGCTACTCTCGGTGAGCTGCGCCGCAGCGGGCGTTGGGGATGCCAGAAACTCGGACAGCGCGGCCTGGTCGGCCTCCGCCACCGGCAGCTCCACCTTGGCCAGCTCTTCCTGCTCGTCCTTGATGGAGCGGGCCACTGTGGGCGCGCGTCAATGCGAAAGCGCGAGGCGAGCCGTCGGTGAGGGGACGCGTCGCCCACCCTCCCCGCCAGGCGCTCCAATGCAAGGCACTGCCCACGTACGGCTCGTGGTGCGCGGCCGCCCGCCCGCCGCCCGCTCGGCCTCAGCTTTCTCGGCGGCCGCGGCCGCCTGGACGCGGCGCAGGCGCTCTTCGTCCGCCTGCCGCTCGGCCTCGGCCTTTTGGCGGCGCAGGCTGAACTCTTTGGCCTTGAGGTCCCGCCTGTGTGGCGCGGCTGAGCAAGCACAGTCGGGCAACGTGCGGCCAAATGAGCAGGTGGCGGCGCACACGCCGTCCCGGGGGCCACGGCTGCGGCCGTACCGCTTGGTCGCCATTACGTTTTCCAGTTCCGTCAACTGCGAGAAGGACCAGCGCTCAAAGTCCTCGCGGTCCTCCTGCGCCTCGAACTCGTCCCACAGCGCCTCAATCTGCTCGATCCGCTTGTGGATGTTGCCTGCCGGTGGCACCCGCAATGTTGCCAAACCGGTCTGCATCAGGCGCTGCGGCCTGGCGCGCAAACGACCGTGCGGAGCGCGGGACGCGTACCGAGCAGTTCGTGCGACTTGCGCATCTGTTCGACGATCTGCGGCAGCTGGCGCATCTGCATGTGCACGCGCTCCAGCAGGCGGTAGTGCTCCTCCGCCCGCCCGAGGACGTAGTTAATGTGGCCGTCGGCGACCTGTGTGGGGCCCCAGACCACTCAGAAAACGGAGAGGGGGCGCGATATGAGCCCTGTGGCTTGAACGCATGTGCGGCGCCAAATCTTCGCGATACCTTGGAGTTGTGCACGATGACACCGTTGTGGCGGTGCAGTGTCTGCCACTCGGACTCGTACCTAAACGCCGGCCCCCCACCCCGCGAAACGGCACAGCACTGCATGGTGTTACACTAGAGCTCTTAATTGCGTGAGTGCATCAGCGAGCGGCGTACTTGAGGAGCAAGTCCGACGCGCTAGCCATGGTGACGAGCCGCTTGGGCGCCGCGCTGTACGGGTTCGCAAACGTGGCTGGGCAGCACGAAGGCCGCGTTGAATATGCTGGCACGGCGCGTATGCATCGCAATTCGGAGGAGTACACACCCTTGGGCGTCGTCGCCGTCGCGGCCGACGACCTTGCCGGCCACCTTGTCGACGCTGCTGGCGACCTTGTCGACGCTGCCCTTCAAGTTCTCCATGCTGCGGACCGCCGCAACAAGGGCAGTGAGCGACAGCGGGTTAGTGCACCTACAGCTTGTTTCCTTTTCGTTTTCACAACGGCACGCGGCGACGAACCCCTTGCGAGCCTTGTTCTTCCATTTTTCCTCGTTAATGGTCGTCAGCTCGTCCAGCTGGTCGAGCCTGCGTGTTGGCGCCCAGAACCACGCCGCGAGTCCGGCCCGCGTCAACCGACCGCGGACCATAGGCACGTCTCCGTCACGATCGCGTACGAGTTGAAGACGAAGCCCTTGAGCGACGAGAGCAGGCTCGACGACGCCGACGCGGGTGCGGCGGGCCGGGGCGGCGTCTGCGCCGGCTGCTCCAATGCAGGCGCGTCCACGGTCGCCGGCGCCGGCGCGGCCGCAGCCGCGCCAGCGGCTGCCGGCGCCTCCGGCGTAGCCATGGTCTCTTCCGTGCCCAGATCCGAGGCCGGCGCGGCGACCTGCGGCAGGCGAGGTGTTGTTTGTGGCGGGGCCGGCTGGATGGCGTGGGCGTCCGCTCCTTCCCACTTTCTCTAGCCGCCCAGCGGCCCTTACACAAGACCGACTGGCACCCCGCCGACCTCCCAGGCGCGCCTCCCTGGCTGCGGCCGCGCCGTCTGCCGCTCTGCCGCGGGCGCCTTCCGCCGCCGCGCGTCGCGTCCCGCGCCGCCGCCACTGGCCGCCGATGACGTCACTGACCGCGGTCACCTGACACGACTTGCACGTGAGCAAATTTCACGTGATTACATTTGCACGTGATCGGCGTGCGGCGCGACGCGTTGGCGCGAACAACGCGGCGGCGGCGGCGGACGACGGCGGACGACGACGGCGGCGGCAAGACCGGTGGCGGCGGCGGCAAGACCGGCGCACAGACAACGGACGGCCCGTCGCTCAACAGCGGCCGCCCACCGGCTGACTGCGTTGGACGACCGCTGCCGGACGGATTTCAGAGAGGGGCGGTGACCGAAAGACGGCGAGGCGAGCGCAGACCGCGCCCGGTCGAGGTGGACGCCGGTCGCCCTCGAACGCCAATCGCCGCCAGGGGAACCAGCGTCAACAGCCGCTGCGAGGCGCGTTGCCGGCGCGATGGCGCCTGCGTCGTCCAAGATGAAGGAGGTCGGCCTGTACATCCTCAGCCACCCGCACCACTTCACGCGTCTGCTGGTGCTGTACCAGATCGTGAGGTACGCGCGGCCCCGCCGGCGGTGCGGCTTGCCAGGGGCACCGCTGCTAAGAAGCGGCCCACTGCTGTTGGTGAAAGAAACCGTGACCTGTGCGTACGTTCTCCGCAGCGTCGTCCTGTCGCGCCGCAAGGCAGCCGCCAAGGGCAAGCAGGCAGCGCCGCCCGCCGCTGCCGGCGGCCGCGGCAAGAGCGGCAAGGTCGCGGTGGACGCCGTGTTCTTCGGGCGGCTCTGGAAGCTCCTCAAGATCGTCATGCCCGGCGTGCTCTCGCCCGAGTTCTGGCTGCTGGTGCTGCACAGCGGCTTCCTGGTTGCGCGCACCTGGCTCAGCGTCGTGGTGGCCAACCTGGACGGCCGCCTCGTCAAGAACCTGGTACGACGCACGACGAGGGCTGGGCGGTGCGTTCTGGCAGAGCGAACGAAACGAGGCCAACGCGCCCCGTGTGGTCTTGGCCGGCCGTTATTACCCAGGTCGACCGTGACGGCAAGGGCTTCCTGCGGGGCCTCGGCCTGTGGTTCGGCGTGGCCGTCCCGGCGACGTTCACCAACTCGATGGTGCGCACCGCACCGGCCGCGTCAATGCCGACCATTGGTCACCCGACTCAAGCTTTATTTTCTGGCTTGCTGCCCACCCCGGCTGTGCTTGCGGCCGCAGATCAAGTACCTGCAGAGCCGGCTGTCGCTCAACTTCCGGAACCGCCTGACCAAGCATGTGCACAAGATGTACCTGGAGAGCAAGACCTACTACAAGGCGCTCAACCTGGACTCGCGCATTGAGAACGCCGACCAGTATGCGCCGCGGAACCCTGCCGCATTCGGGTTGCAGCATCGCATCCCTGCTGACGTCTCGCGCGGGGTCCCATGCCGTGCCGTGGCGGACCCCAGGCTCATCACGAGCGACGTGGCCAAGTTTAGCGACGCACTGGCCGAGCTGTACGGCAACATCTGCAAGCCCGCGCTGGACATGTACCTCTTCTCGAACCAGCTGGAGCGCAACCTCGGCGACCGTGGCATGGGCGGTCTGTGGTGGATGTACTACTTCACCGCGGCGCTCATGCGCGCCGTCACGCCCAACTTTGGCAAGATGCGCGAGACCGAGGCCAAGCTGGAGGTGCGGCCGCGTGGGCCCTGCCGCGGCCGGGCACTGCGACGGTTTGCTGACTGCGTCGCCGCGTTGACGCGGACGCGCAAAGCGCTACTACTCCAGGGCGAGTTCCGCTTCGCGCACACCCGCCTCATCACCAACGCGGAAGAGATCGCCTTTTACGGCGGCCACGAGATCGAGCGCAACATTCTCGACCAGCGCTACACCAACCTCGTCCGTCACACCAACAAGTACGCCCGGCGGCCATCGCGCGGCAAGGGCGTGCCGCCGCGAAGAAAAAAAAACTAATGCTAGGCGCGGGAACATGTACTGGAGCGGCGGCTATTTCGTGCAGGATCTACCGGACGCGCATTTGGTTCAACATGTTCGAGGACATGCTGCTCAAGTACGCCTGGTCGACCATCGGCATCCTCGCGCAGGCCGTGCCCGTCTTCTGGCCGGAGGCGATCCTGCTCATGGACGCCACGCGCACCCTGACGGAGAGCGAGAACGTCGCCACGCGCACCGAAAAATACATCACCAACCGGCGGTGCGTGCTCTGCCGCGGTTGGTGGTGCAGGCCGGTCTCGTCGCACGCTCAATGTGCGGCAAGTGTCTCCGTGTACTGTTGGCTGCCCCGCCCCGCCCCAGCCTCATGACCAACTTGGCCGATGCGGGCAGCCGCATCATGTACTCGTACAAGGACCTGGCCGAGCTGGCCGGCTACACGGCGCGTGTCGCCGAGATGCTCACCGTGTTTGAGGACATGAAGAACGGCCGCTACGAAAAGGTTTGCGCCCCGACCACGCTGTGTCTGGCTGGCGCGATCGGCCGGCGCGCTCACTATCTTCATCGCGCCACCCGCTGCGTTTACCCTGCGCGGCACAGCTCATGGTGAGCTCGGATGTGTCTATGAAGCGGATCGAGGGCAAGATCACGTCCACGTCCATGTCGACGACGCAGGTGGACGACAACAACGCCATCATTTTCACGAACGTGCCGATCTACTCGCCCAACGGCGACTTGCTCGTCAAGGTGCGGCGGTCGGCGCGACTTGCGGGATGGGCGCTGCGCGGGCCAGGCCTTACACGCGCGCGCCGGTGTTCCGGGGTGCCCGACGACGGGCGACCGCCAGGACCTCACCTTCCGCATTGGGGCGGGCGAGCACCTCATGGTCACGGGCCCGAACGGCAGCGGCAAGTCGTCGCTGGTCCGGCTTCTCGCTGAGCTGTGGCCGGCCTTCCGTATGTGACACTTGCAGTGACTGGTGCTGGCGGCGGTGCTCGCTTCGCTGGCTTACGGTGTCGCGGCCACGGTCGCGGGCGCGGCGGAATAATCTCTAGGTGGCACCATCGCCAAGCCCACCGGTCCGCATGACATTTTCTTTGTGCCGCAGCGGCCCTACCTCTCCATCGGAACGCTGCGCGACCAGTACGCCCGGAGGTCCTTGTCGCGGTGGGCCGAACGATGCACTCAACGGCCTGCTATGGATGACGGTGAATGTTGGACGCGGCGCGCAGGATCATCTACCCCGACACGGTCGAGGACATGAAGCGCAGTGCGTTCCGGGGCCCCGTCGCACGAAGCGAAGAAAAGAAAGCATTGCGGCAAGCGAGTTCTAATCACGCCGCATGGCCTTGATTCTTCCGTGCGCGGCGTCGCTGCAGAGGGCCGCACCGACGAAGACCTGATGCGGTACCTGACGGCGTCGCACCTGACGTACATCCCGGCCCGCGAAGGCGGCTGGGACACCGTCAAGGAGTGGAAGGACGTCTTCTCGGGCGGCGAGAAGCAGCGCGTACGTGCGCAGCCATCGCCAGCCCCGAAACACGCTGAGGGCGCCGTTGACTTGGGCGGGAGGGGGGGGGGCAGCGGCGCTGGTGACGTGGATGACTTTGTGCAGATCGGCATGGCGCGCGTGTTTTACCACCGGCCGCGCTTCGCCGTGCTCGACGAATGTGCGTGGGCAACCCTATCAGAAGCAGCTTGCACGGGGAGTTGCTGACGCGACCGCGACCGCCGTGCGCCGTGCTCGGCCTATGCACGCACAGGCACGAGCGCAGTGAGCGTGGACGTCGAGGGCCTGATGTACGCGCACGCCAAGGAGCTAGGCATCAGTACGTGGACAGCTGTGGCGGCGCAGGCGCCAACCCTACTAGTCAGTCGAGCTAACGCCTGCCAGTGTCGGGGCCGTCGGCATGCTCGCCAGGCCTGATTACGGTGTCGCACCGCCCGTCGCTGTTCAAGTACCACCAGTTCCTGCTGCGCCTGGACGGCAACAACGGCTGGTCCTTTGAAGAGCTGAACCAGCAGAAGGAGCTGCTGAGCATCAACGCCGAGATTGAGGCGCTGACCGCCAAGCTGGCCGAGGTGCCGCGGATGCACGCGCGGTTGGCCGAGATCAACCAGCAGCTCAAGCTGTGAGTCAGCCACCCCCCAAAACGAAGCACATGCGTGATAGACACGAGCGAGGCTGCAGTGGTCGCGTCTGTACAGTTTTCAATGCACCGCACCGACGTGTCCGCTGAAGGGGACCGGACAAGGTTCTTATTGCGCCCGTTGGACGGACCGGACAAGGTTCCCATTGCGCCCGTTGGACGGGCTCGTCAGCGCGCCCGTCAGACGAGCTTCCCATTGCGCCCGTTGGACAGGCTCGTCAGCGCGCCCGTCAGACGGACCTATCACAGTTTTGGCGGGCCGACGGCGGCGCCGACCGGCGGCCGACCCTCAACGCGTCCTCTGCACCCGCCCTCTGCACCCGCCCTCTGCACCCGCCCACTGCACCCGCGGCCCGCCGTCACGCTCCCGCAGCTGCCTCGGCTGTCGCGGCGGCCGTCTGTGCCGCGGGCCACGGAATCGCCGTTCCAGCCATGGCCGCGGTCGCGTCCGCGGCGTCGCCGCCGCACCGACCGCCCAGCAGCCCGCGCTCGCCGCCGCGCACCGTCGTCGGGCCCTGGGAGCACCCGGACTTGCCCCGCCTCACTGCCGCCGCCGCCAAGTCCGCCGCGGTCGGTCGCCTCAACGTGCCCCGCATGGCCTGGAACGGCGCCGCCCTCGCCGCACTCCTCGCATGCCAGCAGGCGGGCCTGCACCGGTACGCCCTAGCTGTAGCGCCTGGCTTAGTCGGACGCTGGCTAAACTGGACGCGTCGGCGGTAGCGTGGCGGGGCTATTGAACGGGCACACAGATCCCTGGCCGTGGTGGTGGACCCCGTCTACCTGCGGCTGACCGGTACGCCAATGGCGCCCGTGCGCCACCGCTCGCGCAGGTCCCCTCACGCCGGACGTGCCATCTGTGGGGCTGGGACGGCGTGGGCAGCCTACGTCCTCACGTCGCTCTTTGTGATCAACATCCTGCTCGAGTTGCGGGCGCTGTTTGTGCGGCCGCCGCCGCCGCCGACCGTTGCGCAGACGCTGGCCACCAGCCCAAAGGCCCGGAAGCTATTGGGCCTCGACGGCGGTACGCGAATTGACCCTCCCCCCCCCCCCGCCCCCCCCCCCCCCGTCGACCACCCACCCCC
>Ga0180216_1001869_pt1 | contig 18127 bp, 9 predicted proteins | sample eDN3rd37CBELigMG_FD_128879 | JGI IMG/M metagenome (GOLD analysis project Ga0180216, IMG submission 128879) | Enriched Miracle-Growth compost microbial communities from Emeryville, California, USA - eDNA 3rd pass 37_C BE-Lig MG (version 2)... ...
AGGAGCGCCCCCGGCCCGGTCGTGCCCGACCTTGCCCGCACGATGTTCTCCGAGGCCGAGCAGACCGCGTTCGCCCGCCGCACCGCCCTGGGCCGCTGGGGACGCCCCGAGGAACTCGTCGGCCCGGTCCTTCTGCTCGCCAGCGACGCCGGAGCCTACATCACCGGCTCAACCCTGACCGTTGATGGCGGAGCGCTCGCCAAGGCGTTCTAAGGCGAGCCCCGATCGATCGCCGGAGCCCCCGCGGGCCGGCCCTCCCCGCACACCTCACACCCAACCACGCACGCGGGCGACGCCGACTCGGGCCGCGCGAGCGCCAGCGCGCGCTCAATCAAACACAAATTCCGGATTCCTCCACCTCGCGGCGTTCGCGTCGCGGTCCATGGCGCCATCAATTCATAACGCCGAAGCGAACGCATTTCGCGCGCTTCCCTCGCGCCCCCATCCAGCCGCAAATTCAGGCAATCCTGAGCGGATGTCTCGAGACGTTCTTGCGTCCACGCTGAAAGCATGGGTATTTTGGGCAATATCGCCTGGCTTCATCCTTGTCCAGCGGAGAATCGCGGATGAGCATCTCGACGACGCGGGCGAACGGTCCCTGGTTGAACCGGAGTCCGTCGAAAACGACGGAACGGAACGATCGCCGCAAGACGCGCGCCACGGCGCGTTGCGAGTCGCCCGCGACTGGCCGCCCGGTTCGGCTGACGCGAGAGGGTCGGAGGGAGAAAGCGCCGGAACGGAGCGGGGGCGATTCTCTCGCCGAGTCGGCGCCTCCCGGCAAAGCCGTTCGCCAAACTGATTTTCCGAACATCACAACACACCCCATAAATCCGGCTCGAACCGGAAACCAACATGCGCCAGGACGACACCGCCTTGTTTCGACGGCTTCGGATCGTCTTCTCCCGCGGCGAGGCGAAGCGCCCCCGGCGTTCGCGACGGCGGGCGGTGGTGGAGTTGCTTGAAGATCGCCGCCTGCTCGCCGCCAATCTGAACATCACAGGCGGAACGCTCTCCTTCGCGGCGATCGACTCGGCCCTGGGCCTGACCGTCTCGGTCGATTCCGGCGGGACATACACGTTTCAGGACCCCTCGCAGGCCATCACCCTCGGTCCGGGGGCGGCGGGCTGGACCGTCTCGGCCGACGGCCACACGGCGACCGGTCCCGCCGCGTCGTTCTCCCAGTACGCCATCATCGGCGATCCGCTCTCGTTTGATGACGCGGTGACGATCCTTTCGTCGGCCGCGCCCTTGACGATCAGCACCGGCCAGGGCGACGACGGCTTCATCTTCCACGCCGACGCGATCACCGCCGCCGTAACGCTGACCAACCCGGTGACCGACGGCGCCGACGGCGACTCGATCGTCTTCCAGACCGCCGGCGCGGCCGGAACGCTGGCCACCGGCCCGCTGGGGCGGGAGTCGTTCCAGATCGACGGCCGGGGGCTGATCGACGTCACCTCGGTGAAGCCGAATTTCAACGATTCGTTCGGCGGCCTCTCCGCCTCGGCCGCCACCCTGAGCATCGACCTCAACAGCCTTTATCCCGTCCCCTCGCCGCTCTCGACCACGCTCTCGGTCGTGGGCGGCCAGGTGAACGTCGCCGTCGTCGGCCTGCCGGTTCGGCAATTCCCCGAGGGCTCGATCGCCGGATTCATCGTGGGCGGCGCCAGCGCGGGGAACGAGCTGATCGTCGACTACGCCGGGGGCGTCCCCTATGGCGCGGAGCTGAACTTCGCCCCCGCCGCGGCGCTCGGCGGCGCCCGGAACGTCCTGACGCTCCAAAACGGAGGGTTCACCCAGGAGGCTTATCTCGCCTCGGGCCCTGGAGCCGGAACGATCGCCTTCCCCAACCGGGTCGTCGGCGGATCAACGATCGCCAACAAGGTCGATTTTGAGCGGGTTGATGAGATCGTCGACACCGTGGCCGTCGATGGCTTCGCGTTCACCACGCCCCCGGGCGCCCAGACGGTCAGCGTCTCGCCCGGTCCGATCGTTTCGGGGGGCCAGACGAGCCGGATCGAGGACGGCGGGACCAATCACTTCACGCCGGTCGACTTCGCCAACAAGACCGTGGCGACGATCAACACGGGCGACGCCGACGACTTGATCGGCTTGAACCTGGCCCCGCCCGCGGCGGGTCTTCAGGCGGTGGCGGTCAACGCCGGCGGGGGCGACGACGACATCGTGCTTCTGGCGCTGCCCGCCGAGGTTTCGGCCCGGTTCGACGCCGGCGCCGGCGCGGCCAACATCATCGACCTGAGCAACGCGGGAAGCGTCGCCGGCGTTCAAGGGGCCGTCGCCGTCCTGTCCACCGGCGGCGCCTACGAACTGCGACTCGACGACTCCGCGGCCGTCGCGGCCGACTCGTTCCTCATCACCCCCACCCAGATCAGCGGCGGGCGCCTCGGTTCGGCCGTCGACTACTCGGGCCCCGGCGCGGCCGCCGTTCAAATTCGCGGCGGCTCGGACACCGACCTGTTCACGTTTCAGAACTTCGGCGCGCCGACCAGCGCCGTCGATTATGAAGTCACCGGCGGCTCCGCGGCCGACGTGATCGTGGTCGACTCACTGCTTCCCAGCGTCGACTTCGCCACGCCGGGGACGCTCAACTTCGGCGCGGGGCAGCCGCCCATCCGGTACGCCGGGATCGAGCAAATCACGCTGAACCTGGCGGGGGCCCAGCCGGTCGGCGTCCCGGCGACGCTCGCGACGATCGAGGGCCGCCCGTTCGTCCAGCAAACCGTCGCCCGATTCAACGACGCCGCGCCGAGCGGAACGGTCGCGTATTACGCGGCGATCGACTGGGGCGACGGCTCGCCCGTCTCCGGCGGCGTGGTGGTTCCCGCGGGCGTCACCGGCGCTTATGAAATCCAGGGGAACCACCAGTACGCCGCGGCGGCCACCTATCCGGTGACCGTCACCCTGGCCCGCCGAGGGGGAACCTCAAGCGGCACAACCGTCGTGGGGGGCGTGCCGATCACGATCAACGGCGGCGGCGAGAGCACAACGACGATCAACTCGACCGCGGTGGTCAATTTCGCCCCGCTGACCGCCGCGGGGGCGCCCGTCACCGGCAGGGCGATGGGTCCCCTGACCCCGACCCCCGGCGAGACGGGAACGCGGGTCGCCTGGTTCGTGGACGCGGGGACCGATCGGCCGCCGTCGGGCTACTCGGCCCTGATCGACTGGGGCGACGGCTCGGCGCCGACCCCGGCGACCGCGATCACGGCCGCCGGCGCGCCCGGCGGGATCGTCTACAGCGTCTTCGGCGAGCACGAATACGCCAACATCGGCTCCTACACGATCACGGTCCAGATCACCAAGCCGCCGGCCGCGGTCGCGCCCCCGGCGACTCCCCAACCGCCCCCCGGCGCGCGGGCCGTGGCGGTCTCCACCGCGACGATCCTTCCCCCCGCGCCCAGCGTCGTCACCGGCCAGCTTGATCCGGCCAGCGACTCGGGGGCGTCGCGCTCCGACGGGATCACCAACATCGTCCAGCCCCGCTTCTTCGGCCTGACCGACTCGCCCGGCGCCACCGTGGCGGTTCTCGCCGCGCCGCTTGGCGGCGGAGCGCCGATTTTGCTGGGGGCGACCCAGGCTGACGCCGCCGGCGCCTGGAGTGTCCAGTCGACGACCGCCCCGCCCGACGGCGCCTACACGATCACGATCTTCGCCGCCGACCAGTTCGACGGGGCGATGGGCGTCTCAAACACCCTGCCCCAACCCCTGGTCATCGACACCGTCGGCCCGAAGATCGTGGCCGCGGCCTTCACCCCCAAGCAGGGCCTCGTCGGCCTCCAGTTCCAGGACTTCGGCGGACCGGCGGACGCGGGCGTCGGGATGAACCTGGCGACGGTTCAGGACACGGCCAATTACGGCTTCGCCTTCGTCTCCTCGCCGGTTCGGGGGTTCCGGCCGCCCTCGCGTTGGCTGATCGGCCCGATCGCGGTGAATCCCGGAACGACCGTCGGCCCGCAAACCGCCAACGTGGTCGTCAACGGCGGCGCGGCGATTCGGGGCGGGACGTACATGCTGAGGGTCCGGTCGGCCGCCGCGGGCTTCCCGGCCGGCGTTCAGGACATCGCCGGCAACGCGCTCGACGGCGAGTTCTACGGCACGTTTCCGACCGGCAACAACGTCCCCGGGGGAGATTTCACCGCCTTCCTCGACTCGATCCACGGCCGGGTCTTCGCCCCGCAATCGACCGTCGGCCCCGGCCGGCCCACGCCGCAACCCAGGCCCACGCCGCCGGTTCGGCCCCGGCCCGTTCCGCCCTCCCGACCCACGCCGCCGGCCAGGCCAGCGCCGCGGCCCAGGCCCCGGCCCACCCCGCCGGCCAGGCCCGCGCCGCCGGTCAGGCCGACGCCCCCGGTTCGCGTCCCGCCGGTTCGACGGCCCCCGACCGTCCAGCCCAACGCGGCGGGGCGTTAACGAGGGCGCGGCCCGGCCGCTCTTGGATCGTCGGATCGAAACGGGTAAGGTGTGGGGGTTGGGGCCGCGACGGCGACGGCTCCCGCCCTCCCCCTCCCTTCCGGTTGAGCCGCTGGAGCGCCTCATGGCCGACGACGCATCCGAGGTCCGCTTCGAAGACGCCCTGGCTCAACTCGAACAGATCGTCGAGTCCCTCCAGCGCGGCGAGCCCGAGCTTTCCGGGGCGCTGGCGAAGTACGAGAAGGGGGTCGCCCTGCTGGGCCAGTGCTACGGCCTTTTGGAGCGCGCCGAGCGGTCGGTGACGCTTCTGACCGGGCTCGACGACGACGGCGAGCCGATCACCGCCCCCTTCGACGCCGCCGCGACCCTCGCGGTCGAGGCCGAATCGAAAACGAAGGCCGAAGCCCCCAAATCCCCCGCCCGCCGCCGCGCCAAGCCCGCCGCCAAGCCCGAGCCCGAGCCGGAACACGACCGCCTCGACCCGCCGTTTTGAGCTGGACTTACGGAAGCGCGGCGGAACGGGGCCGGGAGGGCAATACCCTCCCGCCGAGCCCCACGCAAAGCGCCTGCTCGGCGGGAGCCTCGCCCTGGCGCGATGAAAAGTTGGTGTTGACTAAACATTTCGTCGCGTTGAGGCATCACGGATCTGTTGCGCCGTCGCCGTGATTTTGAACCCGGGGGGCGGACATTCCTGTCTGCCCAGATTCGATTAGGGCAGACAGGAATGCCCGCCCCCCGAGGAACAAATCCGGGATGAAGGCCAGATCGGGTCAACATCAACTTTTCATCAGCCCAGCCTCGCCCTCTCGAGGAAACCGCGCGCCGCGCCCGTCCCGAAATCCCCCCCTCCACCCCGCGCCCTCCTCAAACCGGCGCGCCTTTTGCATTTTCATCGGTTGCCGCTCCATCCGCGCCGGCCGCTTCGTGGAGCGGGCCTCCGCTTCGACATCGACATCGCCTCCACCGCGAAGGAGGGAGGTCGTTCGAATATGAACGGCTTGATTCGAGCCGCGCTTCGAAACGGTCACGCCGTGACCGTCTTCTGCCTGACGCTGATTTTGCTGGGCGTCGTCTCGGCCTACATGATCCCGATCGACATCCTGCCGGTGTTCAACAGCCCGGCGGTCCAGACGCTGACCTTTTACAGCGGGATGCCGGCCGCCAGCGTTGAGAAGGACATCACCAACCGGATGGAGCGGTGGACCGGCCAGGCCAACGGCATGGCGCGGCAGGAGTCGCGTTCGATCATCGGCGCGAGCATCGTCCGCAACCTCTTCCAGGGGGGCGTCGACCCCAACGGGGCCTTGACGCAGGTCAACTCGCTGGCCCTGGCGACGGTGCCGAACCTGCCGCCGGGGACGTTGCCGCCGGTGGTCCTGCCCTACGACCCGACCAGCACCGTCCCGGTCTGCATCGTGGCCGTCGACAGCCCCGACGGCTCGCAAAACGAGTCGATCCTCTACGACGTGGGGCGGTACGAGGTCCGCAACATGATCCTGAGCCTCCCGGGGTCGGTGGCGCCGGTGGTCTACGGCGGGAGGATCCGCGCCGTGATGGCCTATCTCGACCGCCAGAAGCTCCAGGCGCGGGGGCTCTCGCCGCTGGACGTGATGAAGGCGATGGACCGCTACAACGTCTTTTTGCCAACCGGCGACGCGAAGTTCGGCGACATGGACTTCGCCCTCGACTCCAACTCGATGTTCGAGTTCCCCGCCGAGATGGGCGACATCCCCCTCCACTCGACCATCGGCAACGTCTCGTACCTCCGCGACGTGGCGACGCCCAGGGACGCCTCGTTCATCCAGACCAACGTGGTGCGGGTCAACGGCCGCCGCGAAGTCTACATCCCGGTCTACCGGCAGCTCGGCGCCAGCACGCTGGCGGTGGTCAACGGCGTCGCCTCGCATTTGAAGGAGTTCACCGAGCGGCTGACCCGGGGAGGGATCGAGCTGAAGCTGGTGATGGACCAATCCATCTACGTCCGCAAGTCGATCTCCAGCCTGGTTCAAGAGGGAGTTTTGGGGGCGGTGCTCTGCTCGCTGACGATCCTTTTGTTCCTGGGCCAGTGGCGCATGACGGCGATCGCCGTCTTGACGCTGCCGATTTCCGTCTGCTCGGCGATCATCTTCCTCTATTACACGGGCAACACGATCAACGTGATGACCCTGGCGGGGCTGACCCTGGCGATCGGGCCGATGGTCGACAGCGCCATCATTTGCCTGGAAAACACCCACCGGCACCTCCAACTGGGGGCCTCGACCCAAGAAGCCGCCCAACTGGGCGCCAGCGAGGTGGCGATGCCCGAATTGATCGCCACCTTGTGCACGTTTTTGGTCCTCTCTCCGCTGGCCCTGATGCCGGGGATGGGCGAGTTCCTCTTCCGGCCGATGACCCTGGCGGTGGCCTTCGCCATGAGCTCGGCCTACATCCTCTCGCGGACGCTGGTCCCCGCGGCCTGCGCCTCGTGGCTCACCGAACATCCCAAGGAGGAGGCCGGGGGCGACGGCAACGGCAACGGCAACGGGGGCGACGAGTTCGGCGAGCGGCCCAGGCGGGGCCTGATCGCCCGGGCCTACGGACGGTGGGAGGCCGGGGTCGAGCGGTTCTTCGCCGCTTACGCCGGGGGGCTCGATTTCGTGCTCCGGCATCGGGTGGCGACGGTCGTCTTCACGTTCACGACGCTGGGCGCCGTGCTGGTCGTCTTCTGGCCGATCATGCGGAAGGAGTTCTTCCCCGAGGTCGACGCCGGCGCCTTCCAGATGTTCGTCCGGGCTCCCAGCGGCACCCGGATCGAGAAGACCGAGGAGAAGATCGCCGAGGTCGAGGAGTTCCTCAAAAAGACGATTCCCGAAGAGGATCTGAACCTCTACCTCTCCGAGCTGGGCGTCAACGCCGACTGGTCGGCCGCCTACACCCCCAACGCCGGGCCGATGGACGCGGTGATCAAGGTCCAGCTCACCGAAGACCGCTCACGCTCGGCCCAGGAGTACGTCCGGCTGCTCCGGGACGAGATCGCCAACGAGCCGAAGTTTCGCGACATGGACTTCGCCTTCGACGCCGGCGGCCTGGTCCGAGGCGCGATGAACGAGGGCAAATCGACGCCGATCAACATCCAGGTCGTCGGCAAGAAGCAAGAGGCGGCCCTGGCCGTCGCCAAGCGAATCCGCGACCGGATCCAAAACATCGACGGCGTGGTCGACGCCCGGATCATCCAGCGACTCGACTACCCCGAGTACGTCGTCGACGTCGACCGGATCAAGGCGGCCGACCTGGGGCTGAGCCAGGAAGACGTCATGAAGAACGTCGTCGCCGCCTTCAACTCCAGCATCCAGTTCAACAAGAAGAACTTCTGGATCGACCCGGTGGGCGGCAACCAGTACTTCGTCGGCGTGCAGTACCCCGAGGGGGACATCAAGTCGATCGAAACCCTGCTGGACATTCCCATCACCGGCCCGGGTCAGTCGAAGCCGATCCCCCTGTCCAACCTCGTCTCGCTGCGGCGGGCGACCGTGCCGACGGAGGTGACGCACTCGAACATCCAGCCGACCATCGACCTGACGATGGGGGTTCAGGACCGCGACCTCGGCCACGTCTCCGACGACGTGATCGAGGCCATCAACGCCATCGGCCAACACCAGGACAACGGCGCCTGGATCCCGTTCGACCCCGACCGCGACGACGGCCAGCTCATGTCCGGAACGAAGATCGTCCTCAGCGGCGAGTACTCCCGAATGCGGGACACGCTCCGGATGATGGGCTATGGCCTGATCGGCGCGTCGGTTTTGATTTACTTCCTGATCGTCGCGCTCTCGCAGTCGTGGGTCGTCCCCCTGACCCTGATGCTGAAGATCCCGTTCTCGCTGGCCACGCTCTTGCCGATGCTCTACTTCACCGGCACGGCCGTCAACGTGCAGTCGCTCCTGGGCTTCATCTTCGTCGTCGGCATCAACGTCTCCAACGCGGTCTTGATGACCGACTTCGCCCAGGAGCTGCGCAAGTCCGAAGGGCTCAACCCGCATCAGGCGATCCGCAAGGCGGCCGTGATCCGCGTCCGGCCCATCACCATGACCGCCCTGGCCGCCTTCTTCGCCATGATCCCAAGCGCGCTGGCCCTGGAACGCGGCAGCGAGGCCAACGCTCCCTTGGCCCGCGCCATTCTGGGCGGCCTTCTGGGCATGGAGCCGGCGGCCCTGTTCGTGCTCCCCTGCCTCTACAGCCTGATGGTCCGCGACAGGAAGGGAGGCGGCGATGAGCCGATTGAAGCCGGTTAGCCAACGCGCCGGGCGAGGGTCGTCGGATTTCGGAGCGAGTCGGACGGGTGAAATTGGGAGGGCGAGGCTCCCGCCGAGCCCCACGCCCAACGCCGGCTCGGCGGGAGGGTATTGCCCTCCCGACTCCGTTGCGGCGCTCTCTCCGTAAACTCCGCGACCCTCATCCGATCGACGGTGGGAACCCAGCCGTGAACGCCAACCCGCAAGCGACGACCTCGGTCACGACGGCCACCGAGAAGCCCAAGCCCAAACCTCGGCCCAGAGAGGGCGAATCCAGGCCCCGCGGGCGCGGGTGGTGGCGGTGGATCGTCACGGCGGTCCTGATTCTCGCCGCGGCGGGCGCGGGGGGATGGTGGTGGTTCGCCCATCGCGGCGAATCGTCGGCGAAGAAGAAGGCGGCGGCGGATCGGAAGGCGAAGGCGGTGGCCGTCCAGACGACTCGACTCTCCGAGGGGGGAATCGTTCGGACCTCCACCCAGATCGGCACGGTTCACGCCTACGAGCGGGCCGACCTGTACGCCAAGGTCTCCGGATACCTGGACGAGCTTCACGCCAACTACGGCGACCGGGTGGCCAAGGGTCAAATTCTGGCGCGGATCGACGTGCCCGAGATCGTCGCCGACGAGAAGAAGGCCAGAGCCGATGTCCTGCAGGCCAAGGCGGCGGTGGCGCGGGCCAAGGCCCTGATCGCGGCCTCGACGGCCGAGGCCGAGGCCGCCCAGAGCTCCGTCGAGCAGACCAGGGCCGAAGTGGATCGCTACGCCTCGGCGACCGAATTTCATGAGAAGAAGCTCGCGCGTTATCGCGACCTGGTGGCCAAGCGGGCCATCCCCCAGGGGATCGCCGACGAGGAGGAGGAAGACTACCAGGCGGCCCGGGCCAACCAGGCGGCCGCGAAGAAGGCGGTCCTGACCGCCGAGGCCGACCTCTCCGCCGCCAAGGCCCGGGTCCGCAAGGCCGAGGCCGACCTGGAGCAGGCCGAGGCCGACGTGGCCGTCGCCGAGGCCGTGCTCGCCCGCGCCGAGGTGATGGTCGGCTACACCAAGATCGAATCCCCCTACGACGGCGTGATCACCAAGCGCAACTTCTTCCCGGGCGCCTTCATCCGGTCGGCCGCCGAGGGAGAGACCCTCCCCTTGCTGAGCGTCGCCCGCACCGACATGGTGTACGTCGTCACCGACGTTCCCGACCGCGGCGTGCCCCACCTCGACGTTGGCGACCCCGCCGAGGTGACCCTCGACGCCCTTCCCGGCAAGGTCTTCAAGGGAAAAGTCTCTCGATTCGCCGACGCCGAAGACCCCCAAAGCCGGACCATGCACACCGAAATCGACCTGCCCAACGAAGACGACACGCTTCGCCCCGGCATGTACGGCCTGGCCAAGGTCGTCCTCGACACCGAGTCTCACAAATCGACCCTGCCGGCCTCGTGCCTGGTCGGCGACACCCGCGGCAACAAGGCCGACGTTCTGGTCATCAAGGACGGCAAGGCCAAGAAGACCCAGGTGACCATCGGCGCCGACGACGGCCTTCGGATCGAGATTCTCGACGGCGTCGACCCCAAGGACGACGTCATCGTCGACACCCGGGCGGTCGCCGACGGCACCCCCGTTCGCCCGATCCAGACCGCCGAGGCGCCGACCCAAACCGCCGCCAAGCCCGCCCCGGCCGACCAGGGCTAGGCGGATTCGGTGGAGAGCGTCCGGCCGAACCGCCGATAGCGCTCGAAACGCGAGCGAGAGGACGCCGCGCGCCGGGGTAACGGGGAAGGGAATCGCCATGTCCAAGGTCCGCCGGACGTTCCGACTTGGTCTGGAGGCGCTCGAAGCGCGGCTGGCGATGTCGTCGACGCGCCCGCTTGCCGCCGCGGTCGCTCCCCCGTTCGCCCGGCCGATCGCCCGTCCGCCCGCGGTGGTTTCCCTCCCGGGCGCGGCGGAGACGATCGCCAGGCTCCGCGAGTTCACCCAGCACTACCCCACCCGAATCGGCGAGCCCAACTACGACCCGGCCTTCGACCTGAATCACAACGGCCTGATTGGTCAAGGAGACGGCAAGCTCCTGCTCCGCGCCCTTCCCCCCGTCGCCCCCCGCCGCCCGCTCCGGCTGGCGCTGATCCTGGCTCCCAACAGCCAGGCCAAGGGTTCCGTGCCGACCAACCTGGGCGGCGTCACGCAGCTTCGGACGCCGACGATCCTCGGCCGAACCTCACCCGGCGCCCTGGTCTTCACCGGCTCCGGAACGGTCGACCTCCGCCTCACCGGCCCCGCGCTCGTCGCCGACGAGCGCGGCGAGTTCTCGATGCAACTGGAGCAGCCCGACGGCCTCAACCAGTTGAATTTCGAGGTTGTCGACCGCTACGGCCAACACACCCTCCGCGCCTTCCCGATCCTCTGGACCCGCTTCGGCGAGTACGAAAACGCCCACCCGCGCCGGACATAAGCCAAGCCGTGGGCCGCGCCTGTCTTCTGCAGCCGGCCTCCATGAGCTGTCTTTTTACCACATCTCGCGAACATCACGCGGCGTCTCTATTGACGTAAAGATTGTGCCTGTTTGATCCCTGGTGGTCCTCGCGGCGGCGCCGCGTGGAGGGGCCAACCCGCGAGACCGCGAGCATTGCCGAAAGCCCCGGAGGGGCGACAGCCAGTAGCCGGGAGCGCCAGCCCCTGGGATCCCGCGGCGATCGGAGGATCGCTCCGAGGAGCGCCGATGGAGTGACGGAAACCCCATGCCAACCGGGGTTTCCGTCGCCCCTTGGGGGCTCGATGAAGACCGCGACGGGGCGGCCGGAACGTCCAGGGGCTGGCGCCCCCGGCTACTGGCTGTCGCCCCTTCGGGGCTCAAGACCGACACCCAGGCGGCCTTTGAGATGTGGTGAAAAGACAGGTCACAGACCCCGGCTACAACAAGACGATCGCGCGCCGGGATTCGTGCCGCTCCGCGGCGGCCTATTTCCCCACAAGCGCCGGCAAGGGCGGCGAGGCCAGGGGGGCTTCGGGCAAGGGCTCGTTGGCCGCGGCGCCGATCGGCGGAGGCGAGCCGAGGGAGACGAAGAGGCGTAACTCGGCCTTGTTGTAATCCGCGGCGGCGCGGATGCGGTCGACGCGGGCGTCGTTGAGGAGCCTCAGGCTGTCGACCAGCTCGATCGGCCGGCCGACGGTGTTTTCGATCCGCAGAAAATCCTGGCGGAACCCGTCCTTGGCGCTGGCGAGCCGCTCGGTCGCCAGGTCGACCCGATGGCGCGCGGCCGCGGCCTGGGCGAAGGCGGCGCCAACCTCGTTTCGCGTCGTGGCGATCGCCAGTTGCCGCGCGGCGATCGCTTCGCCCACTTGCGCCCGACGCTGTTTCTGTCTGCCAAGGTTGCCCGCGCCGAGGTTCCGGAGCGTCCAAAACGCCCCGACGTCGAAATCGGTTCGCCCGGCGAAGCCGGAAAGCTGGGGAGGAGTCAGGTTGCTCCCGCCGCCGAAGGCGCCGGCGCTGAAGCCGATGAAGATCGTGGGCAGAAACGGGCGGTAAAGCTCCTGGCGGTGGTGGATCTCGGCCGCTTCGACGTCGGCCGCCCGCGCGCTGATCTCGGGCCGACCGTTCAGGGCCGTTTGAATCAGGTCGGGCAGGGGAACGGTGGGATCGACAAGGGTCAGCAGCTCCACTTCGGGGACAACCGGGCGGACGCGCACCGTCTGATCGAGGTGGAGCCTGTGGGCCAGCCGGGCCGAGCCGACCGCGGCGGCCTCCTCGGCTTGGCGGACCTCCAGCTCGATCATGCGGAGCTCGGTCGCCGCGCGCTCGGCGTCGGCGTATCGCCCCTGCCCCGCGTCGGCGTAGGCCCGAGTGAGTCGGGCGACCTCCGCCTCCTCGGCGGCCGTCTCCCGCCTCGCCTGGAGTTCGGCCTCGGCGGCCTGCAGGTCGAAGAAGAGTTCGGAGACCTCCAGCAAGATCGCGTTGGCGGTCGCCGCGGCGTCGCGCCGGCTCGCCTCCACCCGCCGCCGCGCCGCCAGGGGCTCGAAGATGGCGTTGGATAGATGGCCGACGATGTTCACCGCGGGGATCAGAGGCGGGCCCGACGCCACGGCTCCGGCGCCGCCGCCGAAATACAACGACGTCTCGTTGAGCTTCAAGATGCGTCCCGAGGACCGTTGCAGATTTCCCGCGTGCATGTGCAGATTGGCGCCGAGGTTCAGACTGGGCAACATCAGCGCCATCGCCCTTTGCTGGTGGGCGACCAACTCGCCGATCCGCTGGCGGGCCTCGGCGATGAGCGGATTCTCGGCCTCCGCCAGCCGAAGGGCGGTCGTCAGGTCGATCGGATATTCCGCTTCGGCGGCCGGAACCGACAGAGCGAGATTCGGTTCGATCGAGCCGATCTCGGCGTCCTCCACCGGTTCGACCGCCTCGGAACGGGCACCGACGTCGGGCCAGCGGATCGACCGGGGCGAGGCGCAGCCCGAGACCACCAAAGCCGCCGAGGCGATCGCGCGCGCGATCCACCATCGGCGCCTCGTCGGGCGCGTCCGCGTCTGGCCGTCGCTGGTATTCATCAGGCCCCCGATCTCAATCGCCGCCAGCTTTCCAAATCGCTCCTCGCGCCGACGAGGCGCTCACGGAATCGTCGTCGTCGCGTTGTTCTCCGGCGCGATCGCCGTGGGGTCCAGCGTCCGGCTCGCGGGGGGCAGGTCCGGCCCTCCGGACGAGGGGACGCCGGTGGTCGGGACCGGCCGGGCCAGGGTGTCGGCCGGCGGCTGCCCCAGCGCCACGTAAAGCTCGAACTGGGCGCGGTCGTACTCGACGATCGAGTCGAGATAAGCGTAGCGGGCGCGGGCCAGAAGCCTAAGGCTGTCGATCGTCTCAATCGCCGGCGCCACCGTGTTTTCGATCCGGAGCAGGTCTTCCCGGAATCCGCGAGCGCCGCCGCGAACCCCCTGCTCCGCGATGCCGATCTGGGAGTACCGGGCGTGCGTCTTGGCGTACGCCTCGGCGACCTCGGCCCGCACCTGGTCGAGCATCGCGATTTCGCGGTATTGCACGACCCCCACCCGGGCCCGGGCCAGGTTCATCAGCGCGGCGTTGCCGACGCCCAGGTTCTGGAGCGTCCAGAAGGCCGCGACATCGAAGTCGGTTCGACCGCCGAAGCCGCCGAAGACCGGCCGGACCAGGTTCGAGCCGCCCCCGAAACCGCCCGCGCTGTAGCCGATCATGAAGCTTGGGGAAAACGGCAGGGCCTTCGCTCCATCCAGGGCCAAAAGGGCCTCGCGGATCACCGCCCGCCGTTCCTTCAACTCCGGGCGCTGCAAAAGCGCCAGGGCGATCAACTCGCGGACGGGGATTGGGTCGGGCACGATCGGATGGGGCACGACCGCCGCGTCGGTCGGCTTTAGCCGGGTCGACGGATCGAGGTTCAGCACGAAGCAAAGCTGAGCCGAAGCGGTCAGGATTTGTCCCTCGGCGTTTTTGACGTCGCCCTCGCGCCGGTGGAGTTCCGTCAGCGCCCGATGGGCGTCGGCGTGCCGCCCCTGGCCGGCGTTGGCGTAGGCGGCGGTCAGTTTGGCGACGTATCTCGCCTCTTCGCGGACCTGAATCGCGACCGCCCGGCGGCCCTCGGCCCGCAGCAACTCCGAGAAGGCGAGCGCGGTTTGCAGGAACGCCTGGTTCCGCGCGGCCTCCGAGGCGAACTCGCGCTGAGCCACCAGTTGCCGGGTGGCCAGATAGGTGTAGACCCCAAGCGCCGGGTTTCCAACCAGCACGACGCCGGGGATGGGAACGGTGCCCGCCGCGACGGCTCCCGAGCCGCCGCCGACGTAAACGGCCGACCGATTCACCGAGATGACGTTGCCGTTGGACTGCTGAAGGTTGCCGGTGTGCGTGTCGTAGTTCATGCCGACGTTGATCGACGGCAAGATCATCGCCGCGGTGAGCTGCCGAACCGCCGCGGCCTCAACCACCCGTTGGCGGGCGATCATCAACTCGGGGTTTTGCGCCCCCGCCAACCGAAGCGCCGTGTTCAGGTCGATCGGCGCCGACTCCGCCGGCAGGATCGACGCCGGCGACTCCGGGACCGTCATCATCCCCTCGTCCGACGAATCCTCGGCCGCGATCCCCCTGGGGAGTGGAATCGCCTCGACCTTCGCAGGCTCCTCCCCTCGAACCGCCCCCACGATCCACCCGGCGAAGCCGAGGACGAGGGCGCAAAGAACCTTCCGCGGCCCATTCGTGCTCATCGCCCCCCCTCGTCCATTCCATAGAATCCGCGCGTTTCGATTCCACCCTTTGTATCGGACGAACGAAACACACCGCTTGAACCAACAAAAGGGGCGACGGAGACGAAGGCGATCATCCCCCTCCCTCCGGGAAAGGGTGGCCCGAAGGGCCGGGCGGGGGGCGGCGGATTTCGGGGCGGGTTTGGCAGGCGGTTTTTAGAGAGGGCGACGCTGGGCTGATGAAAAGTTGATGTTGACCCGATCTGGCCTTCATCCCGGATTTGTTCCTCGGGGGGCGGACATTCCCGTCCGCCCAGATTCGATTAGGGCGGACGGGAATGTCCGCCCCCCGGTTCAACTCACGGTGACGGCGCAACAGATCCGTGATGCCTCCACGCGACGAAATGTTTAGTCAACACCAACTTTTCATCGCGCCAGGGCGAGGCTCCCGCCGAGCAGGCGCTTTGCGTGGGGCTCGGCGGGAGGGTATTGCCCTCCCGGCCCCGTTCCGGCGCTCTCTCCGTCAACCCGATGCCCCTCATCCGGCCCGCGGCCCGACCCCACAAGTGGAGTTCCCCCCGCTCCCAGGGGGAGAAGGATGCTCGGCGACGACTCGCGCGCAATGATCGTCAGCCCAACCGCGCTGTCCGCGTCTTTCGCGGGGCGAAGCCGTGGTTCAGGGGGCCGACGCCGCGGCCGGTGACGACTTCGGCGCCGGCGATCAGGGCCTCGCGCGTGTAGAGTCGGGCCGCTTCAACGGCCTCGATCAGCGGCTCGCCCTGTGCGAGCTGGGCGGCGATCGCCGACGAGAGGGTGCAGCCCGCGCCGTGGAGGTTGCGCGTGGCGATCCGATCGGCCGAGAACACCACGGGGGGCCGACCGGAAACCGCCAGCACGTCGATGACCTCGTCGCCGGGCAGGTGCCCTCCTTTAAGAAGCGCGGCGCGGGCGCCCTGGCGCAAGAGGGCTTCGGCCGCGGCGGGCATCTCGTCGGCGGTCTGAATCGGCCGGCCAAGCAAAAGCGCCGCCTCGTCCAGGTTGGGCGTGATGATCGTCGCCCGCGGAAACAGTTCGCTCGCCAGCGCCAGCGCGGCGTCCGGCTCGATCAAGACCGCGCCGGTGGCCGAGACCATCACCGGGTCGAGCACCACCCGACTCATCCCGTACCGCTCCACGGCCCGAGCCACCGCGCGGATGATCTCGGCCGAGTGCAACATGCCGATCTTCACCGCGTGGGCGCCGATGTCGGCCATCACCGCGTCGATCTGCGCCTCAAGAAACTCAACCGGCGGCGCGTGGATCGCCGCGACCCCCCGCGTGTTCTGCGCCGTCAGCGCGGTGATGGCGCTTAAGCCAAAGCATCCCAGCGCGGCGAACGTCTTCAAATCCGCCTGAATCCCCGCCCCGCCGCCGGAGTCGGACCCGGCGATGGTCAACACGCGCACATATTCCGAGTCTGGTGATTCCGTCATGTGGAGGGCTCAAAGGGCGTGGAACGAAGCGCGGCGAGATCAGAAACCGGAATGCATTCGCGGCCCCGGCGGCTGGGCCCGGATGATCGCCGACTCGGCCTCCAGCAGCTCTCCCCAACGGGCCCGAACGCGGGGCCGGGGCAAGACCTCCTCGGCCAGCATCAAAAAGACATTGTAATGCCCCAGCTCCGACGCCCCCAACCGGTTGTAGAACCGGGTCAGCTCGCGGTCCTCGCCCACGCGGGCCAGGATCAGGAACCGCTCGCACGACCGGGCCTCGATCAGGGCCGAGATCAAGAGCCGGTCGACCAGCTCCTCGGTCCCCAGCCCCTTGCGGACGAGGTTCCGCAGGGCGCTGGCGTAAGGGTTGCGATGCGTCCGCTCCAGGCGTCCGCCCCGCCGGTTCAAGATGCGGATGACGGAATTGAGGTGGGCCGCCTCGTCGTTGGCCACCGCCGCCAGAGTGCTCGTCCAGGCGTCGGGGGGCGTCGGGTCGGGCCAGCGGTTGAGCAGCTCAAGCGCGTTCGACGCCGCCTTCTTCTCCAGATAGGCGTGGTCGTTGAGCAAGGCCAACGGCTCCCCGAGCGCCCGCTCGCCCCACGCGTCGGGCGTCCGAACCAAAAGCGGCAAATCGTTGACGACCGCGGCGCGGCTCATGAAATTTCCCCATCCTCTCGAAAGCTCAAAACACGCCTCCAGGACCCGCGATTGTAGGGTGTTTCCCCAGAAATGGGGAGATGGCGGGATGGTCGAGGTGGGTTCGGCGAGCGGTTAACCCGGTCGCCCCGCCCCGTTCCGGCATCCCTCCGCGAACCCCTCGCCCCTCGGTTGACCCCGGCCGAGCGGGAAGCCCGCCCGCGCCGCCGACCCAGGCCGCCTTATTCCAACATGGCGGCGGCGAACGGGTTACGAGAAAAAACCGGCCACACCGCCTTGTCTCACAACATTGACGCTTAACGTGGCGTTTCCTCCACGGATCCACCAGCGCCCGCGTCCGTGCGCGGATTCAGGCAGTCTAGAATGGCTGACTCAAGATTACCCTTGCGACCTCCTTAACAACATGGGTATTTTGGGCAATGTTGCCTGATCTAATCTTTTGTCCAAACACCCGGCGGGAGCCGAACAGATGCGGCCGAACCCCCCGGGTGAACGAGGCGCGGCACGGGTTGCTTCGGCGTAAGCCGCTTAGCCTCAACCACGTTCGTGCTCTTTATTCTTGCCAAGTTGATTCATCTTGACGCGGAGAATCGCGGATGAGCACCTCGACGACGCGGACGAACGGTTCCTGGTTGAACTGGGGTCCGTCGAAGACGACGGAACGGAACGATCGCCGCAAGACGCGCGCGCGCCGCGGCGCGTTGCGGCGATTGGAGGCGCTTGAGGATCGGACGCTTCTGAACGCCTCGATCGACATCGACGCGGCCGGCGTGCTGACCTACCACACCGACGGCGCGGTCGTCGAGACGCTCAACATCTCGGTCGCGGGCGATGTGTACACGTTCGCCTCGACCGTGGACATCGACGTTCTGACCAACCTTCCCGGCCTGACGGTCACCGGCGACACGACGCCCACCGTGACCGTGACCGGGATCAGCGGCCTGGTCGTCGACGCCGACTTCGCCGATGACAGCGTGGCCGTCGCCAGCTCGAACGTGGACACGACGATCAACTTGAACACGACGGGCGCGGTCGCGTCGCTTGGCGACCCCGCCGACCCCCTCGGCCTGGCCGCCCTGTCGGCGCCGATCACCGTGACCGGCCAGGG
>Ga0180216_1001871_pt1 | contig 18124 bp, 18 predicted proteins | sample eDN3rd37CBELigMG_FD_128879 | JGI IMG/M metagenome (GOLD analysis project Ga0180216, IMG submission 128879) | Enriched Miracle-Growth compost microbial communities from Emeryville, California, USA - eDNA 3rd pass 37_C BE-Lig MG (version 2)... ...
GCGTTTGGAATTGTTCGGTGAACGAGGCGGTCCCGAGATGGCCCGGCGGCTCGGGATTCCCGTTCGCACCTGGTACAACTATGAAGGGGGCGTGACGGTCCCCGCGGAGGTCGTGCTCAAGATAATCGAGTTGACCTCGGCCGATCCGGGCTGGCTGCTCCGAGGCAAGGGGCCGAAGTTCCGTCATCCCGCGGCGAGTATTCCCCTTGAGGGGGGAACGCAACCGGCCGACGCGGTGGGGGCTCTGCTCCGCGCGGCGTTGCGGCTGCTCGACGGCGAAGAGTCGCCGGAGCTTGGGGGCGTCGCGGCCCGGCTGCTGGAGACGGAGCGAGGCCGGACGCGAGGTCGCGAGCCGACCGAGCCCCGCGAGGATCCGGGGAGCGGCCCGGACCACGATGTTTTGATCGAGGACCCGCGGCGGCGGCGAACCGGAGCCCGGCGCGAGTGGCTCCAGGCGCGGGCCGACGGGCGCTGCGTCGTGGTCGGCGACGACGCGATGGCCCCCCTGGCGACGCTCGGCTCGGCGGTGGCCTACGCGGGGGAGGTCGAGCCGGCCGCGGCCCTCGACGGCCGCATGGTGGTGGCCTGGATTCAGTCCGAGCCGATGGTTCGATGGTTCCGACATCAAGAGGGCCGGGGCCTGCTCGAAGCCGAGAACGCCGGCGCCGAGTCGCCGCGGATCGTCATCGAGTTCGACGATCCGGCCCGCCCCGTCAAAATCCGCCGCGTTCTCTGGATCGAGCCGGCCGCCCGCGGCGCCGAGGCGTGACGACGATCCGCCGCCGGGACCGGCCGCCAACTGGCGTCGAACGCGCCGTTGAATTATGATCGAGGCCATTGGCCAACTTGCCGCGCCGGGCGTTCGGGTCGTCAGTTGTCGAGAGGGTCCTTGATGAAACGCGCATGGGTCGTGTTGGGAAGCGCCGGGCTGCTCCTGGCGCTCGGTTGCGGAACGCAGAACTACGATTTCCGCATCGAGCAAACGATCGACAAGATGAATTACGATCGTCGCCTCGACGAGAACCTGATGCCCCCCGCCAAAGGACGGCTTGAGGAACTGGGCATCTATCTCCGGCCGCCGATGAACCTCGCCGGGCCGACCCAGACGTTTCAAATGACCGTTGTTGAGCCGGGCCGGTTCGACCTGGAGACCAGCTTCACCGAGCCCGAAGCGCAAAGCCTGCACGTCATCGCCCGCGTCGACCGCCCCAAGGCGGCCGCCAAGAAGGGCGCGCCGCAACAGCCCGAAGCCGAGGTTCCCCGGGGCAACTTCGACGAGGAGGTGCTTGGGCTGGTCCGCAACGTCTCCGGCGCCGACGTCGCCCCATCGCAGCTCAAGGAAGAGCAAAAGCACCGCAACATCTTTCGCGCCTTGACCTTGGCCCTGGAGGCCAAGACGATCGAGGTCCACATCTTCGACGGCTCCAAAAGCAACATCGCCGCCGAGCGGCCGTACAAGGTCGCCCTGATCTTCGAATACCCGACGGAGCGGAAGAACGCCGTCAGCCCGAAAATCGGCCTCTGCCTCGAATCGTTCGCCGTTGGCGACGCCGCGCGCCGGGCCTTCGCCGGGGGCGACGTCGACGAGATGGAGGAGGAGGGCGAAAGCGCCGGGCCGCCAATCTGACCCAGCCGTTCAGCCGACCGACGAGGCGACGCCGAGGGGCGGGCGATGGAGCGCCTCCCGCCCCACTCGCCTCGACCCGATCCAACTCGATCCGATCGGACGCGGTCTGATCCCATCCGTTAACGACCCAGCCCGCGCGCCGAACCGGAGAATCGCCGTGGCGAGCCTGACGGTGGAGAATTACGTCAAGACGATCGCGCTGATCGCCGCGCGGAATCCCCCCGGGACGGCCGTCGCCACCGGCGAACTGGCCCAGGCGCTGGGGGTCTCGCCGGGGACGGTCACGGGGATGCTCAAGACGCTCTCGGAAGCGGCGCTGGCGACCCACACCCCCTACGAGGGCGCCCGCCTCACCGACGCCGGCAACCGCCTGGCGCTGGCGGTGATCCGCCGCCACCGCCTGCTTGAGCTGTTCCTCTCCCACACGCTCGACATGACCTGGGACGAGGTGCACGAAGAAGCCGAACACATGGAGCACGCCGTCTCCGATCTCTTGATCGACCGAATTGAGAGGTTTCTCGGTCATCCGGACGTCGATCCCCACGGCGACCCAATCCCCAGAGCCGACGGCTCGCTCGCCGAACCGCCCGGCGCGCCGCTCTCGGCGTGCGAGCCGGGCCAATCCTTCCGCGTCGTCCGCGTGCTGGACCAGGATCCCGCCTTCCTCCGCTACCTGAGCGAATGCGGATTGGACCTCAACGCCGAAGGCGAGATCCGCGAAAACCGCCCCGAATCCGGCGCGATCGTCTGCCGGCTCAAGGGCCGCGACGTGGCCCTGGGCCTCCAGGCCGCCGAAAAGGTGCTGGCGCGAGTTCGTTGAGGGAAGCCCGCGCCCACAAAGAGGGCCTCGCCCTCCCACTGCGCCCCACGGCCAGCCCCGGCTTGGCGAGAGCCTCGCCCTTCCGGGAACACTGGTCGCGTCACGACCGAAACACGTCCTCGCCTCCCGCGGCCGGCTCGCGGTCGATGCGGAAGTGGGCGAGATCCAATCGGGGCGGACGGCCCAGGATCAGGTCGGCGACCAATTCAGCCGTCGCGGTTGAGAGTTGGAGGCCCGCGCGCTTGTGGCCGGTGGCGACGATCAAGTTGGCCAGGCCGGGCGCGGGGCCGATGTAGGGCCGGGTGTCGAAACTGCCGGGGCGGAGTCCGGCCCAGGTCGCCTCGACTTCGGCCTCTCGCAAGGGCGGGCAAAGGCGAAGCGCGGCGTCGAGCAGGCCGCGATAGGCCGGGGCGGTCGGCATCGCGACGAAACCGGCGTCCTCCTCGGTCGCGCCGATCAAGATCCGGCCGTCATCGCGAGGGATCAAATAGGTTTTATTATGCTCGACGATCCGGCGGAGCAAGGGCCGGTCGGCCCGGACCAGGACGATCTGCCCCTTCACCGGCGGCGTCGGCGCGCGCACGCCGAGGCCCTCCAGCAAGCCCCCCGACCAGGCGCCGGCCGCCATCACCACCCAATCGGCTTGAAGCGTCCCGTTCGCCGTCCGAACCTCGACGACGCGGCCCCCCCGAACGCCAAAGCCCTCGACGGCGCTGAAGGGCTCGATCCGGCCCCCGCGGTTGAGGAACGCGGCGGCGAGAGCCCGCAGGTGCCTCGGGTTGCGGATTTGGGCCCGGTCGGGAAGAAAATAGGCGAGGCGAAGGTCCGGGTTCAGCGCCGGCTCGACCCGGGCGAAGTCTCCGGGGGCGAGCCGCTCGTAGGCGATCCCCTCAACCCGCCACCGGCCCGCGGCGGTTCGAAGGGCCTGTTCCTCGGCCTTGGTCCAGGCCAGGTCGACGCCCCCGGAGCGCCTGTACCCGTTGTCGATCCCGGTCTCGTCCAGGAGGGCCGCGGACCATTCGGGATAGAGCCGGGCGCTCCAGGCCCGAAGCGCGAGCGTCGGGTGCGACGGCGGGCGCTGGGCGTCGCTAACGGGGGGAAGCAGGCCCGCGCCCGCCCACGACGCCTCCCGACCCGGCTCGCGGCGATCGAGGATCAGGCACGAGACCCCCGCGCGGGCCAAAACGTACCCGACCGCCAACCCGACCACGCCCCCGCCCACGATGATGACGTCGCGCCCCTCGGCCATCGTCCGCCTCTTTTCCGTCGTTCTACGGCTTCTTCTTCCACACCTTCTCAGTGATCCGATCGACGCCGCGGCCCTCGGAGACGAGGATCAGGTCAAGGCCGTCCCAGGCGATCCCCTCGACCTGTTGCTTCTCGCGGATCTTCACCTCGGCGAGGAGCTTGAGCGTGTCCCAGGCTCGGTCGTCGGGGCGCTCGTAGACGCGGACCACCCGGTTGCCGCAGACGGCCAGCAGGCGGCCGTCGGCCGAGAGATCCGCGCCCGTGGCCGGCTCGACGAACCCGGGAAGGACGCCGATCCGCCGGGGGCTGGCCGGCTTCGCCAACGGGGCGGGGGGGTTGAACGGGACCTCGCGCAGCTCGGCCTCCCCGCCGTCGAGCCGCTTGGTGATGACGACGGCCCGATCGCCGTCGTCGTCATAAACCAGCGATTCGGCGTCGAACCGATCGTCGATCGGCATCGAGTACCACGACGAGTCCGCCGGCCCGGCGTAAGGCCGGTCCGGCCCGGTCGGGTCGGGCTCGTCGATCCGGTGAACCACCCGAAGCCTCAGAAACCCCTTGTTGCTGCCGATGTCGCCGATGTAGAGCCGGCCCCGGCCGTCGGCGGCGATATCCTCCCAGTCGAGGTTGGCCGCGGCGACCCGACGCGTCCCGAGGATCCGGCCCTCGCGCGTGATCGCGTACAAGAGGGGGAGGTTCCCGGAGTCGTTGTGAACCCAAAAGACGTCGGGATGGCGGCGGCTCTTGACCACGCCCGACGACTCGGGAATCCGCGTCAGGTCGAACCGGCCCAGAGGCTCCAGGCCCACGCGCGCGTCCGCGGCCAGGAGCGTCGAGGCCGAGAGGAGGAGGGAGAGCAGCATGAGGCGGGAGCCTTCCGGGTCTCAAATGGAGGGGCGATCGGCCCTCCATCGTATCAAGAGCGGCCCCCGCCCGGCCACCCGGGACCGGCCCCCGCTTGCGGCGCGGTTGTTTCGCGGTCAAACTGTTCGGGAATCTCGGCTCGCCGTTGGTTCACGCGCCACCTTGCCGCTTATCCCCCCCGCCGAATTCAAAACATCGCGTCATGGTCATGGAAACACCCCAGATCCGCTCCGGAGCGATCCTCAGTCCCGAGACGAGTCTTGAGCTCGTCGTCCACTTTCACGACTCCGCCATGGCGAACTTGGCGATTCAACTCTTGACCGGGATCGGCGTCCCCGGCGACCGCCTGGGGGTCCTGCCCCCGGAGAAGGTCGAGGGGGGGCGGGGGATGATCCTCGTGGCGGGCTGTCCGACCGAGGCGATCTTCGCCAAGGCCGAAGCCGCCTGCCGCAAGCTCGGCGGTCGGCCGCTCGGCCATCGCTCCTAAACTCAGAGAACGAACCGAACCAAGGAACAAAGGGCTATCACGACATGCTTGACCACCGCTTTCGCGCTCCCCTGGCCTTGTTGATCGCGGGCGCCGGCCTGGCCGTCGCCTCCCTCGGCTCCGCGCGCGCCGACGAACCCCTTTTTCAGTTCAACGGCAAGGATTTGACAGGGTTTTACACATATTTGCACGACAGCAAGTTTGAAGATCCCGATGGCGTCATCCAGGTCGTCGACGGGGTGATCCAGATCTCGGGCAAGGAGTTCGGCGGACTCAACACCAAGGACGAGTTCTCGAACTATCGCCTGGTGGCGGAATGGCGATGGGGCGCCAAGACCTGGCCCCCGCGGGTTAAGAACGCGCGCGACTCGGGGATTCTGCTGCACGCCCAAGGTCCCGACGACGCCATCGGCGGGCACTGGATGGAGTCGTTCGAGTGCCAGATCATCGAGGGGGGGACCGGCGACTTCCTGGTCGTCGCCGCCGGCGACGACATGAGCCTGACCTGCGAGACCCGCCGCGGCCCCGACGGCCAACCGTACTACGAGAAGGGGGGAGAGCCGCTGGCCCTGAAACGAGGCCGGTTCAACTGGTGGGGCCGCGACCCCGAGTGGAAGGACGTGATCGATTTCCGCGGCAAGCAAGACGTCGAAAAGCCCCACGGCGAGTGGAACCGTTTGGAGGTCATCTGCGACGGCGACTCGATCACCAACATCCTCAACGGCGAGGTCGTCAACCACGGCACGAAGGCGAGCCGAACCAAGGGCAAGCTGACCTTCCAGTCCGAAGGCGCTGAGATCCACTTCCGCAAGATCGAGATCTGGCCGTTGGAGAAGTGAGCGGGAGCGAGTCCCGTCCTGGCCAGCGGGGGGCGTGAGCCCCCCGTCTTCTCAAAGACGACCGTTCGCCGGACGGGGGCTTACGCCCCCCGCTCGCCTCAACCCCTCGGTTCGCCCAGGAACCGATCAATCGCCTCGCGGGTGGGCAGGGCACTTTGGGCGCCGGGCTGGGTGGTGGCCAGGGCGGCGGCGGCGACGGCCCAGGCGGCGGCTTCGGTTAGGTCGCGACCCTGGGCCAAGGCGGCGGCCAGGGCGCCGTTGAAGGCGTCGCCGGCGCCGACGGTGTCGACGGCCTTCACCCGGCGCGCCGGGATTTCCCGGGTCTCGTCCCGATTCGCGACGAGACATCCCTTCGTGCCCAGGGTGATGACGACGGCCCGGGGGCCTTGGTCGAGAAGCCGCCGCGCGACGGTTGGCCAATCGGTTTGATCCCCATCATCCGGGGCGTCGGCCAGCGCGAGGGCTTCGCCGCGGTTGGGGGTGACGATGTCGGCCGCGGCGAGCAGGTCGGCGGTTTCGCCGGCGCCTCGGGGTGGGGCGGGGGCGGGGTTGAGGAGGACGGTCATCCCCGCGGTCCGCGCGCGCCTCATCGCCGCGACGGCCGCCGCGGCGGGAACCTCCAGCCCGGTCAGAAGAATGTCGCCCGCGCGAAAGAGCGAATCGGGCAGCCGCGCGACGTCCTCGGGGGTGAACATCGCGTTCGCGCCCGAGGCCACGCCGATCATGTTCTCGCCGTCGTCGGCGACGAAGATCAGGGCGACCCCCGAGGCGACTCCCTCCACGACCTTGACGCGGTCGACGCCCAGCCCCTCGCCGCGGAAAAGTTCGAGGGCCCGGCGCCCCAGCTCATCATCACCGAGCGCGCAGATGAAATCGACCTCGGCGCCGGCCCGCCGCGCGGCGACCGCCTGGTTGGCGCCCTTGCCCCCCGGCGATGAGCGGAACGAGCCCCCCAAAATCGTCTCGCCGGGGGAGGGGAGCCGGGGCGTCCGAACCGTCATGTCGGTGTTGCTCGACCCGAAAACGACGACCTTCGCCATGCTTTGACCCGACCTCCGCGTCGAGGTTTGTCCGTTGGTTATTGCACGCCGCCGTAGGCGCCGGCCACCCATTCGCCGGTCACGTTGAGGAAGACGTCCCGGGAGACGCCGTAGACGTCCTTGATCACGTCGTCGAGCTTCTCCTGTCCCTCGCTCATTCCCTTGGCCATCGCGGGGAAGAGCCGCTGATACTGGGGCGAGGCCAGGCATTCCACCATCGCGAAGCTAATGGCCCGGAATTCGTCGCCGGCCATCTCGCGGCCTCCCCCAAGGGTCTCGGTCGCCTTGGTCGCCCAACCTTGTCGGAACGCGTCGAAGGCCATGGCGCGGAGCCGCTGATAGTACGCGCCGCCCCGTTCCGCCTGCTGCGCGAGGTAGAGCCCAAGCCCCTCGGCCAGCCAGGCGGGCGACTTCCCGTAGGCCAGAACCGCCGCTCGGATCAGATTCTCGGTCAGCAGGCCGGCCGCGGCGCGCCGGGCCTGGGGTCCCGACGCATCGGCCGAGCCGCGTCCGCGGCGTCTCGGCGCGGCGGCCTCCGGCTCCTCGGCGCCGGGGTCGACAATCACGACGTACGGGTGTTGCGTTCGAAGGTCGGCGTCGCCCGACTCTTCGGGGGCCGCGTCGCGCCTTTTGTAGGTCCGGATGAACTCGACGTAGTCCTTGCGGTCCGGGAAGACGTAAAAGCTGATCTTCTCCACCCATGGGGCGGCGTCGGGGCTGACGGCGCGTTTGAGCTGGCCGAGCACGGCCTCCATCGTCTTGAGCGTCGCGGTGGCCCGCTCCTTCGGCATGACGCCGAAAATGACGAAGTGCTCGCTTGGGACGACCTCGGGCTTAAGCTCGGGGTTGGTCTTGCTCCAGCGTTCGCGGCCGGCCGCTTCAACGGCCCCCTCGCGCGCCTCGGGGTCCATCTGGGCGAGCCGGTCGCGCTCCATCTCCTCGGGCGAAGCGGCGTAGCTGGCGATTTCGGCCTTGGGATCGAGCCCCGAATCGAGCTTCGCCCCGGCCTTGATCCAGCGCTCGATGCGGCCGATCGCCTCATCCGAGAGCGACACATCGTTCCCCTGGGGCATGCGGGGGGTCTCCTCCCCCTTCACCCGCAAGATCATGTGGCTCTCGTCGGGCTTGCCGGCGACGACCGCGAGTTCGCCGTTGGTCGCGCCCCGCATCATTCGCTCGTAGGTTGTAAGGTCGAGTCCGCCCCGATCGAGGCCGGGACGGCCCGCTTTATGGCAGCCGGCGCAGTTGGCCACGAGGATGGGCGCGACCTGTTTGGCGAACGAGATTTCCCCCGGCGCGGTTTTGGCTCCGGTCTCGGTTCCGGCGGGCGCCCCGGCCTTGGACTTCGGCGTCGCGCCCTTCCGTTTCGGGGCCGCCTTGGTTCGCCCGCGCTGGGCCTTGCGGGGCGTCCGCGGTCGAGGGGCGGGATTGAAGTCGCCGGGTTCGTCGCCCTCGATCATTTCGCCCCCTTCGTCGACCATCTCGCCCCCCTCGTCCGGGGGGAATTGGTCCGGATCGGGTTCGAAGGGCTCCTGGGCCCGCGCCAACCCAACGCCCATCGGGCCGAGGACCTCGGGGAACGGAGCCAGACAAACCGCCAGGACGACAAGACCGACGCAGGCGCCGGGCCGAGACGTGAAGAGCATCGTCATCATCCCCGTTGAATCGAGCGATTGAGGCGAACCGCGCGGGTTCATTCTCGCCTGTCGCCGCGACGGCGGCAAGCCTCGGATCAAGGGGGAAACGGAATCAAGGCTGAATCGTGACGGCCAATTCCGCCGAGGCCGACGCGCCGGCCGACGCGTCGGTCTGGGTCAGACGGAGGGAATACGAGCCGGGCTCGATGGATTCAGGGATGTTGATCAGCGTGCTGACGTAGGAATCGCGCCTTCGGCGGCGGCAGTGGTCCTCGGCCTCGCCCTGGATCTCCCAGACCTTCGCGCCGTTGTCGGCCCGAAGCAACTCGACGCGGGTGGAGACGCGCGAGACGAACTCGTCTCCCTCTTGGCCGTAGCGCAGCCCGGCCAATTCACAGTAGACCAAGACGGGCCGGCCGGCTTTGAGCGTTTGGGGATCAACCGTCTCAAACGAGCCGAAGCCGTCAATCTTGCGGCAAAGCTCCAGGGCGTTGATCCCCAGCGGAACGCGCTCCTCCAGAGTCGAGACGGCCGATTCGATCTCGGCCGAGAGGGCCGAGGCGTCGGCGTCGCGACCGGCCGCGGCGTCGGCCAGAACCGCGACCGCCCGGGGCAGGACGGCCGGCGCCGCGCCGGCGGAAACGTCGTCGGGCAGGCAGTCGACCAGCTCGGCTCGCGCCGTCCAAAGCGTCGCCTGGTCGTCGTTCTCCGAATCGGGCCGCTCGGCCGACTCCCGGGCGAGTTTCCTGAGCCGGTCCACCCCGTCGCGCCACTCGGCCGCCGGATCCGCCGGCGGTGCCTGGACCTCCGCCTCCAGCGAGGCCGGCTTGACCGCCTCGTCGCGCGGCGGCGCCGTTTCGTCCGGCGGCGCCTCAAGCCGGATCGGCTCGGGCGCGGGCCGTGGTTCGGGCTCCGGTTCCGGCTCGGGTTCGGGATGCGGCGTCGCGAGCGCCTCCAGTTGGCGCATGGCCTCTTGCTGGGCCTTCTCAATCGCCTCGGCCCGCTTCAACGCCTCGTCAAGCATGGGGGTGGGCGCCGGCGCGGTTGGGATCGGCTCGGCGGTCCGATCCGGCTCGAGGGTCGGGGGGACCGCCGCGGCCAGCGACGTTTCCGAGACCACGGCGGGCGGCGACGTTTTCCGGGCCTCGCGAACCGGCTCGGCCGCCGCCTGATCGAGGGCCGAGAGGGGTGGTTGATACCCTTCGCGGTGGCCGTCGGCGCCGATTTCGGGAGCGTTGCCGAGGCGGTGAAACGGCGAACGGCGGCAACCAGAGGAAACGGCCAGGATGACGACGCAGGCCAACACCCCGAGAACGCGCCGCGCTCGGCGATCATGCGACATCTGGACGACTCCGCCGGATACTCGAAACCGGAGCCCGCCCCCCAGACGCGACGGCCGGGACGGCGGCTCGAACGGACGACATGACGTGAATGGAACGCCTCTGTACCCCAAGGCGTCGAATCGGGCAAGCTCAACCCCACCCGAGACCCGAGACGATCGCCCGTGACGCGGGCGAGTCGGCGAGCGGCCCCAGGCAAAAAAACAACCCGGCGATCCGTCCTCAAGACGATCCGCCGGGTTTCGTGAGCGTCGAATTTCGAGAGGGGCGGGGGAGGGGAGTCCGCGCGCCGCCGGGGCCTCTCATCATGGGGGCCGTCACCAAGGGGCCTTACGACGAGGCCGACGCGAGCGCTTCCAGGCCGTGGTTGCAGCGTCCGGAGTGTTCCTCGGTCTCTTCGGTCAACTCGCCCCGGAGGATCCGGACGTCGTGAGGCGCCTCGATTCCGATTCGCACCTGATTGCCTTCAAGGCGAACCACCGTGACCCGAATGTCCGACCCGATCATCACCGTCTGCGCGGGCTTGCGGCTGAGCACCAACATCTTCGACCTCCTTGTCTTGCGTGAATCACCCTGAAGCACAGCGTGGTTCTCGTTCCGTATCTCCCTTGCCTGGTATCTCGAAATCCGATTCCCAAGGCCGACACGAATTTTTCAACTCGACCGATTCTTCTTGACGATCCTCATCCGAATTGGCTTCGGTTCCCTACGACGGGTTGACGGAGATGGTTCGCTCATGCCGGCTCGCCTCGTTTGGAATCTCGGAGGTTGGAAAACGCTCCGAGGGCCGCTCGTCGGCCTCTCCCTGGCCGCGGGTCTGAGCCTGCTTTGCGCAAACACCCGGGCCGACCTGATTTACTTTCGAGGCGGGGGCGCGATCCAGGCGCCGGCGTCCGACCGCGACGGCTCGGTCGTTATCGAAGTCGGCGGCGAGAGTTACGCCTTCTCGCCTGAGGGTCTGGAGAAACGGGAGCCGGGATTCGTCCCCGCCGAGGAGTGGGAGACGCGCCGGGCTCGCGCGGCGTCGGCCAGCGCCTCGGAGCGGTTCGCCGCGGCCTGGTGGGCGCTTGAGAACGGCCTGACCGACGAGGCCGCCGCCGAGTTCCAGGTCATCCACAAGGCCGACCCGAACCACGCCCCGACCGCCCGAATGGTCGGGATCCTTAAGCGCCTGGCCGCCCCATGCGCCGACCCAGAGTTCGCCGACTTCCGCCGGGCCCTGGGGGTGGCCGTCGAGGAGGAGCGGGGGCCTCACGTCCTCCTTCTGCATCAGCACTCCAAGGCCGAGGCCGCCGCGCGGGTCGCGCTCTTGGAGCGGGTCGTCACGAGCTATTACCTGACGTTCGCCGGCTCGGGGCTCGACTTGGGGGTTCCAGATCGCCGGCTGGTTTTCGCCTGGTTCGCCGACCAGGAGGACTACAAGGCGTTTTTGACGGCCCAAAACGCCTCGCCCTTCGCGACGACCCGAGGCTACTTCCACCCGACCTGGAACGCGGTCGTCGCCTACGACGCCCGAAGCAACCCGGAGCATCGCCGGGACGCGGAGGCTTTGCGCGGGCGTCGCGAGGAGTTGAAGCAATTCCGCGAGGCTCTGAAGCGGATGCCCGCGCGAGCCCGGGCGCGGGTCTCGCTCGCCGGCGAACCCGCGCGGACGGTCGGCCGCGATGACGGCGCGGCGCTGGCCGATCGGCTGGAGCGCGACGCGCTGCGGGCGGAGCTTTTGCTGGAAGCCCAGCGCCTGGCCTTCGACGACGGCATCGCCGCTCACGAGATGGTCCACCTGCTGGCGACCAAGAGTGGCCTTCTCCCACGGCACGACGCCTTCCCGATCTGGCTGCAAGAGGGCCTGGCGATGCAATTCGAGGTGGTCCGGGGGGGCCGCTGGGCGGGCGTCAGCCGGGCCCACGACATCCGGCTGGCCGACTGGCGGCAGCTCCAGCCTCGCCCGCTTCTGGAGCCGTTGGTCCGCGACCGCGGCTTCGGCCGAGGCTACCGACGAGGCGCTTACGCCGAGGCGTGGGCGCTGGTCTACTTCCTCCGCTGCCGCCGCCCCGAGCAATTCATCGTCTACCTCGACCTGCTCCGAGCCCCTTCGGACGGCCGCCCCAGGGCCGACATCGCCTTCGACGCCTTCCAGCGCGCCTTCGGCTCCGACCTCCCCGCGTTGGAGCGCGACTGGCGGGCTTTTCTTGACGCCTCGGACACTCCATTAAGCCGCTACGCCCCCGCCCCGCAAGATTCGCGCCCGGCGGCATTGACAGACCGCCGCGAATCGCTATGATTCACCTCACGCAAACGACGGGGCGTAGCTCAGCTTGGCTAGAGCGCACGGTTCGGGTCCGTGAGGTCGGAGGTTCAAATCCTCTCGCCCCGACTTGTCTTTGGAATGACTTGCATCGAGCGTCGGACGCGCCTGGGCACCGCCGGACGGAGCGGTGTTGTGAACTCGGTGTGTCAGGGCTCGCCATCATCGTCAGCCATCCCAACGCTGGGGTGCCTGGATCGCAGGAAACAGATTCGCCTCGCTCCCGAGAGGGACGAGGCGTTTCCTTTTTATCATGAGCTGATGGTCGAGGCCGCGAGGAAGCGGAGGCGATATTGCCCCGCCGGAACCCTTGCGTCTCGTGATCGATCAACATGCGCGGAGGGCTGGCGATTCCGTCGCTACGCGCTCACAGGAAGATCCCGCCCGAGGCTTCGATCCGCTGGGCGTTGACCCATCTTCCCGCCTCAGAGCAGAGGAACGCCACCACCCCGCCGATGTCGTCGGCCACGCCGACTCTGCCGAGCGCCGTCTGCTTGGCCAGGAACTCCTTTACTCCCTCGTGCTCGAACGATTCCCGCGTGAAATCGGTCTCGATCGGCCCGGGGGCGACGACGTTGGCCGTGATCCGCCTGGGACCCAGTTCCTTGGCGAGGTACTTCGTTAAGACCTCGATCGCCCCCTTCATCGAGGCGTAGGCGGCAAGGCCCGGGATGCTGAAGCGCGTGAGTCCCGTCGAGGTGTTCACGATCCGGCCGCCCTCGGCGATGAGCGGCAGGAGCGCCTGGGTCAGGAAGAAGACGCCCTTGAAGTGGACGTTCAGAAGTTCGTCGAACTCCGCCTCGCTCGCCCGCTCGAAGGGGGCCCTCCTGTCGATGCCCGCGTTGTTGACGAGGAAATCGAAGCTCTCCCGACCCCACTTCGACCGGAGCGCGCCCTCCAGCTCCCCCTTGAACGCGTCTCTTCCCCCGATGTCGGCGACGTCGAGCGGGAGGGTCTCGGCCCCTCGCCCGAGGCCTTCGATCTCGGCGGCGACCGCCTGGCCCTCCTCCTTCTTGGTTCGGTACGTGAGGATCACGTCCGAGCCCGCCCGGGCGAGTTGAAGCGCGATGTTCTTTCCCAGGCCGCGGCTTCCGCCCGTGACGAGCGCGATCTTGCCCGGCGCGATTTGGGAGTGGTCGTTGGGCGTCATGGCTCTTGTCTCTCCAAAACTTGAATTCCTGTGTCCTTATTCAGCTCGCAACGAATCAGTACGGGCTCGCCGTGGGCCGGACGATGATCTCGCTGACGTCGACGCCGTCCGGCTGCTCGATGGCGAACGCAATCGCCCTGGCGATGGAGTCGGCCGGGATGGCGATTTTCCGGAACTCGTCCATCCCCTTCTTGGCCGCCTCGTCCGAGATGGTCCCGGCAAGCTCCGACTCGGTCACCCCGGGCGAGATCACCGTGACCCGGATGTCGGTCGACTCCTGGCGGAGGCCCTCCGAGATCGCCCGGACCGCGAACTTCGTGGCGCAGTAGACGGCCGCGGTGGGGTAGACCGCGTGTCCCCCGATCGAGGAGACGTTGACGAACTGCCCCCGCCCCCGCCGCTTCATGACCGGGAGAGCCGCCGCGATCCCGTGCAGGACGCCGCGGAGGTTGACGTCGATCATCCGGTCCCATTCCTCGACCTTGAGCCGCTCCAGGTTCGAGAGCGGCATCACTCCGGCATTGTTCACGACCACGTCGAGGCGGCCGAACCGCTCGAGCGTGAAGGCGACGATCTTCTCGACGTCGTCTCGCTTGGTGACGTCCAGGGGCAAAAACTCCGCCGTCCCCCCCTCGGAGCGAATCTCGGACGCGAGCTTCTCTAGCCGCTCGGCGCGCCTCGCCCCGAGCACGACGGTCGCTCCCTCGCGGGCGAGCAGCCGCGCCGTCGCCTCGCCGATGCCGCTGCTCGCCCCCGTGATGACGACGACCTTCCCGCTGATCCCCGAAATTTCATCCGCCATTGCCCCATCCTCCTCGCCTGAAGGTCTCGCGGTTGCCGGCGGCATTTCGACCGGCCGCGGAAATGGTAGGGGATTCCCGCCGGGAGGCGGTAACTCGATCCTCTCGCGTCCTTGCACGATCCCGCACGAGTTTCGCGCGGCGAGGTGGCGGGCCGGATCCTCTCCGCGTAGACTTTGGTTTCCGAAGATGGTCCCACATCCCGGGGAGGCTCGCCGTGGCGGAGCAGAGGACCCAAGCACATTGGCTCGAAGAACTAACGACCCTGATCGGGCGTCAGGCAAAGGCCGACGGCATCCACGACACGGCCATTCCCGAGCTCGCCCTCTTCCGGTCGTCCGGGCCCAGCGAGCCGACGCCCGTCCTCTACGAGCCGTCCTTATGCCTCGTCGCCCAGGGGAGCAAGCAGGTCCTTCTGGGAAGTGAACTCCACCGCTACGACCCGGCGAAGTACCTGCTCGTCTCCGTCGATCTGCCCGTCGCCGGCCAGGTGACCGAAGCGTCGAAGGAGTCGCCGTACCTGGCGCTTCGCGTCAGCCTCAACCCGGCGGTCGTCGGCGAGCTTGTCGCGGACGGCGCGTCCACGGACTCGCGCAACTCCGCCCCCGCCCGCGCGCTTGCCGTGAGCCCCGTGGAGGATGAGCTGCTCGACGCGGTGATCCGACTCGCGAGGTTGCTCGAAGCCCCGCGCGACATCCCGGCGCTTTCGCCGCTCGTGCTCAGGGAAATCACCTACCGGCTCCTCACGGGCGAGCAGGGCTTGAGGCTCCGCCAGATCGCATCCGCCGGCGCCCCCGCGCGGCGGATCGCGAGGGCCATCCGGTGGCTCAAGGAGCACTTCGCCGAGCCCCTGCGGATCGAGGCCCTGGCCCGCGAGGCGCGCTTGAGCCCGTCGGCCCTCCACCACCACTTCAAGGCCGTGACCGCGATGAGCCCGCTCCAGTACCAGAAGCGGCTCCGGCTCCAGGAGGCGCGGCGCCTCATGCTGGGCGAGGGGCGCGACGCGGCGGAAGCCGGCTTCCGGGTCGGGTACGAGAGCCCGTCGCAATTCAGCCGCGAGTACCGGCGGCTGTTCGGCGCGCCTCCGCGGCGGGACGTCGAGGCGTTTCGGGGCGAGCCGCGGCCGCTCAACGTGTAGAGCGGGGATGTTTCCCTCCCCGCTCGCGCCACGGACTCCGGCGACTCGAACTCCGCGCGTCGCGCCCTTGGCCGTTTCGAGCGACCTCCTGTCGAATACGGCGGTTAACGCGATTATCCCCGGTGAACCATGGGGGCCACCAGGGATGAAAGGCCCGGGCGTTCGACGCCGTGATTAACGCGATGGGCGACGGCCCGCGAGCCGTGCCCCCAACCGATGTCATCAGCTGGTTCCGCCATGGCGGACATCTTGGAATTAGCATTCGCTCATATATTAAATAACAGATCGACCTAGCCAAGCTGCTCGGCAAGACCAACAATGAGGCCCTCGGGCCCGCGGATGTAGGCCAGCCGGTACGAGTCCCCGTACCGCATCTCGCCGATGAGCTCGGCCCCGTGGGCGAGCATGCGCGCGACGACCGCGTCGAGGCCATCGACGGCGAACATGACGCGACGGAGGCCCAGCGTGTTCACCGGCGCGTCCACGGGCCCGAATCTGATGGCGTCGGGCGTGTGAAATTTGTCCAGCTCGACGCCTTGCCCATCGGGTGTCCGCATCATCGCGAGGGTGGCCCGGACATCCCCGAGCCCGATCAGGCTCCCGACCGCGGGCCCTTCGACCGTCGTCTCGCCCTCGAGCTCGAGGCCCAGTTCGATGAAGAACGCCTTAACGGCTTCGAGATCGTCGACAACGATAAGAACGTTGTCCATCCGTTTCACCGACATATTCTTCCCTTCCTCTCGTTCAAGCGGGGCGCGCCCAGAGCCCGACGCTCGGAGATCCGGAACGAGGCCAACGCCCTGGCGACGGCCTCCCTCGGCTAGCGGTCGATCGGCTCAGGCGCGCGTCCGATTCACATGCCCTGATTTGTCCTTCCTCCCTCATGGGCTGGAATGGCTCTCATCCCGGATGGACCAATCCATGGGGAGCTGCTCGGCGAACAGGCGATGAAGGTTGTGTTGACTTGCGAGAAAACCCCAGGCGGAAAAGGTGTTCCCTACTCATGGCGGGCCCACCTTCCTCGACAACGAGTCGTCGCATGGCGCGGCGAGTTGGACCTGATCGTTTCATCACGAACGCCGTGTTATTCTAAACTCCATAAGGGGAAGCTCGCCAGCGCGACGCGGCGGAAAACTCGCTTTCGCGTTAAACTTCAAAGCATGAAAACCGCATTGGATGTTGCTGATGTCATCGCATGTCGAATCTCTTTTGACGCGACTGAATGATGGCGTCGAAAAGCGCCCCGAGCTGTCGGCGCTCGACTTGCCACCGCTCGCGCTTCCTTCGGCGCGTCTGATCACTCAACAGGTCTCTCAGGACCACATCGGCCTCGGAGAATCCCGCATCGGCGGCGTCCCGGATCTACCGCCGGGGACCGAGTGGCCTCGTTGGTGGCCAGCGGGGGGCGGCGTCGACGTTTCCGGCGAGCCTTGGAACCCCGAACGTCCCGCGCCGCTTGGCTTCGTCGCCCAGATCGACCTGCGGGACGTTCCGAGGATCGATGACGCCTTGCCAGGTTCCGGCTGGTTGTACTTCTTTTACGATCGCCACACCGAGCCTTGGGGGTTTGATCCGGCGGATCGCGGCTCTTGCCGGGTCCTTTACGCGGACTGCGAGCGATCAACCCTCCTGCGCGCCGAACCTCCCGCCGACGCGGATCCGGAGCACCTCGCGAAACCATGCCGCGTGGAGTTCACCGCCCAGTTGACGCTGCCGGAAGACCTGGAGGGCGTTGAGTACGACACGCCGGCATTCGACGCCTATGAAGCCCTGCGCGAGGAGCTAACGGGATACGATGGATCGACGTTCCATCGCCTGCTCGGTCATCCCGAACTCATCCAGAACCCCATGGAGCTCGAATGCCAACTCGCCTCGAACGGGGTGAATTGCGGGGGCCCCGAAGGCTACGAGAGCGCCCGAGCCCAGGAACTGGCCGCCGGCGAGCGCGACTGGCGCCTCCTGCTCCAGATCGACACCGACGAAGACGGCCCCGGCTGGATGTGGGGCGACGTGGGACGAATCTACTTCTGGATCAAGCGAAGCGACCTCGCCTCGCTTCAATTCCAGGACGTCTGGCTGATTCTTCAGTGCTGCTGAACGCGGAGGAGTGGCCCACTACCGGGTCAATCGTGTTGCGCGAGGCCCGTACAGGCCGGGCGTTCGGACACACCGCCTTTGGGGGCAATCCGGAACACCGCACCGCCCATAGACCGGTCGTCGCCGCCCGTGATCGAATTCCGCCAACCCGTGCGTCAAATTCATCAATGGGCAATGTTTGACCCGTCATCGCGGAGCGCGTCGGTCGGACGCGCCAATGCGCCCCAACCCCTGATCCCTATGCGATCGGCGCTGGATCCGAGGGCGCGTCCGCCGGACGCGCGCAATCAGACCGGTATTCCAGGATATCTCCGGGCTGGCACTGCAACGCTCTGCAAATCGCCTCCAATGTGGATAGCCGGATCGCCTTTGCCTTGCCGTTTTTCAATATGGAGATATTGGCCATCGTGATGCCGACCTCCTCGGCAAGTTCGGTGACGCTCATCTTCCGCCTCGCCAACATAACGTCGATGTTAATGATGATTGCCATGCCGCGCTCCACTACACCGTCAAATCGTTCTCGGACTTTATGTCCACGGCATTCTGCAAAATGCGTTCAAACATGGCCGCCGCGGCGGCGGCGACCATTGAAGGGAAGGCAACAAGGACGCGCATGAAAACCCCCGGCGGCCTGTCCTCCGGGCCCTCGAAGATCATGAAAATCACGCTTGTCGCAACAAACCCGACGATCGCCACCGCGCAATGCTTTATCACCCGCAAAGACTTCACGGA
>Ga0180216_1001873_pt1 | contig 18118 bp, 17 predicted proteins | sample eDN3rd37CBELigMG_FD_128879 | JGI IMG/M metagenome (GOLD analysis project Ga0180216, IMG submission 128879) | Enriched Miracle-Growth compost microbial communities from Emeryville, California, USA - eDNA 3rd pass 37_C BE-Lig MG (version 2)... ...
CTTCTCCGGTGGTCGAGGAAACGTTTGTCAGAACGATTGCGAGAACGTTTGCACGATCGATTGCATGGCCTACGCTAAAGGCATGCTCCGGGCACGTCAACCCGGAACACGAACTCGATGCCGGACCAGCAGGAGAGCCGAATGTCCCGTCCCGACCGCGCCCCGACGCTCAAGGAGATCGCCGAGCGCGCCGGTGTCCACGTCTCGACGGCATCCCGGGTGCTGCGCCAGCCCGAACCGGTCGACGGCTGGTCGGACTCGGCCCTGCGGGTGCGGGAGGTCGCGGCCGAACTGGGCTATCGCCCCAATCTGTGGGCGGCGAGCCTGCGGACCCGCAAGACCACGACCCTCGGTGTCGTCATGCCGCGACTCACCGACGGCGTGGTCGCCACGACCTACCAGGGCATCGAGGAAGCGGCCACGAAAGCGGGCTATTCGGTGTTGCTGTCGAGCCCACCCGACGATCTCGAGGCGCAACGTCGCGCCATCGCGCTGCTCGTGGGCCGGCAGGTCGACGGTCTGCTGCTGAGCAGCATGCACCTTCCAGGTCGTCCGTTCGTGGAGTCGCTGGCACTCGGGTCGCTGCCCATCCTCGCGGTCACCCGGCACGCCGACGCCGGGTTGCCGTTCGTGGTGGGCGACGACTACCGCGGTGGAGCGCTGGCCGCCCGGCACCTGCTCGACCGCGGCTACGACGACCTGGCGATCATCGCAGGCCCCGACCACGCGAGCACCGCCCGCGACCGGCGCGACGGCTTCGTCGACACCCTGAAGGAAGCATCGGTGGCACTGCCGCCCGAGCGGATCGTGCGGTCGAGCTTCGACGTCGCCGGGGGTGTGGAGGCCGCGCGTGCGCTGCTGGATCGCCCCGATCGTCCCCGCGCGATCTTTGCGGTCAGCGACACCATCGCGATCGGCATTCTCGGTGTCGCCCGCGACCTGGGTCTGGCCATCCCCGACGACCTCGCCGTAATCGGTTACAACGACATTCCCGTCGTCGCGCAGCTGCCGGTTCCGCTCACCACCGTGCGATCGCCCGCGCACGATATCGGGGTGACCGCCATCGAGCGTCTGTTCGAACTCGTGCGCACCGGGGAAACGGAATCGACGAAGCTGCCCGTCGAACTCGTTGCGCGCGGATCGAGCTGAGCGACCTCACCCGTCGCCGTTGCCGCGGCCGCTGTTGCCATTGTTGCCGTTGTTGCGGCCACTGTTCCCATCATCGCTGTTGTCATTGCCGTTGCCGCGACCGCTGTTCCCGTTTCCATTACCGCCGTTTCCATTACCGCCGTTGCCGTTGCCGTTGCCGTTGCCGTTGTTGTTGCCGGGTCCGCTGTTCCCGCGGGATTCGGGTTCGGACCTCGGGGGCCCGGCATCCGCCGACGGTGCGACAGGAGCGGGTACGACGGGCGGAACCACGGGGGTCTCGTCCGCTGTGCGAGCCGGGACGACCGTCGATTCGGGAGTCACAGGGAGTTCGGTGGTGGCCGGTACCCGTTCGGGCGTCGATGCGGACATGCCCGGCGTCCGGGTCTCCGGAGTGGCCGTCGGCGGGGAGTCGCCCCGTCCGAATCCGAGCGCGAGACCACCCACGGCGAGCGCCCCGGCCAGCGTCAGACCCGCCGCGACGAGAACTCCACGTGAACGGTCCGTTCCTGCGGTGGTCGCCGGTCCGGCGATCTCACTCGCCGGCAGGCGGGCTGTCGCGGCGCGGAATCCGTCGGAATTCCGCAGTGCGGAGAGCATCTCGTGCGCACTGCGGAACCGGTCGGAAGGCTCTCGTGCCATGGCCCGCTCGATCACTGCGACGAGCCCCGGATGGGCATCCGGGCGGAGATCGGCGAGTGGCCGCGGACGGTCGCGCGTGATGGCCCGTGCCAGCGCGAGGATGTTGTCCTCGGCGAACGGCCTCCGCCCGCACAGGGCCTCGTAACCGACGACCCCGACCGCGTACAGATCGTCCGTCACGGACGCGGGGTGACCGGTGATGCGGTCCGGGCTCAGATAGGCGACGGTCCCCACGAGTTCACCCGTATGGGTAAGGTCGTCGCCGACGCTCTTCGCGATACCGAAATCGGCGACCTTGATCTCGCCGTTCTCTGCGATGAGCACGTTCGCCGGCTTGATGTCCCGGTGGAGGATCCCCGCCCCGTGTGCGGCGACGAGGGCCTCGAGAATTCCGGCGAGCACCGTACGCACCCGATCGGCGGGTAGGGGTCCGCGGGCGATGTCGTCGGCGAGCGTCCGCCCGGGGAGCCGTTCCATAACGATGTAGGGACGTCCGTCGTGTTCACCCGTGTCGTACACGGCGACGATGCGAGGGTGGTTCAGGGCCGCGGCGGCCCGGGCCTCGACCTCGAAACGACGTCGTACGTCCGGTCTGCTGCCGACCTCCCGTCCGAGCAGTTTGACGGCGACGGGCCGGTGGAGGCGGGTGTCCCAACCGTCGTGGATCTCGCCGTTGCCGCCCACGCCGAGCAGACCGCTCAGCTCGTAGCGGCCGTCGAGAACTTTGTGGACGGTCACAGGTCGACGGTAGCCGTTCGAAGGGGGGAGTAAACAAAATGCGCTGGTGGGAGGACGTGCATGCGAGCTTCATCCGTGATCTTCACCCGGTGCTCGTAACGCGTTTGTAATTCGTGCCGATCTCATGCCCGGGAGAAACACGCTGCCGGAGGGTCTGGATGAAGACGATTGTGCGAGCCGGGATCGTCGCCGGCATGGCAGCTGCATCGATGGTGTGGCCGGTATCCGCGATGAGCGACCCGGGCAACGAGCAGGGCATCCGCTACGTCGCGCTCGGCGACTCGCGTGCCGCCGGGCCTTACCTCGACGCAGCGGCGATGCTCAGCGGATGCGCCCGCGCGGACGCGGGATATCCGAACCTCGTTGCAGGCTCGCTGCAGACCGTCAGCTTCGTCAACGTCGCGTGTTCGGGTGCGCGCACCGAGCACATCACGTCCGTCCCGCAGCAGACGTCGACCGGATCGGTCCCGCCGCAGATCGATTCGCTCACGCCGGACACGAATCTCGTCACGCTGAGCATCGGCGGCAACGATGTCGGCTGGTCGGGGCTCGTCTCGGCCTGCTACACCGAGCTTCCGGGCGGCGACGCGCACTGCCGCACCGATCCGGGCACCACGTCGCGCATGGACGCCGCACTGAGTGCGCTCGGACCGAAGGTCACCACGACACTCACCGCCGTCCAGCAACGCGCACCACGCGCACGGGTCCTGCTGGTCGGGCACGGTGGGGTCTTCGGCAATCGGGGTTGCTGGCCGAACATCCCCACCAGCGATGCCGACGCCTCCTTCGTGACGAACTTCTTCGTGCGGATGAACCGAGTACTCGCCCGGTCCGCCGGCGAGGCCGGTGCCGAGTTCGTCGACGTCATGGCGGGATCGGAAGGGCACGACGCGTGTGCGCCCTCCGAGCAGCGCTTCTACGAGGGACGGCAGTCGCTGTCGCTGGCGAAGGCGCTGCATCCCACCGCCGCGGGGATGCGGCACATGGCGCAGCGGGTGACGAACGTCTGGTACCAGCGGGGCTAGGTAGACAACCGAAAGGTGAGGCTCACAACCCTCGTGGTCGACCACCGGGGTTGTGAGCCTCACTTCTGCGTTGTGAACCTCGAGCGACGACCAGCGGCGTTTCGTTCGCGACACTCGCCGGACACGACGGCGAAAAAGTGGAATGCTGCACTCCACTGCGTGCTCACATCCGTCGAACCGGTCCTGCGCGGGAGGCCTCGATGACGATCTACCGACAACAGCTCGGCGGAACCGGCTACGTCTTCGACGGCCTCGTCGACCTGCTCGGGAAGGCCTCTCCGCGCCGCTCGGGCGATGAACTCGCCGGTTGCGCGGCCACCTCGGATGCCGAACGTGCCGCGGCGCAGCTGGCCCTCGCCGACCTCCCGCTGACCACCTTTCTCATCGAGGCGGTCGTGCCGTACGAGACCGACGAGGTCACCAGGCTGATCGTCGACACCCACGACGCGACGGCCTTCGCGCCGGTCTCGCACATGACCGTCGGGGAGCTGCGCGATCACCTTCTGGAGGTCGCGGCCCGACCGGACTCCGCCGACGTGCTCGCGGCACTCTCGCCGGGACTCACCCCGGAGATGGTCGCGGCGACCAGCAAGATCATGCGCAACCAGGACCTCATCGCGGTCTCCCGCGCTGCGACGGTGACCAGCGCGTTCCGCACGACCATCGGGTTGCCCGGCCGACTCGCGACGCGCCTGCAACCGAACCATCCCGTCGACGATCCGCGCGGGGTCGCCGCGTCCGTCCTCGACGGTCTGCTGATGGGATGCGGCGACGCGGTGGTCGGCATCAATCCGGCGAGCGACTCGCCGCACGCCGTGTCCGACCTGCTGCACCTGCTCGACGAGATCCGGCAACGATTCGAGATCCCCACCCAGTCGTGCGTGCTGACCCACGTCACGACCACCATCGATCTGATCGAGAAGGACGCACCCGTCGACCTGGTATTCCAATCCGTCGCCGGCACCGAGGGCGCCAACCGAAGCTTCGGGGTGGACCTCGCAATGTTGCGGGAGGGCAACGAGGCCGGCAGGTCGCTGCGACGGGGGACCGTCGGTAACAACGTCATGTACTTCGAGACCGGGCAGGGTTCGGCGTTGTCGTCGGGAACCCATGTCGGCACCGAGGGCAGGCCGGTGGATCAGCAGACCCTCGAAGCGCGCGCGTATGCCGTTGCGCGCGAGTTCGAACCGCTGCTCGTCAACACGGTCGTCGGGTTCATCGGACCGGAATATCTGTACGACGGCAAGCAGATCATCCGCGCGGGTCTCGAAGACCAGTTCTGCGGCAAACTTCTCGGCCTGCCGATGGGCGTGGACGTCTGCTACACCAACCATGCCGAGGCCGATCAGGACGACATGGACACCCTGCTGACCCTGTTGGCCGTTGCCGGAACAGCATTCGTCATCACAGTGCCGGGTGCCGACGACGTGATGCTCGGCTACCAGTCGCTGTCGTTCCACGACGCGCTGTTCGTGCGGGAGGCCGCCGATCTGCGGCCGGCACCGGAATTCGAGGACTGGCTACGGCGGCAGGGCATGGCGGACGACGTCGGTCGCATCCTGCCGGTGGAGGTCGGCACATCCCCGCTGCGCGCACTCGGAGGTGCCCTGTGAGCGACCTGTGGGACGAACTGCGTCGGCACACCCAGGCCCGGATCGGGCTGGGACGCACCGGGAACAGCATCCCGACACGACGTCATCTGGAATTCGTGACGGCCCATGCCGAGGCGCGCGACGCCGTGCACGTCCCGCTCGATGTGCCCGCGATGGTGCGGCGGACGAAAGAACTCGGACTCGGTGATCCTCTCGTCGTGAAAAGTGCAGCGGAGGATCGCAGTACGTATCTGCGACGTCCCGACCTCGGCCGGCAGTTCGCCGAAGGGGCCACGCTGCCGCGAACGGAGGCCGATCTCGGCATTGCGCTGTGCGACGGGTTGTCGTCCACCGCTCTCGACGCCCACGGACCCGATCTGCTCGCGGCGATCGTCGCTGCCCTTCCCGGGTTGACCGTGGCGCCGCCGGTGATCGCGACACAGGCGCGCGTGGCGCTGGGGGACCCTATCGGTGAACAACTCGGTGTCACGACGATGCTCGTGATCATCGGCGAACGTCCCGGCCTGTCGGTGGCCGACAGCGTCGGCGTGTACCTGACGCACCACCCGAGGCCGGGACGCAGTGACGCCGAACGCAACTGCGTGTCGAACATCCACCCGCCCGGCGGGATGACCTACGAGCACGCGGCGCGCGTCGTCGCGGCCCTCGTGAACGGGGCGCGGCAGTTGGGGGCGTCGGGGGTGGCTTTGAAGGACACCTCGCGGGATCCCGCACTCACCGACCCCGACAGCGGAGCGGGAATCGGTCATCGGAGCGCGTAATAACGCGCGCCGATGACCATTTCGCACTCTGCTGCGTCGAGGACCTGCTGATTACTGCGCGGTGTAGCCGCCGTCCACGAGGAATTCCCCACCGGTGATGAAGGATGCTTCGTCGCTCGCCAGGAACGCGACGAGACCGGCCACTTCGTCCGAGGTGCCGAGCCTGCCCAGCGGGGTCAGTGCGGCCATCCGTTCCCGCCCCTGATCGCCGAGGGTGGGGGTGTCGATGAAACCCGGGTGCACCGAGTTCACACGGACACCGTCCGACGCCCAGGCGACGGCCGTGTTCTTCGACAGCGTCCGCACCGCGCCCTTCGCGGCCGCATAGGCCGGAGCGGATCCGAAGCCTCCGACGACGCCGAACATCGAGCTGACGTTGACGACCGAACCGTAGCCGGATGCCTTCAGTGCCGAGCTCGCCGCACGCTGGCCGAGGAAGACACTGGTCTGCGTCACCGCGATGACCCGGGCGTAGAGCTGCGCGTCGGTGTCCTCGATCAGGTCCGGGTGAGCGATTCCGGCGTTGTTCACCAGGATCCCGAGTTCCCCGAAGGTGTCGATTGCTCCGACGATCGTCTCCTGCCATTCCGCTTCGGAGGAGACATCCAGGTGCCGGTAGACGGCTCGACCGCCGCCGTCCGTGATCGACTGCGCCACAGCGGTACCGAGGTCGTCCTGGATATCGGCGACGACCACGGCCCCACCTTCGGCGGCGATGCGTTCCGCGACCGCACGACCGATTCCGCTCGCGGCGCCGGTCACCAGCGCCACCTTGTTCTCGAACCTACTCATCGACCCGCTCCCTTCTCTGGGTTCCGCACGTGGGATGTCAGACTCCGAGAGCGACCCGACCGGCGGTGGCCCCACCGTCGACGATCAGATCGTGCCCGGTGACGTAATTCGCGTCGTCCGAGGCGAGGTACAGGATTCCCGTGGCCATCTGGGAGGGGTTCGCGGCGTATCCGACGGGCTGGAGCTTGTCGAGGACGTCGACGATGCCCTCCACGTCCGGCACCATGCCGCTCAGCATGGTTCCCGGCGAGATCGTGTTCACACGAACACCTTTGGGTGCGAGTTCGAGCGCGCACGCCTTGGACATCGCGACCACGGCCGCCTTCGTGCCGCAGTAGACGGCCATGCCCTCGGTGGGCAGGTAGCCGCCGTTGGAGGCCGTGTTGACGATGGCGCCGGAGCCCTGCTCCGCCATGACGCGACCTGCCGCTCGCGTGCCGTAGAAGATGCCGGCGAAGTTCACGGCGACCACACGCTCGAAGTCGTCGTTCGTCGTGTCGAGAAGCGGGCCGGCAGCGTGGACTCCGGCGTTGTTGCACATCACGTCGAGTCGTCCGTATCGGGCGACGGTCCCGCTGACGAGAGCGTCGACCTCGGCGGGGTTGCCGACATCGGTGCGGACGAAGTCGGCGCCGATCTCCTGTGCTGCGGCCTCGCCCGCCTCCTGGCTGATGTCCGCCATGACCACGCGGGCGCCTTCGGCGGTCATCAGTTCGGCGGTCGCGCGGCCGAGACCGGAGGAGGCGCCGGTGATGATGACGATCTTGTCCTGCATACGGTGTGCCATGTCGGCCTTTCGGATGGTGGTGCCGGGAAATGGGGGTGTCAGGCGGTGGGCGAACCGAGGGTGCGCTCGGCGTGGAGCGCCTCGCTGCGCTTCTTCAGTGCGACGGCGGTGTCGTCGAACGCACGCTTCACCCACGCACCGCTGTCGGCCATGATCTGGTGTGCTTCCTCGCCGAGGAAGGCGTCGGTGGAGTAGTAGCGGCACCGGTTCTCGTCGATCGGTTCGATGACCTGATCGCGTCGCGCGGCCTGGGCGGAGAGTTCGGTGGGGCGGAGTTCCCACGACAGCAGGCGTTCCGGCACCACGGCACAGACGTATTCGGTGTACGGGAAGGTCTCCGTGGCGCCCGAGTAGTCGGCCAGCGTCATGTTCACGGGCGCACCGATTTCCAGTGTCGATTCCGCCGCGATGCAGAAGGGGTTCCAGTTCGGGTAGTTGTCGAGGTCGGTGAGGACCTCCCAGACGACGCTCGCGGGTGCGTCGATCTCGACCGTGGCAGAGCGAACGGTGGTAGCAGAATCGTATGCGGGGATGGACAGTTCGGTCATCGTTCCTCCGAAGGTCAGCGGATGAGGGTTCCCAGGTCGACCGGAATCTGAGCTCCGGTGATGTGACGGGCTTCGTCGGACGGCAGCCAGGCGACGGTTCCGGCGATGTCCTCCGCGTCGGTCGCCTCGTCGGGCAGGGCGTTCATGAAGATCGGACCGAGGGTGGCGGCGTGGTCGGCGATCATCTGCTGCATCTCGACGGGCTGCATGTCGGTGGTCACCCCGGCGGGGTGAACGGTGTTGACGCGGATGCGGTGCTGTCCGAGTTCGTTGGCCAGGGTCTTGCACAGGCCGACGACTCCGTGCTTGCTGGCCGAGTATGCGGCGACGAACGGCAGCCCGCGCAAGCCCGCCACCGAGCTCGTCATGACGATGGAGCCGCCGCGGCCCTGCTCGAGCAGGATCGGCACGGCCGCCTTGACGGTGTGGAAGACCCCGGTCAGGTTGATGTCGATGGTCTCCTTCCACTGCTCGAGGGCGTGCTCCCAGGTGGTGGCGGCGGTGCAGACACCGGCATTGGCGACGACGACGTCGAGGCCGCCGAGTTCGGCGACGCCCTCCGAGAGCGCCTGCTGGAGCGCGTCGAAGTCGCGGACGTCTACCTCGCGGGCGACGATGCGCCGGCCGAGCGCTTCGACCTCCTTGACGGTGACGGCCAGATCGTCGGGGGTGGCGCCGGGATAGGCGGGGTATTCGAGGGGCTTGCAGATGTCGACGGCGATGATGTCGGCGCCCTCGCTCGCGAGCCGGACGGCTTCGGCGCGGCCCTGGCCGCGGGCGGCTCCGGTGATGAAAGCGATCTTGCCTTCGAAGCGGCGTGTGCTCGTCATGGTGCTCCGTTCGGAACGGGGGTGGGTAGGGTCGGGCTCAGGCGAAGGACGCGTGTCCACCGTTCAAGACGGCACCGCCGTCGGTGGTGACGTCGAAGCGCGCGCCGGTCGCGTCGCCCCAGGCACGGACCTGCGCGGTGTCGCCCGGGAAGACGGGTGCCGCGAACCGGCCGGACAGGGTCTTCAGGTCGGCCGGGTGGGCGCCGAGCAGGTCTGCGAGAGGCAGGGTGGTCGCAGCGAGGGTGCACAGGCCGTGCAGGATCGGACGCGGCTGCCCGATGCGTGCTGCGGCGTCGGGATCGATGTGGATGTGGTGCCGGTCGCCGGTCAGGCGGTAGAGAGCGGCCTGATCGGGATCGGTCGTCAGAGTGCCGACGACGGTCGGGTCCCCCTCGGGTGCGAACGGCGCCGACGGGCCGCGATCGCCACCGAATCCGCCCGCGCCGGGGGCGAACAGCGACCAGGTGGCCACGAAGTAGTCGCTCTCGACGACCACCTCGAAGACCGCGGCGCGGCCCTTGTCCCAGACCTCGCCGACTCGCGCCGACATCGAGATCTCGCCGGACCGGGGCAGGGGAGCGAGCACGTCGAGACTCTGGGAGCCGTGGAGAGCGGTCTTCGTGTCGAACGCCCCGAGTGCGCCCAGCGCATCGGGTGCCCACTGTGCCAGGGTCAGGGCGAAGGTGGGCAGGACGCGGAGCCGGTCCTCGAAGACCAGGTCGAGGTCGGTGGCGCGGGCGCCGACCGCCAGCGCGTACAGGACGGCGTCGCGCTCGTCGTAGCCGACCACTCGGGTGCCCAGGTCGAGGCCACGCCACCGGGTGGGGGTCGACGTCGTTTCGGTCATCGATGGAGATCCCTTCTGGTGTTGACGGCGCGCGTGTGATGTATCTGCCGCGTCACACGCGCGCCGGGGTGAATCGCGGATAGTCGAGGTAGCCTTCGGCGCCCCCGCCGTAGTAGGTGTTCGGGTCCGGTGCCGTCAGCGGCCACCCGTTCTGCAGGCGTGCGACGAGGTCGGGGTTCGCGATGAACGGTTGCCCGAAAGCGGCGAGGTCGATCAGGTCCCGTTCGAACAGTTCGTCGGCGTGCTTCTGGGTCATTCCGCCGGCGAGGATGATCGTTCCCCGGAACCGGGCACGGAAGGCCGTGAGGAAGTCGATGTCGAGAAGCCGACCGCCGGCAGGCCGCTGGTCGATGAGGTGGATGTAGGCGAGGTTACGGCGCGACAATTCCGAGGCCAGGTACAGATAGGTCTCTGCGGCCTCGGGATAGGCGGGCATGTCGAACAGTTCGCTGAACGGGGAGAGCCGGATCCCGACGCGGGCGGAGCCGAGGACGTCGATCACGGCGTCGACCGTCTCGAGCAGGAACCGGGCGCGATCGGTGTAGGAGCCGCCGTACCGGTCGGATCGGGTGTTGGTCGCGGGGTTGAGGAACTGTTCGAACAGGTAGCCGTTGGCGCCGTGCAACTCGACACCGTCGAAGCCGGCCACCTCGGCATTGGTTGCTGCACGGGCGAAGTCGTCGACCACGCGGCCGACTTCCTCGGTGCTCAGCGGGCGGGGATCACCGACGTCGACGAAGCCGACGTTCCCGTCGTCGTCGAGCGCGAAGATCTTGCTCTCCGGAGCGGGCACGGCGCCTGCGCTGACGGGTTGTCCGCCGTCCGGCTGGAGGGAGGCGTGCGACAACCGGCCGACGTGCCAGAGCTGGGCGAAGATCCGCCCGTCCTCACTGTGGACGGCGTCGGTGACCGTGCGCCATCCGGCGACCTGCGCCGGCGACCAGATTCCCGGGACGTATACGTAGCCTTGCGCTTCCGGGGATATCGGTGTGCCTTCGGTGACGATCAGTCCGGCGGTCGCCCGCTGGCGGTAGTACTCCGCCGTCTCCGCGGTGGGGATGGTGTCGATGCACCGTGCCCGTGTCATGGGCGCCATCACGAGACGATTGTCGAGGACGAGTCCGCCGAGCCGATGGGTGTCGAACAACCGAGTCAACGCTGTCTCTTTTCTGGAGGAGGTCTACGACTCTTGTTCACGGCCGCGGCGCGGAATTCGACCGGACCGTGGTGTCCGGAGACCGATACGCGACGGAAAGTATTGATATATAACGGATCTCACTCAAACAGGCCGTGATGGGGATCACTGTAGCCTTTGGCTGCGACAGCGTCAACACATCCGTCCCGTCGAGCGAACCGGGGTCAGAACTCGATCTCGATCGGACCCGAGTCGGGACGTGCCTGGCATCCGAGGATGTACCCCTCGGCGATATCGGACGGATCGAGGATGTCCGACTTCTCCATCACGACCTTCCCCGAAACCACTGTGCACGCACAGGATCCGCACTCACCCGATCGGCAGGAGAACGGCACGTCGACCCCGCGGTCGAGCAGCACGTCGACGAGGGTGTTGCCACTCGGCCACTCGAACCGATGCGACTCGCCGTCCAGGCGCACGACCGTCTCCACCGCAGAAGCGGGATCGTCGTCGACGAGCGGCGCCGGTGCTTCGAAGGGGTCGCCCGAAAGCGAGACGAACACTTCCTGATGGAAGCGCTCAGCGGGAACATCTGCCGCTCGCACCCCTTCGGCGACGCCGTCCATGAACGGGCCGGGGCCACAGACGAACACCTCCCGTGTGGTGTGCTCCGCCGCCAGTGCCGCGAACCTCTCACGTGAAGGGATGCCGTGCACGTCGTCGAACCAGTAGTGGATCGTCAGGCGGTCGTCGAACTTCGCGGCGTAGTCCTCGAGTTCGCGGTGGAAGATCACCGACTTGCGGTCGCGATTGGCGTAGAAGAGAACGACCGACCGATCGGACCGGAGCAGGGCCGTCTTCAGGATCGAGATGATCGGCGTGATGCCGCTCCCTGCCGCGAACAGCAGGAAATCGCTCGTGAAATCCGCCGGCGTGAAGCGGCCCGAGGGCGGCAGAACGGTGAGGAAATTCCCCGGTTCCACGTTGTCGCACAACCAGTTCGAACCGTATCCGCCGGAGGTGCGTTTGACGGTGACCTTCAATTCGTCGTCGATGCCGGGAGCGCTCGACAGCGAGTACGACCGGGCGACATGTCCGGTGCGGTCGCTCGGTATCCGGACGGTCAGGAACTGGCCGGGCCGGTACGCGAACAGTTCACGAGAGTTCTCCGGCGTGCGCAGGACGATCGACTTCGAATCCGGGGTCTCTTCGATGACGTCGATGACGGTCAGTTCGTATCCGACACCGACGGTCTGCAAGGTGCTCACTCTCGGTCGCCTGCGCTCTCCGTTGACTACGTTGTTCTCGTGAATTCGACTGTGTGATCCGGAAACCGGACTCAGGTCAGGGGTACGCGCTGCTTCTTCTCGAATCCCGTATAACCCTCGTCCGCGGCGCGGGTGCACCAGTCGGAATAGCGTTGGAAACCACCGACATACATCAGCAGGGCCCGCGGCTTGCCGGGGATGTTCGCACCCGTGTACCAGGAGTCGGTGCGGGAATGCATCGTGCGCGAGGCAGTGGTGTCTACTTCGGCCGCCCACTCGCTCTCCTGCGCGGGGGTGGCGCCGAAGCGGGAGATCTCGTTCTCCTCGAGATGATCGATGGTCCGCAGGATCCAGTCCACCTGCCACTCACCCGTGGTGATCATCTGTGCCAGGACGGACGGGCTGCCGGGGCCGTGCACCATGAACAGGTTCGGGAATCCGGCCGTCATCAGACCGAAGACGGTCCTCGGTCCGTCGGCCCAGTGATCGGCGAGTCGCGCTCCCTCGACGCCGGTCACGTTCATCCGCAACATCGAACCGGTCATCGCGTCGAAGCCGGTGGCGAAGATGATCACGTCGAGGTCGTATTCGGACTCGCTGGTGCGAAGACCCGACTCGGTGACCTCCTCGATGGGATGGGTCCGTACGTCGACCAGGCTCACGTTGTCGCGGTTGAAGGTCTCGTAATAGCCCGAGTCGATGCAGATCCGTTTGCCGCCGATCGGGTAGGTCTTCGGGCACAGGAGTTCTGCGGTCTCCGGGTCGTGAACCATGGACCGGATCTTGTTGCGTACGAACTCGGCGAGGATCTCGTTCGCCTTCGGATCGCTGGAGGTATCGGTGAACGTCCGGATGAACTCGAGTCCGTTCCGGGCGTTCCACGCCCGCTCCATGACCTCTTCGCGCTCTTCTTCGGTGTAGTCGAAGATCGAACGCTGCTCGGCGACATTGCTCATGAGCACCGCGCCGTGGGTGCCGAGGATCTGCTTGCGCCGCTCGGGGTAGTTGGCCTTCCACTCCTGCTGGTATTCCGCATCCAGTTTCCGGTTGCGTGAGGGAAGGCTGAAGTTCGGGGTCCGCTGGAAGACCGTGAGGTGCTCGGCGACCGCAGCGACCTCGGGGGTGATCTGGATGCCCGTGGAACCGGTACCGATCAGACCGACGCGCTTGCCGGCGAGGTCGACGCCCTCCTTGGGCCACCGCGAGGTGTGGTACGCCTCGCCGCGGAAGCGATCCAGCCCGGGCCAGTCCGGGACGTTCGAGACGTCGAGGCTGCCGGTCGCCGCGATCACGTGCCGGGCAACGAAGCGGTCGCCGGAGGCGGTACCGACATGCCATTCGTCGGCGGACTCGTCGAAGGTCAGTTCGTCGACGCGGGTCTCGAAGCGGATGTCCTCACGCAGGCCGAAGCGATCGGCGACATGGTTCGCGTATGCCTCGAGGTCCGGTTGCGGCGAGAAGTGCTCCGACCACGACCATTCCTGCTGGAGATCGTCGTCGAAGGAGTACGAGTACTGCATGGACTCGATGTCCACGCGGGCGCCGGGGTAGCGGTTCCAGTACCAAGTGCCGCCCACGCCGTCGCCTGCCTCCAGGCACACGGCCAGACGGCCCTGCTGACGGAGACGGTGAAGCGCATACATTCCGCTGAAGCCCGCGCCGATGACGACGACGTCGAAGCGTTCGGCGGTACGGCCGGCTTCCGGGGTCGAGGTGGACATGCTCCTCCAAGGATCGGATCTCCTTCAGCGGCGCGAGGCGGCCTGCTGAGGAATTCGGGGGTGGGGACCGCTACCCGAGCAGGGAGCCGCCGTCCGCGACGATGTCGGTGCCGTTGACGAAAGACGCGTCGTCCGAGGCGAGGAAGACCACGACGTTGGCGGTCTCCTGCGGGTCGGCCTGGCGCTTGAGGCCGGTCGGGGCCTCGGGGGAGCCGGTGGTCGGCGACATGTCGGTGCGGAGGTTGCCGGGCAGCACCGCATTCACCCGAATCTTCGACGGTTCGAGCTCGATCGCTGCGGTCCGTGTCAGTCCGCGCAGCGCCCACTTCGACATGCTGTACGAGCCGTGCCCGGCATAGGACGTCGTTCCGGCGAGCGACGAGACGTTCACGATCGAACCGCCACCGCGGGCGCGCATCGCGGGGGCGACGGACTGGATGCCGAGGAACGGTCCGCGCAGGTTGACGGCGAGGACCTTGTCGAGGTCGGCGACGGTCTCGTCCTCGAGGAGTTGCTTGCGGTAGATCGCCGCGTTGTTGACGAGGACGTCGAGGCCGCCGAAGGCCGAGGTCGCGAGGGCGACAGTGACGGCCCAGTCCTCCGGGGAGGTCACGTCGAGGTGGGTGTGGACGACGGAGTCTCCGAGGTCGTCGGCGACGGTCTTCGCCAGGTCGTCGAGGACGTCACCGATCACGACCGAGCAACCTTCGCGCGCGAGTGTCCGGACGATCCGTTCGCCCTGTCCGCGTGCGCCACCGGTGACGATCGCGACCTTTCCTTCGAAGCGGTGCGGCATAATTCTCCGATTCCGGGATGCTCGTGGGTCAGCTGGTCAGTGCTCGCCGGATGGCGGCGATGTAGTCGGCGTCGATCCGCTGGGAGATCGCAGCCTGCGGGAACACTCCGGACGATCCGTGGAAGGTTCCGGGGTAGAGATGCAGTTCGGTGGCCACGCCGGCCTGCGTCAACCGCTGGGCGTAGTCGATCCCCTCGTCGCGGAGCGGATCGAAGGAGGTGACCGCGATGTACGCCGGGGGCAAGCCGCTGAGGTCGGTGGCCCGTGCTGGGGCGGCGTATGCCGAGGTGGCGGTCCGGTCGGCGTCGGCCCCCAGATAGTGGTGCCAGCTGTCGATTCCGTTCTGCCGGTTCCACAACGGGGAATCGATGTACTCGGTGGCAGAGGTCGTGAGCAGGCGGTCGTCGAGGACGGGGGAGTCCAGCGCCTGAAATATCACCGCGGGACCACCGGTGTCGCGGGCCTCGAGCGCGACCGCCGCGGCGAGTCCGGCGCCGGCGCTGATTCCGGCGAGGACGATCCGGGTCGGGTCGATCCCCAGGTCGTTGTCGCCGGCGACCCAGGTCAGGGCGTCGAACGCGTCGTCGAACGGTGTGGGGAAGGGGTGTTCCGGAGCGAGTCGATAGTCGACGGAGACCACCACCGCATCCAGGCTCGCGGCCAGTGCCGACGGAACCCGGACGTCGGTTGCGGCGTCGCCGAAGACGAACCCGCCGCCGTGAAAGTAGACGACGCACGGGAGTGGTTGTGCGGTACGGTCTTCCGGTTCGAACACGACGAGGCCGATGTTCGATCCGTCGGTTGCGGGCGCGGTCCGGTGGTGCACTGCGACGCCTGCGGGTACGGCCGTCATCGGATCTTCGGTCCTCATGGACCGGATGACTGCGCGCGCCTTCTCGGCGTCGGCGACGTCGAGTTCGGGGAGGAATCCCATCATCGGCCGGTATTCGGGATCGACGGCGTAGGACATCGATTCCTCTCCTTGTGCGCTAGGAACGAGTGCTCCGGTCGATCGCAACCGGAATTGTGTGACGTGACCGCGATCACTGGGGCTGAGAGAACTGTAGCCATTGGCTACTTTCTCGTCAACCATCAATCGTGACGTTTTCCAAAGCAGGCTCGTATCGACTCAGAAAGCCGACATGTCGTACGGGTATTTGTTGGTAGCCCCGCCGTCCACGATCATCACCTGGCCGGTGATCGTCCGGGCCAGGTCGCTCACGAGGAAGGTCAGAGCGCTGGCGACGTCGGCCGGCAGCGTCAACCTCTGGAGCGGAATCTGGGTGCGGGTATTCTCGAGTGCGTCGGAGTCGAGCACTGCCGAGATCCGCGGTGTGACGACGAACCCGGGAGCCACGGCATTGACGCGAACACCGTACGGCCCCAATTCGATCGACGCGGACCTGACCAATGAGCCGAGTGCTGCCTTGTAGACACCGTAGGCGGCGTGCACCGGAGAACTGCCGATACCGGAGACCGACGAGACGAACGTGACGGACCCTTCGCCGCGGTCGCGCAGCCGACGACCGAAATGCCGCAGCGCGAGCACCGCGTGACGCAGGACGATGGACTCCTCCCAGCTCCAGTCCTCGTCGCTGATGTCGAGAAGGGAGCCGTAGCGCGCCATGCCGATGACGTCGACGACACCGTCGAGCTCACCGACCCGCTCGGCCAATGCGGCCATCTCGGCGTTGTCGGTGGCATCGACCTGCTCCGAGGTGGCCCGGGAGCCGATCTCGGTGCGCACCGCGTCGGCACGGGCCCGGTCCACGTCGACGACGATCACCTCGGCACCGAGCTGGGCGAGGGCGTGGGAGACCTGCCGTCCCATTCCCTGCCCGCCGCCGAGTACAAGATAGCGGCGTTGTGAGAGGTCGAATCGACTGCGGTAGTCGATGATTCGGTCGCTGTCGGCGGAGCCGTGCGACGGTGCGGAATCCTGGGGCATGTGTACTCCGATCGAGAGGACAGGCGGCCTCGAGGCCGTGGAGTCATGGGCGTGGCCCCGATGCGTACGGATGCATCGGGGCCACGATCGGTACGTGTCAGACCATCTTCGGAGCCGGGGCAGGCTCCTCGACCGGGTCCGCGTCGACGGATTCGGCGTCGCCCGTGATGAGCGAGGCTTCGGGTGCAGCGCTGCTGTTGCTGTTCGGCATGGTGGCGATCACCACGATGCCCAGGAGGGCTGCAGCGCCGACGACGCCGGAGGCGGCGTAGGGATTGCCCGTGATCGCGGTGAACTTCCCTGCGAGATACGGGCCGAGACCGCCACCGATCGCCGAGCCGAGACCGAATCCGATGGCAGCGCCCGTGTAGCGGATCGCGGCGGGGAATGCCGACGTGAGTGTCGCGTAGACGGGGACGGCGGATGCTCCGGCCAGGCCGACGAGAAGCATGTGACCGCCGGCGGTGACGATCAGGTTTCCGCCGGTGGCCTTCATGAAGTACATGATCGGGAACATCGTGACCAGGATGATGCCCAGGCCGATGACCATGGTGTTCCTGCGACCGGCCCTGTCGATCAGGAAGCCGGCACCGAAACCGATGACGACGGCGAAGGTCGATCCGGCGGTAGCGATCCAGGCGGTGACGCCCGGTGCCATATCGACCTGCTGCTGCAGGAACAACGGCATGTACGCCGGAACCACATACCCGATCGCGAGGACCGAGGTGCTGAGCGCGATCACCCGGAGCAGGGTCGCGGGGTACCGCGTGACGACCGAACGCACGGGGGAGGACTGGACCTTGTGCGCACCGGCGAGTTCCTGGAAATCGGGCGATTCCTCCAGACGCTTGCGCAGAAACAGCACGTACAGCATCAACGGCAGCGACATGAGGAGCGGAATCCGCCAACCCCAGTTCGCCATCGTCTCCTCGGACGTCAGGGAGGTGGTGAGGGCGACGGCCAGGGGCGCAAGCGCGCCACCGAATGCGAATCCCACCGGGGTCATCGCGCTCAGGATGCCGTAGTTCTTGGCGGACGCGTGCTCGGCAACGAAGGTGGCCGAACCCATCTGCTCGCCGCCGGCGAAGAAGCCCTGCAGCATGCGGGTGAGTACGAGCAGGACCGGGGCCAGGATTCCGACGGTGGCATGCGTCGGCAACAGGCCCATGAGGATGGTTGCCCCGCCCATTCCGGAGATCGTGACGATCAGGGCGAAACGACGGCCGTACCGGTCACCGATCCGGCCGAAGACGATGCCGCCGATGGGGCGTGCGAGGAATCCGGTACCGAGAACCGCGAGCGTGCTCAGGACTCCGGCCGTGGGGTTGTCGCTGGGAAAGAACAGAGGTGACAGGTAGGCGATGAGGAAGGTGAAGACCATGAAGTCGTAGGCCTCGACGGCAGTTCCGAAGAAGCCTGCGAGCGACGCCCTGCGGGCCACGCTCGGTGTCGGCGCGATCTCGGGTGAGTTCATATCGATCCTGTTCGGTTGTGTCCTCCGGTGTGTGTCCACCGGGAAAG
>Ga0180216_1001875_pt1 | contig 18116 bp, 18 predicted proteins | sample eDN3rd37CBELigMG_FD_128879 | JGI IMG/M metagenome (GOLD analysis project Ga0180216, IMG submission 128879) | Enriched Miracle-Growth compost microbial communities from Emeryville, California, USA - eDNA 3rd pass 37_C BE-Lig MG (version 2)... ...
GATCGAGTCCGATGCCCGCGACGCCGGCATTCCCCTGCCGCCCGCCGTCCACTTGCACATGCTCCGTGCCGTGGCAGCGGCGCCGCCGTCCCCGCCCGAGGCCGCCAACGTGCGGCTCGCAGCGCTGTGGAGCCGCTACCGCGCGGGCTTGGCCGGCCGGCCCCCGCCCCTCTCCGAGATGGAGCAGCTCGCCGAGGCGCTCGCGCGGGCCTCGGCCGCGGATGCGTTAGCGGCCGCACAGCCGCCGTTCGACGTCCACGTCGTGCTGGACCGCGTGGCGGCCTTGGTACCGCCCGGTGACTCGCGCGCCCACCAAGCCATCCTGACCGGTACGGCCAGGCAGCATCGGTGACGACGGAGGGAAACCTTCGCGCACCTACTCAATGCGCCCCACTCAAGGTTCAGCGCGAACGATGGTTGTGGCAGCCCTGGTGCGCGGCGGCCGCGCCGACGCTGCGTGGCAATTCTTCCGCAACCACACGGGCGATCAGCTCAACAGCTACGGCTGGGCTGCCGTGCTTTCGGCGCTGTGCCAGCACGACGGGGCGCGCACCGAGCTTATCCAGTTCACCAACGCGGTATGCGTGCAACGCGCGATGCGTCCGCACGGCGTAGCACAAGCTAAACAAAGCCACCGACCCGCCCGCCTATGCGTTGCGTTCCCTAGGCTGTCACGGCCGGTGTGCCCCGCGTGCCAGCGCTGTACTGCGCGCTGCTCAAGGCGTACGGTCGGTTGCACGCACCCGAATCGGTGCGCGATGTCTTTCAGGAGGCTGTCAACCACGGTACAGCACCAGCCGAGCGCGAGTGCCGCCGGCGACGTCATCGGAAGATGTAACTGAAGCGGGGCCTGGCGGTGCTGGTGGCGTATTACGGCGTGCGGCAGGCCTGCGATTCCACCGCCCGCTGTACAACGCGGCGCTGCAGGCGCTGGTCGCCGCGCGGGACTATGAGGCCGCGGTGCGCGTGGCGGAGACCATGACGCAGGCCGACGTGACGCCCGACTACCTGACGCTGGCGACGCTGCTGCAGCTGTTCCGCAAGCTCGGCTACATTGACGGTGCGGGCGGCAAAGGGCAGGCACAGCCGCACGAAGGTGACGGCACGCTCACGAGCGTGGTGCGCACCATCGTCACGCACAGCCGCCTGCAGGCGCGAACGCCGTGGTGGAGGCCATGGACGAGCGCGGGCTGCGGCCCGACAACCACGTCTTTGCGGGCCTCGTGACCCTCTACGCCGACGCCGGCCACGTCGACCTGGCCAACAAGTGGCTGCAGAACAAGGTCCATTGCGCCAGTACAGTGCTCACGCACGGTCGCGATCAAACCCCTAACGGCTTCATTCGATGGGCCTGGGCCGGAAGGCACGCGTGCACTCCAGCTGAGCACGTGGGACCTCAACAACCGCCAGGACCGCCGCGCGCTCATGATCGCCTTCACGTCGCTCATCCACGCCGTCGGCCACGACGGCGACATCCACGGCGCCCTCACGCTGTTTGAGCGCGCGCGCCGCGACGGCGTCGTGCCCGACCTGACGATGTACTCGACGCTGGTCAACGTCCTGCTCACCAACGACGAGATCGACCTCGCGCAAAAGGTCAGTCCACGGCGTGGCGCAGAGCTCGTCTCTTCGCCCCTGGTGTGCTGATCCGTACCTCTTACCGCTCGCTACACTGTTGGCTCGTTGGCGCAGGTGCTGACGCTGGCCGAGCATGACCATGGCGGCACGCGCGACATCAACTTGGCCAACATGCGCATCAACGTCCTGCTCAGCGCGGGCAACCTCGACGCCGCTTGGCGCCTCTTCGAGCAGACCACGGGCTGGACCGCCCCAGCGTCCGCAGCTGCCTCGGACGGCGACGACGACGACGGCAACGACGATGAGGGCACCGATCCGGACGACGCCGGGGCATCATTCTCGTTGCAGCGGCCGCTGGCGCCACGGAGGCCGCGGCCCCCGCTTCCGGCGGGCCGCCGGAAGCGGCCGCCCGAGCAGCCGACCCTGCTCACCTACCTGCCCATCCTGCGCAACATCCCGACGCGGTTCCCGGACACCGCGCACGCCGCCGAGGTGACGCTCTCCATCTTCCGGCACATGCAACGGCGGCACCACGTCCGGCCAGACACGCTGGCCTACTCGGTGGCGATCGCCGCCCTCACGGACGCGAACCGCGGCGAGGAGGCGCACGAGCTCTACCAGCAGATGCGCTCGGAGCGGGTGCCGCCGTCGAGCCGCATCTTCGAGAACCTCTTCCGCTGGTTCGGGCGCGCGGGGCGGATGGACCGCGTCGACGCGCTGTACGAAGACCTACTCGCGACGGGCATCCGCCCCAGCGCGCAGCTGTCCAACGTCCTCATCAACGTCTGCCGGATGGAACCGCTATCGGTGGTGCTCGGCGCCGCCGAGCTGGATCGGGCCGCCGACGCCAAGGGCGGGCTGGCACCGGCGCCGGCCGCCCCGCCACGGCGGTCGTTCTTTGGGCTCATCGGCGGCCGCCGGGGGCCCAGCGGGCGCGGCGCCGAGGGCGCCGGCGCTGGCACCGCGGGCGTTGACGACGACGTCGCGGAAGGGGGCTCGTCCTCGCTGCGACCAGCGCTCGAGCGCCTGGGCTTGCCGTCGCACGGCGCGCGCGCCTGGGACGCCGCCACTGACGGCACCGCGGAGTGGCTCCCAGCCGCCGCGACGGGCCCAGCGGCTGCGCGGCGCGCGGGCCCGCCGCCGGCCGAGGGCGGCCCACCGTCGGCGCCCCTGGTCTCGCCCAAGCGGCTGCAGGCGCTGACGGGCCAGCTGTTCGCCAAGCTGAGCGAGGACCGTCCCGCATCGTAGCCTCCCGTTGTACAGCTACTAGGCAGCCGCATGTTGGCATGTCCCATACTGTACAGTTGCAAAGAGAAGTCTAAACACATCCAATCCTGTTTTTTGTGTCTTGGTTGTTTTACAGGAGGCCCTGCCGCCGGAGGTCCTCGTACGTCTTGCGGCTCATGACGTTGCCCTGCGAGTCCTCAAACTCTTCCTCCTGGTCCATCTTGAAATCGACCTGCTGCTTCTCCTGCTTGAGCTTCTCCCACACTGCCACGCCGGCGTGCCCCACGGAGAAGCGCCGCGACGTCAGACGCGAGTGAGCTGGACCGCCACACACAGACGGAACACCAGCCGACGCGCGGCACGTACGGGCGAGGGCGTCGTCGACGGTGGTCACATCCTGGAAGTGCACCGTGTTCGGGATGCCCATCCGACGTAGCATGCTCGCGTGCTTCCATTCCTGCGGGAGCGGGAGCGCGGAACCTATTTCAAGCGTGCCAGCATCGTTAGCACGATTGATATCGGCCTGGCGCGTCCTCCACCGCCTAATGGCGCACCGTAAAGTGCCGCTCGAACGCCTTCCGGCCGCGGTGCTTTTCGTCGCAAATCTGGCAGTAGTACTGTTGAAGGAAACAAGGGCGAGCGGGGGGACACACGTCAGCGGCGAGTGCCAATCGCATGACCCCCGGAGGTCGCGGCGCACCGATTTGCTGAGGCCGTGGAGGCGGAACAGCCAGTACGGAATGGGCTTGCCGTCCCAGCCGAGCGGCACGTCCTTGGGGTTGTAGATGGGCTTCTCCTCGTCGTCGTCCTCTTCGTCAACCTCGGGCACGTCCTCCGCCGCCAGCTCGACGTCCTCCTGCTCGCGTTCGCGCCCCAAAACCAGCCGTGCTCAAGTGGCGCCGTCAGCACCACAACGTCGTCGTTCATCACAGATTCCTGGCAGCGGCAACGCACCTCGCGCTCCTCGGCGGTCCGCGATTGCTTGCGCTCCACGTTCGCCTTGGTGTTCTCCCTGCGATCCGTGCACGCCACAAGCCAACAGTGCCCCCCCGCGTGCTGATGTTAACAAAGGGCGTGAAGCCAACACTGTCGCTCGGCTGCAAGCAGTGACGCACCGAACGGCGCCGAGGATCTGGGCCAGCGCGGCGATGCGGGCTTCCAGCTCCGCGAGCTGCTTGTCGTGCTGACGCTTCTTCTCCAGCTGCTTCTTCAGCTCGGCCTGCACCATGGCATCGTTCAGCTGCCCGCCCGTCGCTGCGGCCAGCTGCTCCGCGGCCTGAAGGGAACAAGAAGAGCGCAACCTCAAAGACTGCCGAGAGTTGAGTATCGTGCTGGAACAGCCTCCAGGTTCCGCGCGGCGCGGACCTTGAGGTGCTTCTTGCCCGTCAGATGCGCGTCAAACACGCTCTGCTTCGCAAACTGCTTGCCGCCTGCCAGCCCGCGCGCTCGCGCTACCAACGGACGCGTGGGCAGGCCCGTTAGCGTCGCCGTGCGCACACAATTCTTTCCGTGCGACTGCCGCACGCACAGGCGACGCAAAACAGCCGACGGTCCACGCCTTCCTCCGCGCTCTCCGTCTCCCAGCCGCGCACGGTGCCGGCGGCCCACTGGCTCTCAAACGTCGCCAGCTTGGGCGCCAGCGCCGCGTCCACATCCGTGAGCGGCTGCGCCCGTTGCAGGAAGCCGCGCAGGTACTTGTACAGCGCTTCCAGGTAGCTGCAGCGGCGCGTCCCGCACGCGAGGGACGACGCACCGAAAGAGACATTAGGCAAAGGCGCGCTCAGCCCCGCGCCGTCTCAAGCGGCCTGCATACGCCTGGTAGGCCGGCGTGGCCTTGGTGTCCGGCGGCACGCGCGTGAACCGGTCAAACTCCTCGAGGTACGTCATGTACGAGACGGGCGTCACACCCTTGAGCGCGACGTAGAGGTTGTACGCTTCGTTCAAGTCCAGGAACCGGCCGTAGGCCTCCTCGCCCGTGAACATCGTGTCGAGCTCTGCGCCCGGGATACGAAGAGTGCCGATGGGCTTTGACGGGGATTAGGCCACGCTGGAACGTCCGAACGGCCGCAGCGGCGCTTCGGGAGGCACGCACTGGCAACGCTCTCCTGGCGGTCCAGCGCCAGCTGCAGAAACTCCGCGTCCATGGGGTCCACCACCTCGTTCGGGAACCGGCGGTGGTAGTCCTTCACGACCTTGAGCCGCCGGTAAAACTCGTTGAACTCGCCCGAGAGCGCCTCCATCTCCTGCTTGCGGGCGCTGCCGCATGGCCACGGGTGGCCGGCGCAAAGAAGCCCGCAGGCCTGTTAGACATCGCAGACGGTAGCGTTCACGTGGCACGCCGTTGGCGTACCCATTGGCGTCGTCGTAAGCGGTTAGCAGCGCCGCGGCCTTTTCCTGGTACCGGTTCACCAGCTCGAGCAGCCGGTGATCCTGGGCGATGCGCTCGCGGTGCTGCGGTTATCGATGCCCCGGGAGGCGTGCCATGGGACGTGAGTGGGGTGCTGGCGGCGCCACAGCGCTCCGCTCGTGGCGCGTACCGTCTTGGCGGGCTCGGAGAGCTCGAGGACCATCGCGGCCTCGAGGCGCTCGAGCTCTTCGTGCGCGCGGCGCTGCTGCTCCAGGAGCGAGTCCATTGCGGCGGTGTGTCCGAGGCCGGGCCTGCGGCCGACAACAGCGTCAGGATAGTGCTTCGGCGCGCCTCCTCTACTATCCCTTGCCGTCGCGGCTCTTCCTCGAGCTGGCACGCGAAGGCCACCGCGTCGCCCTGCCTCGTCGTCGTCCGCCTCGCCGGTCGTCGTTGTCTTTGTCGTCGTCTTTGTCTGATTCCACTCCAACACTGAATCCGCCTCTTCGTCCTCTTTGTCCTCTTCGTCCTCAGCCAGCGTCGTCCTCTGCGTCTTCCGCTGCGACCTCTGCCAGGCTGCGTCGCCGACGGTCCCTTGCGTCCTCAGCCAGCGTCGTCCACTGCGTCGTTCTCGTCGTCGTCCGCTGCGTCGCCCTCCGCTGCGTCGTCCTCTGCGTCGTCCTCTGCGTCGTCGTCCTCTTCGTCGTCCTCTGCGTCGTCGTCGCCGTCTTCTGCGTCGTCCTCTTCGCCGCCGCCGCCGCCGCCGCCGCCGCCCGCGAAACCGCCGCTGTCGCTGTCAGAGAACTGTCAGAGACCTGTCAGAACCGTGACTGTCAGAGGATTGTCAGAGTGCTGTCAGGAAGTCGCGTGTCAGGAAGCTGTCAGACTCAACGTCGTCGTCGGGCGGCGAGGACATTCAAACGTCCGCAGGGCGGCTGAAACTGAGGGCGACGAGGGAGGCGCGAGGGCGACGACGCTGGAAGCGGACAGAGGACGACGCTGGAAGCGGACAGAGGACACAGCCGGACGACGACGAGAACGAAGAAGCCTGAGAACGACGAAGCGGGGGACGCGGAGGACGACGAATTGGGGTCACGACGTCGGCTGGGGTAGCGCAACCTGACTGCGACCACCCCTCGAACGACGACTTGGGCGGGACGACGGCCACCGGCGACACGGCGACGCCACAGTGTACGACTGAGCAGCCACCAGCGCCACCGCCCAAGGCCTGGAGTCCCTGGACCTCCACCCGTCAGGCGCCGGACGTCTGCCAGGGCCGCCACGCGGTGAGGTGCGGCCGACCATGGCGGCGGCGGCGGCGGCCACGGGGACGTCCCGGCCAGCGACAGGGACCCGGCCGGCCATCGGGTACGCCCGCCTGCCGCCACCACCAACCCGATGCGCTGACCGGTCACTAAGCTGCCGTGGGCTTCTGCTCTGGGACGGCATGGGGAGCGGCAGAACGTTCACGAGCTTGCTCCGCACGTTGCAAGACACCGCCGCCAGCAACGACCACATTGCGGCCAAGCTCAAGGATGCCGGAGCCCAGCTGCGGTCCCTGCTGAGGGTGTTCCCGGGCCCCGACAGCGCCAGCCAGGCGAGCCTGGCGGCGGCCGCCGCGGCGGCGCCGAAATGGCTGACCGTCCCCGCCGCCGATCAGCAGCAGGCGGCGGGCGTGCTCTGCACCTTGACGGTACGTGCGGGAGTGGCCCGTGCGGGAGCGGCCGGCCACCGCGACCGGTCCGAGCGATCCTCACGCCGCTGGCGGGCGCACGCGGCCGTGAGCTGGGGCGTGGCAGGGCGTGAACGAGCTGTACGCGCTGGACCTGCTGCGCGAGTACGTGTTTCTCAAGGACGCGGCCCAGATTCTTGGCACGGCGCCGCTGGAGCGCGGCCACACGGTGCCGTTCCCGCTGCCGACGGAGGACCTGCTCCAAGCGCTTGAGCTGTACTACGAGGAGCGGCTCGCGGTGCTCGCGTGCGTGGCCACCATCCTGCGCGTCGCGCTGGCGCCGGACCACCCGCACTACGACGCGTGCTCGGCGTGGGTCACCGACGTCGTGGCGGCTGATCCGGGCTTTCCCACGGGCGTGCTCAACGCGCTGGTCGAGGTGGCCGAGCGGCGGCTTCCCGCCGCAATGGTGCGCCGCAGATCGCACAGGGCCTCATGCGAAAGAAGCTGCTTAACGCTGCCTATGACGCGGTGTCTGTGCCTGTTATTCGTTCGATTCTCAGGAGGACCGCGAGGTGCTGTGGGGCGCGTGGGCGCGCCAGAACCTCCGCGAGCAGGTCGGCCTGCTCGAGGTGCTCTTCCTGGTGCTCTACGACGCGCAGCCCGCGTCGCCGACGCTCGTGGAGACCATGGCCGCCACCTTTGCGGTACGGGCGCGCGGGCCCGTGCGCGTGGCACGTACCCGCGGGGGCTTACCCCGCGCGAAACGGGTCGCTCTTCGGGCGGCATCGCTCAGCGCCTCGACTTTGGCCGCGCCACGCCGGCCGCCCAGCTGCCGCTGGACCGCCGGGGCGCGGAGCTGGTCACGGCTGTGCACGACATGAGCACGTTTGCGCTGCTGTGCGGCCTGCGGCTGGAAAAGTTTATCGAGGACGCCGTCCCGGGCCAGGCGCCGCCCTGGGCCGCGCTGGTCCACTCAGAGAGCGAGGCCGCGTGGCTCAAGGTGAACGCCGCGCTCATGCGCCACACCAGCAGCGCCACCGGCGCCGCACTGCGCTCGTCCACCGTGGCCCGCGCGCTGGCGCCGAGCCTGCTCGCCTGGGGTTGCATGCTGGAGAGCTTGGTGCGAGTCGCCACGGCTGCGTACCGGCCGTCGTCGGAGCGCTAAACGCACCCATGCCGCTACTGCGCCCGCCTGCGCCCGCTCCCCAGAACCAGCAAGAGGCTATGGACGAGGACGACGGCGGCGACGGCGATGCCGCGGGCGACCTGCTCTTTGCCTCGCCCGTCCCGCCGCGCGTGGCGCAGCTGCGCGGCCCGGCGCCGCGCATTGCCAAGCTGTCGCCCACGCACGTGGCGCGGCGGCTGGTCAGCTCGTGCGCGACGTCGCCGCGCACGTACGTGCGGGTGGCCTTTGAGCTCGGCGCCATCGAGTCGCTCACGGCAGCGCTCCAAGGCGACCGCTTGCCGCACAACGACGTACGCCGCCCGACCTGACTCCCAGCGCCTGGATGACGTGAACCTGAGGTTAAACGGGCGTGTGCCACTGTGCGGTGGTGGTGCTGCTGCTGCTTCAGGCCACGGCCACCCTGTGCCGCAGCGTCGTCAAGGGCGTGCTGAACCTGTTCCTGTCGACGTTTGAAGTGCGCCACGTCGCCCAGCCGGAGACCATCTTTGCCCTGGCGCGCGCCATTTTCCACCAGGAGCCCGCGCTGTGCCGCCAGTTCTGGGAAGAGGTACGGGAGGGACCCACCCACATTGGCGGGAGAGCGCCGCACTTACGGGAGCGTTTCCCCCGTGTGCGTCAGTGCCTGCGTGCGGCCTTCCAGGATTTTGCCTATTCCGGCCGCCGGTCGCTGCTGACCCTGGCCGAAGCCGGCTTCCCCGACTCCATCCTGCCGCTGATCACGCTGCTGGCGGCGCTCTGCGGCGTGCGCGCGCCGGCCGACGCGGCGGCGGCCGCCAGCGACGCCCCCGGCACGTCCAGCGCGGACAGCATCCGCTGTGCACAGTACGTCGCCAGCTACTTTAGCGCCCTACCGCGCTACACGCAGCAGGTGCCGCTCGCGACCGCGCTGCACGCGTTGGAGCTCCTGAGCGACGCCGAGGCCGCGGCCGCGGCGGTGTCAGCGACGGCGGATGAGGAGGACGAGGACGACGACGCCAACCAAGGCCGTGCAGGCAGCGACTTTGGGGACCTGCGCGGGGCGCACGCACTGGACGTGACGCTGCCGCTGAAGGCGTGGGCGCGCATGTACGTGCGGCCGCGCGACGCGTTCCCGCTCGTGTCGCATGCGCCTCGGCCGACAGCGGCGCTCGTGCTGCCGGCCGGCACCATCGGCGTCGTCCTGCGTCCCTCCGGCCACCTGCGCGACCTCTTTGCGGCCGCCGCGGGCGCCCCGGTTGCGGCGCCACCGCTGGCCGAGGCGGGCAGCGAGATGGACGCCGAGCAGCAGCAGCAGCAGCAGCAGCAGCAGCAGCAGCAGCAGCAGCAGCAGATCGCCGTGCAGTGGCGGTGGCCCGTCTCTGGCTTTGCCGTCATGCTGGCCGAGCTGGAGCGGCTGCTGCACATCCCAGCGCGCGCCCTGCGCCCCGCCCAGGTCGCGCTGCTGCAAGCGTCCGTGCATTTCTTCAGCGCGCTGATGCGGGCGGCCGCGCCGTCCCGGTCTGCTCCGCTGCTCGGGGCCTTGGCACCGCTGGTGGCGCCGTCGGTGGACGCGGGCCGGTTCCCCGAGCTCATGCTCAAGACGTTTGCCGCGTGTGCCCGCTGGGCGCTGCTGGCGCTCGAGAGCCACTGGCGCGTCCTCGACACCGCCGCCGCCGCCGCCGCCACCGCCACAGTGTTGCCGCACGAGGCCGCGGGCCCCGCGGCGGCGGCGTCCGTCGCCACAACGGTGCTGCTAGAAGCACTCCAGGCGGCGGCGGCGATCGCCGACGCGTGCCCGCCGGCCACGGTGGTCGCCGCCTCCGTGGACATGGGCCTGCTGGTGGCCAGCAGCGGCGCGGCCGACCTGGCGACGACCGACGGCCAGCCGGCGGCCCTGGTGGTCGCCGAGGTGATCCATACGCTGGCGTCGTCGCGGGGCGGGCACGCCACGCTGCTGGCCATTGTGCAGTGGGCGCACGCGGTGGTTGCGCGCGTGGCGTGGCCGCACGAGGGCCTGGCTACCGTCACTACCGACGAGGCCGCCGCGGCGCGCGCGCGCAGCGTCTGCGAGGCGCTGGTTGGGTTTGCCGTGGGGGACCTGCTGCCGAGCCACCACACGTGGCGCTACGAGCGGCTCAGCCACCGCTTCCAGCTGGCGCTCGCGCTGCTCCAGCTGGTGGACGACATCCTGCAGCGCCTGCCCGTGAACGGTGCGTGGGGCCAGCATCCGGCGGCGGCGCCAGGAGTAGCAGTCATAACACCACTAGGTTTGCGAGTCGTCCGTTTGCCCATGCAGTGCCCGAGCTCCGCGCCCGCCATGCGGTGCCGCTGGTCTTTGGCCTGCAACGCGCCGTGGTGGACAGCTTCTTGCTTGCACGGCCGCTGCTGCTGCGCTCCGTTGTGATTGCCGTTCGGACGATCGCCGTCGCGTCAGCGGTACTGCCGTGCATGGCTTGGCGCGGGCGGGCGGGCGTGAAGACGGTCGTGCTAACGTCCTGGCCAACTGTACCGCCGATGGGCGTCTCAGCTGTTGACCAAGCGTGATCGGCTTGCGGATGCAGCGCTCGCGGAAGCCATGGTGTGCTCGGGGCTCGGGGTGTTGATTCGCCTAATCGCGTACCAGCAGAGCCAAGCGCGGCGCGGCGACGCATCAAACGCGGTATGGCTTGACCGGCGCGCCGAGGTTACGCGCGGTGGCGCGGCTGCTCATCATGACCTCCAGCACACATGACTGCTTCGGGGCTCTGACGTCGCTTCAGAGCTTGCTGCTGGACTGTATCTTTGAGCCGCGGCGGGAGGGCGGCGAGGCGCACGACGACCTCGTACTGCTCCTCGCCAGCTACGTGCGCTACCCGTACAACTACGTACGTTGGGCAAGCACGAGCATCCACATCCGTTGGCGCCGCTTGCTGAGTGACGGCTGCTGCTCGCTCCCACGATGACGCTCGCCGTGCACAGAGCGTGCAGCAACTGGCGCTGCACGCCCTGGTGCGCATCTGCTCGCTGGTCCAGCCCGACCGGGACCACCACCACCACCGCAAACCGTCCCTGCTCGGCCACCTCAGCACGCGGGTAGGGGTTGGCGGACGTGTTTGCGCACACCGCTGACCGCCCGTGCGGAAGCTGACGGCGGCGGCCCCGCGCCATTCTCGGTGCCCGCTAACGCCGCCGCCATCAAACAGGCGCAGGGCTTCTGCGACTTGGTGCTGACGCTGATCGACACGCCGGAGAACCCGCTGCAGCTCCGCCAAACCGGGCTGAACTTTGTGGTGGCCGCGATCGAGTGCCAGGTACGGCCGGCCGCGTCGACATACGCTGTGGTGCGCTCGCGCGCTGACGCGCGGTGCCCATCCCACGAAACAGCCGACGGACTCCTTCCGCACCCCCCAGCCGGGCCTCGCGATGCTCATGCTGTCCCGGCCCCTCGCGAGCAACGGCGCAACGACCGGCGCGATCAGCGCCCCGGCGGGCGCCGCCCAACCCGGTGCCAAGCCGTCGGCGCTCGTGGACCTGCTGCAGCGGCTGCTGGAGGCGCCTGCGGACGCGAGCGATGACGACTTTGCGCTGCGCGCGGCCGCCCTTGCCGTGCTGCGCGCCCTGTCGGCGGCAGGCGCCGCCTTTGCCGACGCTCTGCAGCCGCTCAGCGAGCGGAAGGAGTTTTGGGCGGCGCTGCTGCGCACGTTTGTCGAGCCCGTGGTCGCCGCCGCTGGCGCCGCGACTGACGTCGGCGGCGCGTCGTCGTCGCTGGCGCTTGCCGTCCCCGTAGAGGCCGTCCGCGCCGCGGGCGGCGCGCTCCACGCCCTGGCGGCGCAGCTCAGCCTTGCGGCGGTTGCTGCCGCCCCTGAGCGCGCCGCTCCACTCTTTGAGGCCGCGGCCACTTTGCTCAAGCCGGACGGCGGACGCGGGCCTGCCATCCTGCAGTGGACCGAGGCCGTGCAGGCGGAGCCGCTGGGCCTGGCCCGGCTGTCCTCGCTGCTGGTGGGCCAGCTGGTTGCCGGGATGGCCGCCGCGGGCGTGTCGATGGGCAAACGGACGCCGCCAGCGGCGGCGCTGCAGCTCGTGCAGCCGCTCACCGACCACGCCCTGGCGGCCTCCGACGCCGGGCCCGCTGTGCCGGGGCCCGACTACGTTCTGTCGCGCGTGCTGCTGGCGCAATGGCTGGGCACCGGCCCCGCGCCGGCGCCGTCGGCGTCGGACATGGCTGTAGACAACGGCAGCAGTGCGTCGCCAGCGGCGGCGGCGGCGGCGGCGGCGGCGGCCCGCCTTCTGGCGGAGCTCAACTGGCGGCTTGCCTACGACGACGCGTGCTCGGCCCTGGTCGACGGCGTGCGCGCCCTCGTGCAGGCCATGGCCGGCCTGGGGACGCTGAAGGCGGCTGGAGGCAGCGGGCCGCTGGCGACCCTCCGCAGCGGGCGGCTGGTGGCTGCCGGTGCCGCCGCGGAGGCGTCCCCGCTCATCACGCTGGCGGTCGCGCGCGTGGTGGCCAAGCGGCTGCGCCTGGTGCTCGCCGTCCGGGATCAAGAACGCCGGCGCATCGCAGCGGCGGCCGCCACCGCTGACGCGGGCGCCGAGGGTCCGCCCCAGCCGAGCGCGCTGGCGTCGGCGACGGCGGTGGCGCTCGCGCGGCTGCTGGCCGCGGCCGTGTTCGGCGGCAGCACCGGCGCGGCGGCGGCGGCCACCTGGGAGGACAAGGACCGCTGCGCCATCTTGGACCTTGTGCTGCCGTTGGTGACCGTCCCGGCCAGCGCCGGCCTCGTCGTCGTGATCCCGCTCGGCGGCGATGCGTGCGTCGACCCGGTCTACGACCTCGTGCTCCGCGCCACGCTCGCGCTGCTCAACGCGCTCCACCCGGCGGACGGTGGCCTCGCGGCGACCGCGCCCGCCACGGCGGCGACGCTCGCGCAGGCGGCGGCGCCAATCCTGGAGCTGTCGGCCTCGCTGCTTGGCCAGATCGACTGGGCGGCGCCCGGCGCAGGCGCGGCGGACGAAGCCAACGGCACTACGCCGCTCACGCTGCTGGCCGTGTTGCGTCAGCTGTGGCGGCCCGGCTTCCTCGGCGGCGGGCCGGCGGCGGCCGTGGTGGCGACGCAGTGGGACCCCAGCTCTGCGGGCGCTGTGGCAGCGTGGATCGACGCCGTGCACGGCGCCCTCCGGCAGGCGCTGCCCCGCCTGGCTGAGTCGGCCCGCGCCCGCCGCTACGTGCGCGCCTTGCTGGCCACCCTGCTGGCGCTGGGCGCTGCGCGCCCGAGCTTTGCGGCGCGTGCCCTGGCGCGTGGCGTTGTGTTCACACTCTGCACCGGCAGCGACTTTGCCGCCGTGCTCGCGCGCCTGGCCGCTGGCAGCTCTGCCGGCGGGGCAGCGCCGGGAGTGGACGTCCATGCCTACGCCGAATTGCTGGCGCTGGCCCTCGACGCGGTCCGCCTGTTGGCGCTCTGCTCGGCGGCGGCCGTCGCCAGCGGCGACGCCACGGACGCCTCTGGGCACCGCCACCACCACCAGCCGCTGCGCCTTGCCCTGGAGCTGCTGCTGCAGCTGGACGAGACGGTCGTGCCGAGCGTGCCGCCCGCCGCAGCCAGCACCGTCCTGGACCTGCTGATGCGCGCGTACCCGCAGGTGACCGCCGCCACGACCGCGCCGGCCGCGGAAGACAGCAGCGGCAGCCACCTGCGCGCGTCGGACCGCGCGGCCAAGTCATCGGCCGCCGCCACGGCGGCAGAGTACAGCACGCTGCTGGCAGTCGAACTGCTGCGGCTGCACGAGCTCGTCCTGCGCGGCTGGCTCACGACCGACGGGCCGCTCGAGCTCGTTCGCGCGGCAGGCACCGTGCCTGGCGGCCCGGCCAACACGGCGACGGGCCGCTGGGTGCGGCGCTTCGTCCATCGCCTCCAGCAGTGGCTGCCGGCACTGGCGCTGCGGTGGCCACGCCGGCCGCTGACCGCCCAGCTCGCGTCGGCGACGCGGGGGGCCACGGCCACCGCGAGCGACGGCGCAGCGCTATGGCTCGAGGCGGTGACGCTCGCGCTGCAGTCGGCGCTGCTGCTGACGCGCGCGTCGCTGCTGCCGGGCGACGCGGGCCGCGCCAGCGGGCGGCCTCGCCTGCCGGCGTGGCTGCCGACGATCGCGTTCGTGGCCACGACGGCGGCGCCCAAGGTCGGCGAAGCGAGCCCCGGCTACGGCACCCTCGTCGCGCTCATGACGGCGGTGGCGGCGTTCGCGCAGCGCCTGGCCCAACCCACCGACAAGGCCGTGGACGTCGCGCCGTCGCTGGCGGCCGCCTGCGGCGCGCTCGAACTGCTCGCCATGCTGGCGAGCGTGCACCTGGTCGACTACCTGCAGCAGGCGGCCGCCGCCGACAGCGCTGGCCCGGCCTTTGGTGTGGCGGACCCGCGCATGCCGCGGTACGGCACGTCGGCGGCGGCGCAGGCGCGCGATGCGGTCCTGCAGATCCTCGCGGACCTGGTAAGCGAGGTTGAACAGCTGTCTGGTCGCTACTAGCCGCGGGCGCTGACCGGGTTCTGGCTGCCACTGTCATGCGCGAGTGGTCGCCGCAGCGGGACGCGCAGCGCACCGTCGACGACGCGCTTGCCGCGGTGCAGCGCGCGTGCAAGGGCCACCGCACCGTCAGCGACCGGGTGCAGGAGTGCACGCAATGGATGGACCGCACACTCAGCCGGGTGCAGCAGCTGGCGAGCGCGGGCATGGCGGAGCCTGACGAGAGCATGACCCTGTAAATTACTAGACTACCGGACGGTCTGTACAAAGGCACAATAGATTACAGATGATGCGCATTAGTGTACACCGGTCTACGGCACAAGGACGCAGTCACGCTTTTTCGTCCAGGAAGAAGATGCTGTGCATCTTTTCGCCCAAGTATTCTTGGACGTTCGAGTAGCGGTTGAACGACGACACGATGCGGTAAAAGTGCGGCAGGATCTCCTCGGGCGGCGGGTGGACGTCAAAGTCGAGCGCCGCGAAAACGGCAAACTCGTAGTCCATCACGTCGCGCAGCGACACGTCAATGTGCTTCTCGATCGACTGCGCGTCGGCACCCGCGAGAGCCATCGCAGACATCAGGGCCGCCGTTAGCGCGCCCCTGATAGGACTGGGGCCATGGCGCCTCCCGGGACCGCGCAGCCGCCGTACGTCGAACAGCGGCGGAAAGTTGCCGTTGATGACAAACTTGGGGTCGTTGACTTTGGCCGCTAGCAGCAGGCACGCCGCTGGATCGAACGACGCCGGAACGGCCGATACACAAAGGACCAGGTGAGCTATCCCATTTTTCGCTGATGCACCCGCACAGGACACGCGGATCGCACCCGCAACAAGCTTGCGGTTGGCCTTGTTGACCACGCCCTGCCCCATGCCGTTGTCCACGCATTGGACGGGATGCAGCGCCCAGTCAGCGGAACGGTCGCAGCGCAGACCGAGTATATCCGGACGTGGGGCTAACCGAAATGATGAGGCGCTCCATGAACGAGAACGCGCACGCAATCGTTGCCGCCTCGATGTCGACCTCCTGCACAGCTATCCGCAAGGCCAATGCCCCACCAAGACAACGGCGTCAGGACGGCGTCACGCGAGCGACGGCGCTGGCGAGATCGACGCACCTGGCCCACTTCAATCATGAGCTCCTTCAGCCGCCGGATCTTGCTGAGCGTGATGCTCGGATCAATTTCCGGGTGGCTATCGCGGAAGCGCTCGTTCAGCTCGCGGCGGAGGTCGTCCGGCCGAACGTACGGAATGAGCGTGGCCTGTGGCAAGGTGCGCGAGAGCGTACCGATGCTCCGGGTCGGCCTGAGCATCGGCCCTCCCTTGGGCAGTCGCGCCTCGTGCGTGCACACACCATCACAAACGGCATCCGCATGACCTTGCGGAACCGGCCGCTGCGCAGCTCGGGGTCGTCCAGGTAGTTCGGGTCGTACGGCTTGCGCGTCGCGCTGGCGAGAACCGGGGCACCGCGGAAGCACCGCCCAGAACCGAGTTAGGCCCACGAGAGCACGGCAGGCTGGCCAACGGCCGTTCGGCTGACGCACGCAGAACTGATGGCCGCCTCGTGGGACACAACCTGTCGAGCGGCATGCACGGCGGCGGCGCGCAATCCATACCATGAGCCCCCGGCCACGACCCAGCAGAGACACTGGGAGGGTGGCTCGTACCCTTTGTGACGGCCGTGTGAGGACCACGCCGCGCCTAGGAGAAACGACGCCGTGGAAGCTTTGCAATATAGAGGGGTTAGCCGTCTTTTGGGCGCCGGCCACGGGCTTCCGCCTCAGGTCCGCGGGTGCGTACGGGCCCTGGCGCTTTTTTCGCGGCCCGCGCCCGTCGTCGTAGCGCAGGACGGAGGCCATTGCAAAGGGCATGGTCCGGCGACGCGCCTACCGGCAGCGAGCCCGGCCACGGAAGCATCGCGCACACCCTGTGAACGGCGGCGGTGGGCTTCCCCCGGCAGCGCGGCCCACCCCACGCACCGGCGGCTGCGTGACGAGCATCATGCGCAGCGTAGTGGGCACGTTGGGCGCCGTGACGGTGGCGCGCAACTGACCGACCGACGAGATCGAGGTGCGGAGGACGCGGGCCTGGAGGGAGCACGACAAAGCCAGGGGGCGGCGCAAAGCCCTAATTAGCACCATCTGCGTCGTCAACCGCAGGACCAATTCGCGCGGCCGTACCGCATCGCTGTCGTCGCGGCGGCCAGTGCTGGGCGCCGTATCGCTTCGGCTCGGGGCGGCTGAGAGCGGCGGCACGTGCGCGGACTGAGTGCGCGCACGGGTGGCCAGCGAGGCGTCCACCGCGGGCCCGCCCACGCTGGCGTCGAAGCGGCTGTCCGCGGTCATGGGCGTCGCCGTGTCGCGCGCCTTGCTCGCGGCGTCCGTCGCGGCCGTGGCGGCGGCGGCGGCGGCGGTTGTGGACGCGCTGGTGTCGCCGTCGGCCCGCACCTCCGCCTCCGCCGTGCCGACGCCAGCGGACGAACCGGCCACGGCGGCGGCAGGCACCGGCATCGACCCCGTGCTCGCGGCGGTCAGCGTCGCGACGAGCGCCGCCGCCGAGCCCGGCACCGCGGCCGCGGCGCCCATCACGATGGCCGAGTCGCTCTTCGCCTTGGCGACGCCGCCCTCCGACGCCATGGAGATTGACGACAGGAAGGCCATGGCGCGCTGCTCGCGGCGGCCCAGCGGCTTGGGCGCCTTGCGCTTGCGCGCCGCGGCGTGGTCGGGCGAGGCGGCAGGCGGCGGCGGCTTGCTCGCGAGCGCCGGGGGCGGTCCAACACTCAGACCGGCATGGCCCGACGTTCGGCGCGCGGCCTCCTGGGGCGGGGCGGCGGGGGCAGGCGCCGGCTCGGGCGCCGGCGCTGCCGCTGGCGCGGCGTCCGCGTGTGTGGGCGGACTGCTGCCATTGGCTGCGGTGTCGGCTTCCGGCGGGGATCCGGCGGACGTGGGTAAAGAAGGCGGCGGTGGCGCGGACGCCTCGCTCACCGGCCGGCGGCCAATAACGATGCCGGCGAGGAAGCTTTGCGCCGCTTTCTGCTTCGATACCTTTGGCGCCATCGGGCCCACCTGCGGTCGGCCCGCGGGGGTCGAGTGTCGGTTGCGGCAGAGCTCAACTAGCCATGCAAAAGCACCGTGTTCTCTTTACTGTTGCCGCCGTCTCTTCTATTCCTCATCGTCCCCGTCGTGATCGGTCGTCGTTGGCAGCGGCGGCATGGGGTAGCTAGCGGACGGCCTCCTCCCTGCCTCCACAAGGCGTCGTCCTCTTCAGCAGTGCACCGTTCTCTACATGAACGCCGTCCTCTAGGCCCTTTTCGTCGTCGTCGTCCTCGTCGTCGTCGTCGTCCTCGTCCTCGTCGTCGTCCGCCGTCGTCGTCGTCGTCGCCGTCGTCCACCGCCGCCGCCGCCGCCGCCGCCGCCGCTTTTTCGCGCCAAATCCACGCGATGACGTCACCTCTCTGATTGTGCTCCCCACTTTCGCATGAAAGAGTGCTCCCCATAGTGGGGATCCAAGTCGGTTCAGTGTGAGCGCTACTCATTCTCGAGTTCTGCCGCGGTTCTGCCGAGATTCTGCCGAGATTCTGACGAGATTCTGCCACGATTCTGCCGCGATTCTGCCGCAATTCTGCCGCAATTCTGCCGCAATTCTGCCGCAATTCTGCC
>Ga0180216_1001878_pt1 | contig 18112 bp, 18 predicted proteins | sample eDN3rd37CBELigMG_FD_128879 | JGI IMG/M metagenome (GOLD analysis project Ga0180216, IMG submission 128879) | Enriched Miracle-Growth compost microbial communities from Emeryville, California, USA - eDNA 3rd pass 37_C BE-Lig MG (version 2)... ...
CCCCCCCCACTCCCTCCCTTGCCTTTTTATTTGCGAGCATGTTGCGCGCGGCAGGTGACCGGACTCCGCACTCACACGTGTATGCGGGGCCAGCCTAGTAACCGGCGACGCTGTCTGCCAAAGATGTCCTCAGCGCGGCCTGGAAGAAGCCGCCGCCGGGCCCTTTGCAAGGCCGACGGCAGCCCGCAGTAGGCCGCACATCCACTTGGTCTTTGGGGTGCAATTATTATAACGCAAAGAGGACGCCGGCCGCGGGCGGGCGGCGCCGGCCCGTCCGCACGCGCCGCCGCGCCACTTGTGGGCGCCGCGCGCGCCGCCGCCGTGCGCCGGCAAGGCCCCCCCCGCCGCCCCCGTCCGCCTTGGAGAAGGGCGTCCCGGGTGGGACCAGGCCACGCAGGAAGGACGGCGAGAGCGGCGGCGCCCCCACGAAAAGGCCCATGCAGTGGACGAGCGCGGACGAGCGCGGACGCGTGAGGACGAGCGCGGACGAGTGCGGAGGAGGTCCACGATGCGCGATGCTCGTAGGCCGATCGCGGCTGGAGGGAGGGCGATCCACCGATAGGACACGGCCACTAGCGGAAGAAGGTCCAGCGGCGTGCATCGTGAGCGGAGGACGCGCGCCGGTGGAGCAGGCCGAGACGGACGAAGGCACGGCGTCGCCCTGCGTGCGCGCGACGTACGAACGCGGCTGGAAGCAGCAGCGGCGGCCGTAGACTTGGGGAGGGGGCCCTGCCCGCGATGGCCTGCGACATGCGGTGTCATGATGCCGGCCGTGACGTCAAGGACGGGGGTGACGAGATGGGCAGGGCGGGCTCAGGCCGGCGTGCAGGCCCGCCCCACCCGGCGCCCGCCGTTGTGCTCGACCTCGACGAAGGGCGCAGGCCCGTTCCAGGCCGTTCGCGCCGTCACAATGACGCCACGCCAGCGGGACGCACTGGACGGCGGCGGCTCGCACGGCCGCTCGCAGGGGGGCGGGGGGGCGGCGCCCCCCTTCGGTGCCCGCTGCGCTGCGACCCGGGCCGGGCCGATCTGGACGGCCATGACGCGCGGCGGGCACAGCTGCAGCCGCCGCCCCACTGTGCAAGCCCCTCCAAAGGAAATCCTGGCACGGCTCGACGACGACGGCGATGCCGGATGGCGAAGGACGCGCTTGCGGCTGACCCCCGCGCCGACCGCGCGGTTTGATTGCGGCTGAAGCGCGTGGCGACGCGCGCGGCCTCTGCTCCTCGCTGCAGCCATGGCGCTGCCGCGTGCCCCCTGGCGGCAGCGGGCCGCCGCCGGTGCCCTGCTCCTGCTCGTGCTCCTGCTGGGCGGCCTCGCCCCGGCGCGCGCGGACGAGTGCACCTTTGACACGCCGCTCGACACCGGCACGGCGCGCATCGGCTTCGCGTCCGTGGCGACGGTGCGCCGCTGCTTCGACGCGATTCCGCTCACCGAGCAGGTGCGCAACAGCTCCATCGAGGTGCTCCGGTTCATGAACCGGGTCTACTCGTTCACCGACATTGCCACGGCGTCCGGCCCGCCGTTCAACATCTCGGTCGACCTCGACGCCGAGCTGGACCGCATCGCTGACACGGTCTACCTCTCCGACTACCCGTTCCACGAGGACCTGCAGCTGCTCTACGCCAAGCTCTTCGACGCGCACACGCAGTACCTGCCGCCGAGCCCCTACCAGCAGTTCCTGGCGCTCCGGCCGTTCATCCTGGCCGCCAGCGGCGACCCGCAGGCCGACCCCAACAACCAGACCATCGTCGCCGAGGGCCTCGCCGCCATCCTCGGCTCCGTCTCGTACCGCGACGCGGCGACGCTGGCCAACGTGACGCTGCCGACCGACTTTGGCCGCTTCGTCGGCCAGCGCATCGTCTCGATCAACGGCATGCCGGCGGCCGAGTACCTCCTCCAGCTCTCCGATTTTTACGGCACGTACAAGGACCCGAGCGTGCGGTTCAACGTGATGCTCGAGTTCCAGTACACGATCGCGCCGTTCATCCTGAGCGCCAACCTCGAGCCGGAGAACTACACCTTTGCCAACGGCGAGTCCGTCTCCCTCGCGCCCGTCGTCATCCTCTCGCCGTCCTGGACCGACGTGCCGTCGTTCCTGAACCGCATCCAGAGCAACCGGACGCGCCCGACGTCGTCGCCGGCCACGGGCGCGCCCGTCAACGGCACCGTCGGCGGCGGCCGCCGCGGCAGCGGCGACACGGAGGCGACGCCGGCCGCGACGCTCTGGGAGGGCTGGCGCGCCGACCCGCGGGCCACGCTGCAGCGCGCGATCCGCGTCTTTGAGCGCGCGCGGCCGGCGCGGCGCAGCCGCAGCGCGCAGCGCGCGCACGTGCTGGACGCCGAGTCGGCCGAGCGCTTTGCGCCCAAGAGCTCGTGGCCGCCGCCGTTCGAGCCGCCGATGGCGCACATCCGGCGCCTGCTGCTGCGCACCGAGTGGACCGTCGTCGCGCGCGACGAGCGCGGCGTGCCGCGCGCGCTGCGCCGGGGCGCCGAGCGGCCGCCGGTATCGATGCCGCAGCAGGGCAACAGCAGCTCCGAGTACGTGCTGATCCTGCTCGAGACGACGGCGGACAACTCGCTGCAGACGGCGTTCCTCGTGGACCCGTCGTCCAGCGTCACGCCGGTCGTCGCGGCGGTCGCGGTCATGCCGACGTTCAGCCCGCAGGTGGCGCTCGACGAGTACATCAACGTGCTGATCAACCTGCGCCAGTACGCCGCGCAGTATAACGTCACGCGGCTCCTCATCGACGTGACCAACAACGGCGGCGGCTTCATTTGCCTGTGCGGGCGCGCGCGGCGCGCCGGGCGTTCGCGCGCATCGCGGTGCTCACAGCATGCCGCGCGCGCGCTGGCTAACAAACGTGGGTGAGGGCTCGTCCCGTGCAGGGCGCAATGGTCCGCCTACTTTTTGTCGCCGCGCTACGGCAACAGCATCAACTCGGCCGAGTACATCTTTGACGCGCGCGTGCCGACCGGCCTGGACATCCGCTACCTGAGCGGCGTGCCGACGAGCCCCGCGCAGCTCTGCGGACCGGCCTCGTACAGCAACATCGGCCAGGCCGGCAGCTTCACCGCCATCACGCGGGGCCTGCGCACCAGCAACTACACGGCGCTCATGTACGCCCACCGTGTGGTCGCAAAGCGGGATCTGCTGCGTGCGGCGCTCACGTCGCCGCGGCCCCACTGCCGCGTTCCTGCGGCCGCACAGCGCTCTGGACGAGTGCCGCAGCGGCATGGAGGCCATCCACAACATCTCGGCCCAGCTGCCGGGCGGCTTTGAGAAGGTACCGCTGGGGCGCGCGTGTGCTGGCCGTTCTCGGCAAGCGCTGACGCATGCCGATCCTCTCGCTTCCTCTGCCGCGGGCGCCCCAGATTGTGATCCTCTCCGACGGCAGTTGCGGGTCGGCGTGCTCGTTCTTTGAGGGTCGGTTGGCCGTGGACAACTCGGCAGTCGTGGTCACGTACGGCGGCCTGATGAACCGGCCGATGGACACGTCGTCCTTTGGCGGCGGCGGCGTCACGAGCGGCTGGGAGAGCTACGTCCAGCAACTGGTCAACCTGACCGCGGCCGAGCTCAGCCAGGTGCCCGAGTTCCGCTCGACCGCCGACGTCTCCTTCTCCAGCAGCGAGTACTACCTGCCGGACCAGGCGCTGCCGCGCGAGTGGCTGCTCGTCCAGGCGCGGTACCGCCTGCCGGTGTGGCCGACGCTCACCACGCTGGCGGACCCGGCGCGCTTCTTCTACACGCCGCTGGCGAACCAAGTGCTGGGCGCCATCGCCACCATCCCGACCTCGCCGCCCGTGCAGTGCGTCGCGCCGCCGCGCGGCGGCACCGACAACTCGACGTCGTCGACGGACCAGATCACCTCGACGTGGCTCACCACGCCGACCAACAGCACCCCCACGGGCGTGCCGCTCACGCCGGGCGGCACGGACGCGTCGACGCGCCCGCCCACCGAGATGCCGCAGAGCGGCGCCGCCGCCGGCAGCGTCGCCGCCTCGATGCTCTCGGCTGCGGCCGTGGTGGCCGCTGCCGTCCTTGCCGTGTAACGCGCGCGTGTTCCGATACTACAAAAAATGCATGCCCATAGTACTGCTACGCGACGGCGCGAAACAGATGCATGCGGGCCGCAGGCGGCGGTGGGGGGCGCACCGGACGCGCCGACGCCGGCGCAGTATCGATGACGTCATCGCAGGCGCCGGCACCGCTGCGGCCGGCGGCGGAGGACGGCGATGGCGACGCCGCGGCGGCCGCTGCCGGCGCCCACGGAGGCGCTGGTGCGTGTGGAGGTGGCGGGGGCATCGCCCTCTGAGCTGGAGGTGCGTTCGTGGCTTTGGCTAGGGCGGCGGGGCGTCCGTCGGTGCGCTCACGGCCGGCCAAGTTCCGTTCAGCGGTGTGGACGCGCAGCAGATCTTGGCCGGCGCCTGGGACCCCAAGGGGGCCGCCCAGCCGCGGCCGGGGCCGTTTCTGGCGCTGGAGATTGTAGGCAAAGTCGTCAGCGTTGGCAGCGCGGTGCAGCGGCTGGCCGTGGGCACGCGCGTGGCCGGTACGCGACCGGTGCCAAACGGTAAACACGGCGCGCTCCATCTGACGCGCCCGCACCAATTGTGGCGGCCCTGCTCCGCTAGGCTTGCTGCCGGCGGACGCCACGAGCACCGGCCGCGACGAGTACTGCATGGTCCAGGCCGCGTACCTCGGTATGCACCCCGCGGCCTCCGTGAGGCCGCCACGCCTTGCGCCGGCTTACGCGTTGGAAGACCGGGCTCCCACGCTCGCCCCAACGCGACAGTGCCGGTGCCGGACGGCGCGTCGGCCGAGGACGCCTGCGCGTGCCTACTGCCCAGTGTGCGAGCCCTGCTCGCGCTGCAGGTGCAGGCACACGCCCTGCCGGGCGAGTCCGTGCTCGTCCTGGATGCCCCCGGGGTCCGCCCTGCCTCAGCCGGCCGCGCTGCCGTTGAAGCGTAGGCGCTGACCGCGACTCCATGCCCGGCGCGTCTCGTCAAATGCGGGCCCCATAGGACCTGACGGCCGTGCTGGTGCACTGGGCGCGGCAATGGAAGCTGCGTGTGTTGCTGCCAGAGGCGCCGCCCGCGGGGTCCGCCGCCGATCCGGCCGTGCAGTACGTCTTCCCGCCGACCGGGGGACGGCCCGCCGGAGCGGCGGACGCTGCCGCGCTCGCGCCCGCGGTCCTGGCGGCCACGGGCGGGCTCGGCGTCGATATCGTCCTGCAGTGGCACCGGCCGAGCGGGCCGTGGGCCAACGTCACCGCCCACACCGTCGCGCTGTGCCTGGCCTGCGCCGGCCGCTGGGTCACGAGCCAGCGCGATCTCCAGGTCCGCGCGCGCTAGCAGCTGGGCCGACGGAGCTAGGGGCAGGAGCCGACGCTGCGTATGTGACGTTATCTTTGCTTGGTTGCGGGCGGCCAGCTGGATCCGCCGGTCGCGCGGGTGCTGGCGCTCAAGGGCGCGTCGGTGGCGTTTGCGTCGGAGCAGGCGTGGCTCCTAGCGAGCGCGCGCCTGGGCCAGTTTCTGCGTACGCGCCCTCAGCATCGTCTGGCATTGCGTCGGCCCGGGCTCTGACGCACGCAGCTTTTTGGCTCTGTGGGCATGGCACGCGCCGCCAGATCTGCTCACGGCGACGATGGATGCGCTCGCCGCGCGCGCCCTGGAGCGGCCGCCGGGCGCGGTGGTGCTGGACCACACGCAGGAGGCAGAGGCCGCCGCGGCGCTGCAGCAAGGGCAGCACGTGCTGCTGCGACGGCCCTGCGCGGCCGAACCATCGACCGAGTCACCGTCGCTGGCATAGCCGCTGCCGCCGTAGAGCAAAAATAACGGAAAATGTACAGAAAGACAATGCCTCGCCGGTTCACAAGCAGTTCCACACGGCTGCCGCTAAGCTTACTCGCGCTCCTGCGCGTCGCTGCTGATGGTGAAATCGTACTCGATGGTCGGAATGATGGCCGACACGAACTTGAGGAACACAATCATGTACCTGCGGCCCGGCCCCGCTGCGCGAGCGGGCAGGGCGGCGGCGTTAGCGTGGCGCGGTCACCTTCCATGCTCCCACGGAGCGCCCGCGCCGTACTGGTCGACGCGGAGCTCCCTGCCGCTCTCGTCCAGCTGGTTGAGGATGCGCTTCATCACGTTGGCGTGCTGCGGCGCGCCGTCCCTCCCCGCAGCAGCGCGTGCAAACCCGTGAGCGTCCGGCAACCCCTAGGCGCGGCCGCCCCGCCGCCGGGCAGACCTTGCACGGGTGGATGGACGCCATGTTGAGGCTGAGGTGCGGGTGCGGCTCGATCGTGACCGTCTTCTTGGCGTGGTCCTGGCTGATGTCCTCGTAGATCTCGTCCGGCCGCAGCGGCTTGTCCTGCTCGTTGTAGCCGTAGAGCCACACGCGCGGCGTGCGGTAGTAGTTGTCGTACGTGATGCTCAGGTCGTACGTCCGGCTCTTGACAATGTCGTCGCCGCCGGTCGTCTTGAGCGCGGCCTGCGCACCGCGGGATGCCCCATCGCCAAACGCAGCGGGCTTGATGTGAGGCGATCCGCGGGCGGTTGGCGGCGCCGCCGCTGCGCCGCTCGCCGTACGGGGTCCTCCTCCTCCACCAGGTTGTTCTCCAGGTCCAGCGCGTCAATGTCCGGAATGCTACGCGCCCCGTAGGAAGTCCACAGTGCGGCACGGTCGCGTGAGTGCCACGCAAGTGCACGCAGCTCCTAGCCGGCGGCCATCGTACTTGTCCAGGTCGACTTCGTCGTCTTCCTCGGGCGCGGCCGCGTTGGACTGCGGCACCTCAACGGCGACCTCGGCCGCCACCTCGGCCTTGGCTGTGGGGCCGCGTCCGCAAGAGAGCACAGCGTGCGGCTGCGGCGGCGCACGTGAGCCTGGGCGGTGGCAGGGCGACCGCGGGTCGCGCGCTCTGAGCACGCACCGACGTGGCTGTTGTGCGTCGTGATCCACGCCTCCTCGCCGTCGACGGCGGTCTCGTCGTCGGGCTCGTCGTCCTCCGTGTACTCCATGGCCTTGACGCGGCGCGTGCACGGCACTGAGCGCGCGCGATCGCGCCGCACAAGATCGCACGCATGGCGTGAGCGCCGGCTCAGCACCTGCATGCCGATAGCGCCCGAACGCTCTCCCCGCACCCTTCTTGGTCATGAGGAACTGCTTGTCCGGCGGCAGGTACGACAGACGCTTGCCTTCCTCGCCGGCTTGCCTGCGTGCACGACCAACCGACCCAGGGCAAGCGCCATCGAGCCCGTTCAGCTGCGGAGCGATCGCACGCGCCAGATAAGGTGGACGGCGCCCCCGCTGTCGTACCAGGTCCAGGTCGGACATTTGAACACGAGAAAGTCGCCCGCCGCGACGAACTGGGCACGCGATCGCGCCAAAGCATTGCGTCCGCTGTTAGCGGGCGGGTCCGTTCCGACGCGCGCTGCCGTTTGGGGCGTCCGTTACCTCTTCCGGCGTGAGCACGCCGGTCTCCTTGAACTTGGAGTTCTTGAGCGTGGGCGCGAGCTGCGCGGCCACGCGCAGGATGCCCTGGATGGCCGACATGGCTGGTGGGCGGCCCTGTGGTGCACGGCCGCAGGCTTGCGCAGACAGCAGGTGCTGTGAACATCCCGGGAACACCCCGTGGCGCGTGCAGGCGGCGGCGCTATCTGCGGTCAGCGTTCTGCAGCGCGCCGTGCAAACGGAGCGCGGATGAATGCGGGCGTACCAGCAGTCGGTCCGACGCTGCGTTGCGGTCGCTGCAGCCGATAGCACAGCATGGCATGGCGGACACGACACCGTTAGTCTCTTGGCGCCACGCAGGGCACCCACAGGCCCCAGCGAGCGTCGTACCCTGGAGGACGGCACGCGTCGCGGCGTCTATGATTGGCCTGGGCCACACGCACCGGATCGCGTGATCACCACCCGTTCCGCGTCGTGTCCGCGTTGCTGCTCCTCCCGCGGTGTGTCCTCCTCTGGGCGAGCCGGTGCCACACCGCCACGCTGCCCTCTCCACCTGGCCGTCGCGCGTCCTCGCTGCCCGTCGTCGCCTGCGTTTGCGTCGCCGTGTCGGCGCGTGTTGTTCGTTGCCGCGGATCGTGCGCTGGGTCCTCCTCCTGCGCACCCTCTCGCCTTCCCACGTGCCTCACCAACCACCTTCCACTGTGCGTGTCGCAGCAAGCAGCAAGGGGGCCGGCACCGTCCGCTTCGCGCACGCGGCTGCGCGGCTTCGCTGCGTCGCGCGCGCGCGTCCGCGACGCCGCCGCGTTTTTTTTTTTCTGTTCTGCGACAAAGTTTTTTGGCGCGAAAACACTGGAAATGAGGGAGTGCAAAGCGAGCAACGAGGACGAAGAGGAAGAAGAGGACGAAGAGGAGGAAGAAGAGGACGAGGAGGAGGAAGAGGAGAAGGAGGAGGACGAAGAGGAAGAAGAAGAGGAGGAGGGAGAGGAAGAGTAACAGAATAGGACGAGGACGAGGGAGAGCGAGGGCGAGAGGGAGGGGACGAGGAAGAGGACGAGGACGACGGAGTGCGAGGGCGAGAGGGAGGGGACGAGGAAGAGGAAGAGGAAGAGGAAAAGGAAGAGGGAGAGCGAGAGCGAGGGGAAGAGCAGGAGCGTGAGAGCAAGAGGAAGCGGAAGAGCGAGGGGAAGAGCAAGCGAGTGAGAGCGTGAAGAAGGGCAAGAGAACGAGAGGACGACCAAGAGCGAGAACAGGAGCAAAAGCGAGAACAGGAGCAAGAGCGAAAACAAGAGCGAGAGCGAGAGTGAAGGAGCAAGGGCAAGAGAACAGGAGCGGCTCGGCTAGGATGTGTGGGAGAGCGCGGGTGCAGCGCAGCCGTGACGGCTGAGGCCAAGTGGACCGAGGCGTAATTAAGGACGATACGCTGAAGCGGGCTGGTTCGCCCGCGTGAAGCGGACGCGGACGTTGACGTTGCGGGTTGACAGCTGCTCGAACGTGAGCACGACACCGGGGGCCGCAGCAGGTGAGGGTGTCGGGGAGGCGCCGTGTGCCGTCCGCCATGGCCGCCATGGCCGTCGCCGACGCCGCGCCTGGGCGCCCTGCCCATCTGGTCGGCAGCGACGTGGGCGCCGAGCCGACCGAGGCCGCTGTCCCTCTCACGGCGGGGCCTGTTGTGGCGCGTGACGGGCCCGCCAGCCTCGAAGGCGAGCCTGCCTCGGAGGCCAGCCCGCCGACGCAGGCTGCCGGTGCCACGGCGCCGGAGACGCCCGTCAAGTCCGAGCGACCCAGCGAGCCGCCTGCCGCTCTGCCGCCGTCTGCCGCTGTGCCGCCGCCGCCCGCAGCGGTTCCCCGCGAGTGGGCCGTCGCGTACGTGACCCGCACCATGCTCAAGCAGCTGGACGCAGCCCCGACGGAAACCAAGGCAGCTGGGGCGGCGAGGCCGGACAGCAGGGACGGCGCTCGCCCTGCGCGCCCAGCCAGCACGGCCGCGACGCCGGCCAAAGCGCGCCAGCCAAAGCCCCAGCGCCGCAAGGCGGCACCGGCCACCAAACCCACCAAGCGGCCAGCTAGCACGATGAGTCCGGCGGGCAACGCAACGGCGGCTGCGGCGCCCGTCACCCCGTCCAAGTGGGCAGCAAGAGCCGAGGTCGACGCGACCGGCCTCCGGCGCAGCGCCCGCAAGCGGCTGCGGACGGAGCAGGACGCGACGGATGCGGCCGCGGACGTGGCCGTACAGCCGCCGCGAGTGTTCGACGAGCTGTTGTGCACGGAAAGCGACGATGCGCCGCCGCCGCTGCTCAAACGGAGCCACCACAAGAAGCCGTCGCCGATGGCCGCGCCGCTGCCTACGCCGCCGCGGTCGCCGCACGGCGTGGCGCCGCGGCTCGCGCGGCCGCCGACGCCCGGGGAACGCGCGGCGCGCCGCCTGGCCGATGCGCTCACACACGGCCCGCGGCTGCCGCCGGGCCAGCCGGCGACGCACCGCTGCCTCTGGGAGCGGCAGTGGTACCCGGTCAGTCTCGTCCGGCAGTCCGGCCCGCGGTGGCGTGTGCACTACAAGGGCTACAGCGACAGCTCCGACGAGTGGGTCAGCGTCGAGACGGGCCGCCTCGTGCCCATGGGGCCCAACGGCAGCGACCAGGTTTGTGTGCGCGCACAAAGTGGAAGGTGGCTCTGTCGGGGCCACCGCGCCTCTCCTAACCCTTTGCATACGCCATCTTGCTTGCTGCTCTTGCGGTGCCCAGGACGCCTGGCAAGCACGCGAGCTGGAGCTGGCCAGGTCGCTCGTGCGGGCGGCGGCCGCCGCGGCACCACCGTCGCCGTCGCCGTCGCCGGAGGACGCGTCCAGCCCAGCGACAGTGCGCGCGGTGTACCACGAGATTATGGCGCGGCTGGACGCCCTGGCGTGGCGGCTGGTGTGGGTGCCCGTGCACCGGCCGGCGCACGCGGACCCCGTGGACGACGTGGCGACGCTGTTCCCATCCACACCGGCCGACGCGACGCTGCGCCCGGCCGTGTGGTGGCCCGCCGTCGCACTCGGCGCGCATGCGGCGGAGGTGCACCCGCGCCCGCAGGAGTCCCCGATGTGTGCGGTGTGCTTGCTGCGGCCCCAGTGGTCGGCGGACGACGTGCTGCGGCAAACGCTGCGCGCAGCGCTGCCGCGAAACGACCTGGTCGTCCAGCGCGCGGCACTGCGTGCGCTGGTGGTCGGTGCCGTTTCCGGGGGGCCCCGCGACGATGTCCTGCCGCTACCCGTGGGCACGCCAGCGACCTTCTTGACGGCGCCGGACGGGGTGCCGCTGCTGTCGATCGCCGAGGCCGAAGCAGCGGCGGCCGCCGAGGACGACGGCGCCGCGGCGTGGCGGGCGAGCTGGACGCGCGCCGTGGCGACGGCGCGGACGCTGTACCTGACGGCGAGCCTGGCCGGCCGGCTGAGCGCGGCCCGCTGGCTACCGGTGCGGCCGGACGGCCACGGCCTGACGGCGGAGTGCATCGCCGAGCAGGGGTCCATGCAGCCGTGTACGCTGGCGAGTCTGGCGGGCCTGGAGGCGACCATGCCGACCGCGGCCGAGCTCTCGTTTCGGCGCGTGGGCGAGCTCCTGGGCGGCGACCGCCGCGTGCCCGTCATCGACGTCGACGCGCAGGTGTGCGCGCGTGGCCGAGTGCATGAGACGCCCGTGCCGGCGCTGCTTACGGAAGAGCGTGGAGCGACGGTTGAGTTCGCGGTGCACAGCACGAGACGGACGAAGACTGGCCGCTGGCCGCCGTCATCGACTACTTTGAGAGCGCGGGTCCCACGCCGGCTGGCCCAATCGGCGAGCTGGAGACGAACGCGCCCTGTCGCCGGCGGCGGCGGGCGCAGACCTTGAACGTGCTGTCGCTCGAGATCAGCGGCACCGCACTGGCCGCGTCCATCGTCCCGCCGCGGCTGGTGCGCCAGCTCGACTGGACCAACCTCACGTGGCCGACCGCGCTCAAGGCTTGCGCGTTCCCGCAGGTCCAGCTGTACTGCCTCATGAGCGCGGAAGGTGCGCATGGGCGCTGCACGCGCGCGGGAGCAGTGGCGCGCAAATAGGGCAGCAGCAGGACTGACGCGGCGGGCGTCGCGTCCCCTCCGTTTGGTCGCGTCGTGCTGCGCAGGCTCGTTCACCGACTTTCACGTCGACTTTGGCGGGTCGTCCGTGTTCTACCACGTGATTCGCGGCGAGAAGGTGTTCTACTTGGCGCCGCCGACGCCGGAGAACCTGCGCGCGTACGAGGCCTGGTCGCTGGGCGTGCTGACGCTGGAGGACGTGCCACCGCCGCCGCCGGGCGCCTTCCTGGAGATGATCCCGCCGGACCAGCGCTACATGGCCGTCGTCCGTGCCGGTGCGGCGAGCGCACCGCGAACGTAAGGATCGCCGACGGCGGGCGTCGCTCACGACCGCAGCCGTGGCTGACTGATCGGGTGGGCGCGCGATGGGCGCAGGCGAGTCGCTGCTCCTGCCCGGCGGCTGGATCCACGCCGTGTCCACGCCGGCCGACTCGCTGGTGATTGGCGGCAACTTTCTGCACAGCTTCAACCTCGTGCAGCAGGTGCGCGTGCACCAGCTGGAGCAGCGCGCCGGCGTCGCCGCGCGGTTCCAGTACCCGTTCTTCAGTGCCGTGCACTGGTACGTGCTGGACTGGTACCTCCAGCGGCTGGACCGCCTCGACCGCGGCCACGCGGCCGGCGCTGAGGCGGCGGCCGCGCCGACCTGGCCGCCGTGGTGCGCCAAGCTCTGGCCGGCCGAGGCCGACGCGCTGCCCGCCCTGTACGACTACCTCCACGGGCAGCTGGCGGACGCGGCACGCCAGCTCGTGCGCGACCCGCACACGCCGCTGGAGCTGCCGTTCAGCCTCGTGGACGCGCACCAGCGCCTGACCCGGCTTGGCGCCTGGCTTGCGCGGCGTGCCGCTGCCGCAGCGACGACAGCGCTGCAAACGAATGAGGTGACTACGAATGGTGCAACGTGTTGATATGTACAGTCAACAGGCATGTACAGAAGCTATGTACAGAGCTGTGTGTGAATGCACGAATGTCAATGGGGCCGCCCCATCGCGGCGGGCGCCGGCCGCGGCCGCCCCGGCTGCGGTTGCTGCTGCTGCTGCTGCTGCTGCTGCTGCTGCTGCAAGGTGCGCAGAACCATAAAGGCCTCTTGCGTCTCGGCGTCCAGCTCCTGCATCGACTGCCGCAAGCTTTTCTGGGCTGTAGAGTCGCAGCCCAGCGTGCCCAGCGTGGGGCACGAGGAAGGTCAGCCGGTCATGTTGTCCTGAAAGCTGCCGGGCATGGGCATTGCTCCGTACCGTCCTGCACCGTGGCGCGCGCCACAGGCATGGGGGCGCCGATGAACATGTCGCCGAGCACGACCCACGTGCGCTCGCCTGGCCGTATGCGCGCCGGGAGAAGCCAGTTTGGCGCAGCGTTAGGCGAGGACGCCGTCGCCTCCACAAAGTGTGATGGCGGCCGCCTACCGGCCGGTTGGCGGTTGAGCAGGGTCAGCGCCAGGTCCGCTTCCGTGAGCCGCTTCGAGACGTCCTCCATCTAGCAGGCGAGACCAACGCACTCAGCGAGCAATTCCGGCCTTAGGGCTCACTACAGTGGCGCGTCCGCGGTACACCGACGCTGCAGACCATACCTGGCGCATGTTGTCTTGTATGCGGGCGCGGCAGGCGTCCTCCAGCATGCGGGCCTGCATCTCGCTAGTGTCCGGCTGCCCCGGCGTAGCCCGCCCCGCGGCGGCACGGGACGCCATTGTTTTTCACTGGCGGATGTCCCAGCAGCGACGGTGGCGTCGTCGCCTTGCTCGTCCTCCCTGACGTCCTTGCACCAGCTTGTCCCTTTCCGCGTCCGCCCGCTTCTAACTTTCTGGAGTTCTCATAACGCTGTTCGTGACGCACTCCTTCGCCTGCTGCTCGTCAGCTCGTCGCCCTTTTCTCCCTCCTCGTCCTCATCCGCGTGCCTCGTCCGGTAACTCCTCGTTCCAGCGCTTCCACTTGCCTTCTCCTCGTGCCTCGTCTTGCTCCTACTCCATGTCCTCCTCCGCCTCGTGCCTCGTCCGCCTCCTCCACCTCGTGCCTTGTCCTCCGCGTCCTCCTCGTGCGTCGTCTGCCTCCTCCGCCTCGTGCCTCGTCCTCCTCGTCCTCCGCCTCGTGCCTTGTCTGCCTCTTCCACCTCGTGCCTTGTCCGCCGCCTCGTGCCTCGTCCTCCTCGTCCTCCGCCTCCTCCGCCTCCTCCACCTCGTGCCTCCTCCTCGTGCCTTGTCCGCCGCCTCCGCCTCGTGCCTTGTCTGCCTCTTCCACCTCCTCCTCCTCGTGCCTCCTCGTCTCTGCCGCACTGCGTTGAACAAGCCGCCTAATGGCTTAATCCACGAGGGGCGGGCGCCGCACGGTGCTTCAGCGTCCACGACCCGCGCCCAAAGGCGGCCGGCCGGATTAGGCGCGGGCGGCGGGCGGGTACCTTAAGTAGGACATTGTGTTCGTCTCGGTAATAGGGGGCCCTCATGGTACAAGGCGCGTAATGGCTTTATCCACGAGGGATGGGCGCCGCACGGTGCTTCAGCGTCCACGACCTGCGCCCAAAGGCGGCCGGCCGGAGTAGGCGCGGACGGCGGGCGGGTACCTCGAGTAGGACATTGTGTTCGTCTCGGTACATAGGGGGCCCTCATGGTACAAGCCGCCTAATGGCTTTATCCACGAGGGATGGGCACCGCACGCGGCCTAAGCGTCCAAGACCCGCTCGCGAAGGCGGATGGTCGGATAGCCAGTGGCGCGGGCGGCGGATCGTAGCTGCGACTACATTGTAGTACATGGGTGGATGCGTCTCTGTACATATTGTTATACACATCGTAAAGCAACAAGGGCGTTGTTATACGAACAGGCTGGCGGCCAAGGGCGGACGGCATCCGGGTCCGCTCGACTGCTGCCGCTCCAGATTCTGTAGCAGATTTGCACCGCATGAACCAACTCACGGTACTGGTCAGCCCGCGCACATCAGCCGTCCAGGCGGACAACAGCAATCGCGCCTACCTGATAGAAGCGGCGGACGGCGTCGTGGGCACGGATCTTGTTACGGTCAAAGTCCAGCACGCGCAGGCCGTGGGCGGACCGTGCCCGCGACAGCGCGACGTACGCCTGCCCACTGCACGGCCACGGCAAATGCACAGCAGGCGTAACCGCCACGCGCCAGTGAGCTTGCCGACGGAGGCGACCCACCTGGTTCGTGCTGCGCGTACTGGGCAAACACGCGCGACAAGGACACTTCGAGGCAGTCCAGCGTCATGCCCTGCGACTTGTGGATGGACAGTGACCACGCCAGCGCCAGCGGAATGTGCCGACGGGACTGGGCATCGCGCCCATCAACAGCCCACCAGCAACAGAGCATTGGTACAAGCGTAGCAACCGCCCGTCACACGGCGTTCGCGCACATACCGCGATCTCGTCGGTGCCCGACTTGAGGGCCCACTTTTCGCGGCCGATGACTTCTTCCACGCCGCTCAGGAACTGAGGAGCAGCGAACGCCGTCGTGCAAGCAGTCGCGAGAAAATCGTCAGCAGTGTCCGACAGCAGGCGCAATTCTTGCGGCTCGGCGTACCCGAACGACGGGGAGGCCGACTTCCGTGAAGCGCACCACCACCCCGCGGGAGCCGTTGGCCAGGCCCTTGCGAACGTTGAGGTTCTAGTACGGCGCGCGACTGCGGCCGCCGACATCGGCCCAGTTAGTGACCGGCTGCGGTCACGTCGCCCACTCGAGCGGCCTCCTTCTACCTTCATCAGGATCACCTGGGCGTTCGCCTTGAGCTCGAGCACGCGCTTGATGGGGCAGACGCGGTCAAGCTGCTTGGCGACGTTCTCATCCGCGACCGAGTCGCGCGCCTCCAACGTGTACACCGGCCCCGGCAGCTCTTGCAGGCGCGCCTGATTCTCCGCCTCTTCATGCAGCACCGGTGGACACGCCCGGGAAAGCAGCACCGTGCACTGTTTGAGTCGCCTCGTCCTGTAGGTACGACTTTCGTTACGCCTTTGACGGCGTGACGTACCGACGGCCTCGTTGTGCGAGTGCAGCAGGGTGGGCTTGATGCCGTCGCCGCCAACGACGTTGCTGGCGGTGCTCTGAAGGAACTCGGCGGTGGCGTCGCTGCACTCGCCCCGACGGATCTCGGCAAGGATGCGCAAGAACTGCCGGTCCGTCTGGTCGCCCCACCCAAGGAGCGCGCGCGTGCTGTGGTCAATGGTACGGTCGCTAGGCGCTGGCCTCGTGCCGTCCGGAGGGCGCACCTGGCGGTGCACTTCCTTGAGCAGCACGACGTTGGGCACTGCGCGCGCCCACGCCTTGGCCTGGAAGCAGAAGACGGTCTGGTCCTCCGACTCGCCCTTGTTGACCGGCGGCAGCTGGAAAAAGTCGCCCGAGAGGATGAGCTGGATGCCGCCGAACGGCCGGTCGTTCTTCCGCACGGCGCGCGCCACCGCGTCCATGGCGTCAAAGTACCGCCCGTCCAGCATCGAGATTTCGTCAATCACCAGTACTGGACGGCGGGAACAGTGTGCGTGCGAACACGGCACGCACCATCAGCCGCGGTGCCCCGTGCGCCCAGTACGCATGCGGCGGCGGCGCACCTTTGCAGCGGCGCCACAACTCTGCGCGGCCCGACTTGGCAAACGCCTCCAGCTCTGCGGGCTGCAGGGTGCGGTGCGATGAAAATCCCTGTGCCATGCAAACTAAACACTGACGTGCGCGCAAGTGTGAGGGCATTGCCGACCGGTGGAGAGAGCTAGAACGCCGCATGCTAGGGCCTACCGTAAACGACTGCAGCGTGCACCCGTTGATCAGGGATGCTGCAAACACACAGAGACAAAGCGAGGTAGTTCGTGCGGGGTTATTGACAGGAGTGCTTGGCGAAGCACTTCCATTCCGCTGCAATGCGTACCGGCAAGTCCGGTGGTTGCGGTGACCACGGTGGTCTCCCGGGGCAGGTACTTGCGCAGCTCCTTCAGCAGGTGCTGCGACAGGCGAGACGACGATTGCTTAAGGGCACGTGGGCGTGAGAACCGTAAAGTCGATGCTGGCCAACGCGCCTAGTGGCCTGGCTGCAGCCCATACCGACTTGCCGGTGCCGGCATAGCCGGTGAAGAAGACGCTCTTGCCGGCCAGCACAAGGTTGACCACGCGCCGCTGCTCGGCGCTGAGGCGGTCCGGCGAGGCCTCCAACGCCGACGCAGACGAATCGCTGTCGCTGCGGGCGCGCTTGCCCGATGCGTCCGAACCGAGGTCCGAGCTTGAGCGCTTGAGCGGGGCTGCTGGAGTGCGATCGTAAGAGAACCAGCAATGAGGGCTGTTATTAGCTGATGCCAGAAAGAAGTAGCACCTGCGTTGTTGGCCCGTGACGCAATACCAGGCACTTGGGCAGGACCGCCATTCGAGCCGGAATCTGACGTGGTTCCAAGCGACCATTCAGAGCGCGAGGTCTCTGCTGTCTGGGCAACGTTAGGAGGACCGTTCAACTTGAACGTGCACGGCGGACGGGGCCCGCCGGCGGCGTACCGGACATCGAGTCTTGGCAGTTTGGCAGCAGCTGGGCAATCAAGGTGGTGAGCTGTACGAGCGCGGCGACCGACATGGATGCAGAACCCGCTGAGCATGCCGCAGCCGAACCAACCAGGCGAATCCGTAGTCATCGTACTTGCTTGGGCGGCGCGTGCGAGATGAGCAGGTTGGTGTGGCACTTGCGGAGGCTCACGGTCACCCTGCCCATCTTGACGAAGCGGCGGTGCACCACCACGTTCTCGTCGATCTGGCGAGCGCGGCATTGGACAACAGCGCGCGCAATTAAGCGCGGGTTGCGTTTGGCTCTGCCCGTGGCAGTGGCCGGTACGTACAACGATGCGGTCGGTGCGCCCCTTGTGCTCGATGGCCAGCACGGCCAGGCCGTCGTCATATTCGCCTGGGGCCGTGTCCGTCAAATAGAGAGCCGAGCGTGTCCATGAGCTCTGGGCTTGGCCAGCGCCGGCCCGTGCCAGGGCGCTGCACGTACCTCGCAGGTTCGCCCCCGACTTGGTGGTGCGCTTCATCAGGGAGCCGTTGGCATGGTGCCGCTCTTCGACTACCGTGCACGGCACGGTGAGGCCGACCGACGCCATGTCTCGGCCGGCCGAGGACGTCCCAAGGTGTGCAGCCTGTACGCAAGGTCTCTCAGTCTTCTATGGGCCACCCTATAGTGCAAGCACGCGGTTCCAGAAACGTCGACGCGGCTCACATTGGTCGGTGCAGACCGGCAGATCTGGCCCCGGAGGCTTTGCCGGAAAGAACGGTGCCTTCGCGTATCGCTCCACCTGTCGTGCTGTTCTTCACGTCACGTCCGCCCCTCGGCGTTCTCCCGCCGTTCGCTTTGGTGGAGCAGTCTAGGCGGCCTCCTGCGTCGTCGCCGCCGCCGCCTTCGTCGTTGTCTTCCTCCAAAAACCGTTACACGTTTGAATTTTGGTGCCCCTCAAACGAGCTCGGTTTAGTGTGCTGATCATGGCGGCCCACCGCTTGGGGTCAAGGCTGTACACCGATAGCCATCGCTAGCCACCAATACACAACCTCTGCAAGTCCGAAGACCAGGTGCCAAGCCACAACGCCAAGCAAGCCCGAAGGCCCGCCCGGCTCAC
>Ga0180216_1001879_pt1 | contig 18109 bp, 16 predicted proteins | sample eDN3rd37CBELigMG_FD_128879 | JGI IMG/M metagenome (GOLD analysis project Ga0180216, IMG submission 128879) | Enriched Miracle-Growth compost microbial communities from Emeryville, California, USA - eDNA 3rd pass 37_C BE-Lig MG (version 2)... ...
CATCAATGAAGCCTTCGGGCTCGATGGTCAGGGCTGCCAAAGCTCTCTCAACAGCCTTCCGGTTCCGGGAATCCTCAACAAGTTTGCGGCGCTGCTCAACGATGGCGCGGGCGAGAGGCTTCTTGAAGACACGCTGCGGCAGCACCAGCTCGAAGGGTTCTGACCGGCCGACCTGTCCGGCAACATCGGTCGCTTCCAGAGTCATGATCACGCGCAGCCCGGCCCAGGGATGCGAGCCGAGTTCAAGATGGGTTACGGCTTCTCCGTCCTTGGCATTGGCCCTGGGCAGACGCAGATTAAGCTCGGGCGGACGCTGCATGGGCAGACGCGGGCCAGCCAAGGGGTCAGGCCGGGCCCACGCGGTGTCCGGATCCTCCGGGGGTTGCGGCGCGCGCACCACCTTAGCCCGCGCTGTCGCCACTCCATAGTCATCTGTAACCCTGTAGTTCAGCTTCATCGAACCGCGTTGCGTGACGCCCGGTTTTTCGATCAGGGCAATCTCGGGCACACGGTCGGCAATCACTGCAAACGTCCAGGCGGCTGCCTCGCTGCCATCGACCAGAAGGCGCACACGCGCCGACCGCTGCAATTCATAGCGCAGCTCGGCCACCTGGGTTGCGGTGCGGCCTGGCGTTCCGGCGTCACCGGCCTGGATCAAGACAGGCTCCTCGTTCTCGGATTGGACCTCCAGGTTGATCGCGTCCGAATCCACGCCACTGGCACGTACGATCAGTTGGCTCTTTTCGGGCAGCTCAAACAGGCTTGTACGCGTATCCGTAAGGCTGCCGGACGGATTGCCGCCATCAGCCAGCATGATCGGCGGCCTCGAGGTGTACGCCGGCGGCGTGACCCAGGCGTCGACACGGGCCTGAAGGGCGCTCTCGACCGACTGGAAGCGGAAGGCTCCCGCAATGCGGTCTGAAAACTGGTTGCCGACAAGGGCCGCCAGAGCCACGACTCCCAGCAGTAACAGCGAACGCAGAGCCCATGGATCATGGCGCGGCGTATCCGGACGCGGAGGCGCCACACGCAACTTATCGAGAGCCTTTGTCAGCCGCTGACGATGCGCCTGCCAGATCGCCCATGTCGCAGGGTTGTCTCCGCCGGCAGTAAGAGTGTCTTCAAAGGACGTAGCTGGCCGATGCCCAACCGTGGAATCCAGGTCCAGCCTGCGCATCGCGTCTTCACGCGTTGGCCATGGCGTGCGGATGGCCCAACCCACGGTAGCGACGAAGGCGAGCCCTGTAAGGCCCAGCAGCCCGATATGCACTGCATCGCCAAGGATCGGCCAGATCCCCAGCAAGGACGCGAGAACGAAAATGCCAATTACAGCTGCAATCAGCCATAGGCGCGGCCAGAGCCGCTCGAAAAACAGAGCCCACTTGCTGCGGTTTATCTTTCGCTCAAGCCGGGCGTTCAGAGCGTCAGGCTGCGAGGCAGCGGCATCGGCCCCGATCTTTTCGTGCGAGCGCTTTTCATCTGTCATGGCCGCCAGCCTATCATGACGAAAAAATTGCGCATCGAACAAATGCGCACCATTTCACGATCTATTGCATGTAATAGCGGCAATGGGCGGGCACCAGCGGAAAAGCGCCCCGGATTCGCGGCCTCAATCCGTAACGAGCCAGGGGGGGAGCTTGTCAGCTGCGATCAAATCTTCATAACTCGGCCGCTCGCGTACAATGGCATACTGACCGCCTGACACCATGACCTCCGGTATCAGCAGCCGTGAGTTGTACGTCGACGACATGACGGCGCCGTAGGCTCCGGCGCTCATGACAGCGATCAGATCGCCTGCCCGAAACGGCGGCAGCTTACGATCCTCAGCCAGAAAATCACCCGTTTCGCATACCGGACCCACTACGTCCTGAATGACGGCAGTCATGTCATTGCTGGCTGAAAGCACCGGCCAGATGTCATGGTAGGCTTCGTAGAGCGTCGGGCGAAGAAGGTCATTCATGCCTGCGTCAACAATCGTGAAGGTCTTGTCGGCCCCTTCCTTCACGTACACCACGCGGGTCACGAGCACGCCGGCATTACCAACGAGAAGGCGGCCGGGCTCCATGACGATCTTCAGGCCGAGATCGCCGAGCGTTTCACGCACGACCTGAGCGTATTCAACGGGATGCGGCGGCGCTTCATTGGTGCCACGATAGGGGATGCCGAGACCGCCACCGATATCGAGATGGCGTAGCTGATGCCCGGCGGCGCGCAACTCTACGACGAGGTCATGCATGCGCGAGAACGCGGCCCGGAACGGCGCCAGATCGGTGATCTGGCTGCCGATGTGCATGTGCACACCGGTGATAAAGATCCCCGGTAAAGTGGCTGCTTTGGCATAGAGTTCGACAGCGCTGGCAAACGGCACGCCAAACTTGTTCTCAGCCTTGCCCGTGGAGATCTTGGCGTGGGTACCTGCATCGACATCCGGGTTGACGCGGATCGCTACGGGTGCACGCACACCCATGCTGGCGGCAACGTCGCTGAGGGCAAGAAGCTCGGGCTCGCTTTCGACGTTGAAGCCCAAGATGCCCTCGGCGAGGGCATAAGCCATCTCGGACCGTGTCTTGCCGACGCCTGCGAAGATGATCCTGTTTGCGGGCACACCTGCTGCACGGGCGCGGCGCAGTTCCCCTTCCGACACGACATCCATGCCGGCGCCAAGGCGGGCCATTGTAGCCAGCACGGCCTGGTTGGAGTTCGCCTTGACCGCAAAGCAGATGAGAGCGTCCTGCCCTGCGAAGGCTTCCGACAAGACCCTGTAGTGGCGTGTCAGCGTCTCGGTGGAATAACAATAAAACGGGGTTCCGACCTTGTCGGCCAGATCCACGAGGCTGACGCCCTCGGCGGTCAGCACGCCATCTTTGTAAGCGAAATGATGCATTATGAATTTAGCCGCAGACCAGGAGGGTACAAGTTTTCAGGCCGATGCATTCGGCGCCACACGTGGTCCCGGTGGACGATCCTAGCGCAGGAGCCCATCAAGGATGAAGGGCCGATGAGCCTTTTCAGGGCCGGCGGAATTTTCGCCGGCGGCCTGGGCCTCCGGCGAAGTTGCCGTTCCGGCTGCCTTGGCCTCGGGAGGAGCCTCAAGAGAGCCTCGCACGCCGCAACCTGCCACAGCCAGAGAAACAGCGGCAAGAAGAAGGCCTATTCGAAACGCGCTCAACATCAAGAAGATGTCCAATCGTTTGCCAGTTAGCTTTTCATGTCCGCCTTGATGCAGCGCTCTTTTGCCAGCACCTGAGCGGACGATAGGGATCCATTCAGGCGCGCAGATGTCGAGAGAGCCGGAAGCGTGACACCTTGTGCACTTCTAGCCCGAGTTACTTTCCTTTTCCAACCGCTCGACCCACTCGGCCGCCGCTTTTGCAACGTTCTGTGGCGCAGTTCCACCATAACTCGACCGACTCTTTACCGAGTTCTCGACACTGAGGACCGAATAGACATCGTCGGTGATGCGGCTTTCCACCGCCTGCATCTCGGCCAGCGGGAGGTCAGGCAGGGCGACCCCCAGACGCTCGGCGACGGCCACGATGGAGCCCGTCACATGATGCGCCTCGCGGAATGGCAGGTTCAGCTTGCGGACGAGCCAATCGGCCAGATCGGTGGCGGTGGAGTAACCGGCTCCGGCGGCAGCGTGCATGGTGGCTGGCACCGGCTGCATGTCCTCAACCATTCCCGTCATGGCAGCGACGACGAGGCGGAAGCTGTCAAAGGCGTCGAAGGTGACTTCCTTGTCTTCCTGCATGTCCTTCGAATAGGCGAGCGGCAGGCCCTTCATGACCATGGCGAGGCTCTGCAAGGCCGCAGCGATCCGCCCGACCTTGGCGCGGCACAATTCGGCGGCGTCCGGATTGCGCTTCTGCGGCATGATCGAGGAGCCGGTCGTGAAGGCGTCGCTCAGCTTGATGAAGCCGAATTGCGGCGTCGACCAGATGACGATCTCCTCAGCGAAGCGCGAAAGATGCAGGGCCGAGATGGTGGCCGCGCTGAGCGTTTCGAGGGCGAAGTCGCGGTCGGAGACGCTGTCAAGCGAGTTGGCCGTCGGACGGTCAAAACCGAGCGCTGCGGCAGTTGCATGGCGGTCTATCGGGAACGAGGTCCCGGCAAGCGCAGCCGATCCCAGCGGACATTCGTTCAGACGCTTGCGAGCATCGGCGAAGCGGCCGCGATCACGCGCAATCATCTCGACGTAAGCCAGCAGGTGATGCCCGAATGTGACGGGCTGGGCCGGCTGCAGGTGCGTGAAGCCCGGCATGATGACATCGAAGTGCTCGGCAGCCTTGCGGGCCAATGCCAGCTGCAGCTTGCGCAGGTCGGTATCAAAGCCATCGATGCAGGCGCGAACGTAGAGGCGAAAATCGGTGGCAACCTGATCGTTGCGAGAGCGGGCCGTATGCAGCCGTCCGGCAGGCTCCCCGATCAGTTCCTTCAGCCGGGACTCCACGTTCATGTGGACGTCTTCCAGCGCCCGCGAGTACGTGAACTCGCCACGTTCGATTTCGCCAAGGATGGTGTCCAGGCCCTTGATGATGGCGTCGGCATCGGCGGCGGTGATAATGCCCTGGGCGGCAAGCATGCTTGCATGCGCCTTCGAGCCCGCGATGTCCTCGAAGGCCATGCGCTTGTCGAAATCGATGGAGACGTTGATGTCTTCCATGATCTGCGAGGGTGACATCTGGAAGCGGCCACCCCACATGCGGTTGGCGTTAGTATCGGTCAAGATTTTGCTCCGGCAACAGGGGCGGACAGGATTAGAAAACCGGGATCATGAGCAGAGACAGTTCAACTACGGCAAAACGCACATCACCGGCCGTCTATCTCTGGGCTGCGGCCGTCGCAGCCATCGTCGGGTTTGCCGCGGTATACTGGACGATGGGCCCATCTGACAACGGCAACGGTCAAACGGCGAACGAGACACGGCGAGTTGCAGCTGCGGGGACCGCATCTCCGGCACCGGTAGAGCCCGCCACGACCGGGCAGACTCGTGCACAGTCAGCCGCCGACAAACTCAACACTGGCCATATGGCCACTTTCGTATTCAAGCCGGAACCCGAGCCGCTTCCCGAAGTCTTTTTTCAGGATGCCAACGGGCAGACGTTGAGCCTCGCCGACCTGAAGGGCAAGACAATCCTGCTTAACGTGTGGGCGACCTGGTGCGGGCCTTGCCGCGAGGAAATGCCCGCGCTCGACCGGTTGCAAAAGCAGCTGGGCGGCGACACCTTCGATGTCGTCGCCCTGAGCGTCGACCGGGGCGGCCTGCAGAAGTCGCAGGAGTTCCTTGACAAGATCAAGGTTGAAAGCCTGCGCCTCGTGGTTGATGACAGCTCGCGTGCCACGACGCCGCTCAAGGTTATCGGCATGCCGACAACCCTGCTGATCGACAGTGAAGGCCGTGAAATCGGACGGCTGGTCGGCCCCGCTGAGTGGGACAGCGAAGACGCCGTGCGGCTGGTGAAGGCACACCTTCCATAGGCACCAACTGACGGGGCATGGACCAATAATCCGTCAAAGGGCTTGAGCATGCTTTCATGCCCTTTGTTTTTTGCCTCGCGTCCCCCGGACAAAGCGAGCCGGACTGGCGATTGATTTAACCTTCGACCTATGTTGGTTCCGCGCCCCCTCAGAACTGCAATTGACAGCTCACCGTCATCCCGTAAAAACGCCTGGCATATATTACAGATCAGGTGAGTGAGGGAGTGCCCTATGCCCTACGACGACGTGCGGAAAACGATCGAAGTCGCGTATGAGGCACCGGACGACATAACCCCTCAGACAACTGGCCCGCTACGTGAAGCAGTTGAAGAAGCCTTAAACCTGCTTGACAGCGGCAAGGTACGGGTCGCCGAGCGATCGTCAGACGGCAACTGGCAGGTCAACCAGTGGCTCAAGAAGGCGATCCTGCTGTCGTTTCGCCTAAATGACATGACGCCGATCTCCGGCGGGCCGGGCGGCGCGCTCTGGTGGGACAAGGTCCGCTCCAAATTCGCTGGAATGAGCGAGGAGGATTTCAAGGCAGCAGGCTACAGGGCGGTGCCGAACTGCATTGTCCGCCACTCCGCCTACATCGCCCCCGGGGTCATTCTACTCCCATCCTTCGTCAACGTCGGCGCCTATGTCGACAGCGGGTCGATGATCGATACCTGGGCAACGGTGGGAAGCTGCGCGCAGATCGGCAAGAACTGCCACATCTCGGGCGGCGCAGGCATCGGCGGTGTTCTGGAACCCTTGCAGGCCGGGCCCGTGATCATCGAAGACAACTGCTTCATTGGCGCGCGCGCCGAAGTTGCTGAAGGCGTCATTGTCGGCGAAGGTTCGGTGCTGTCGATGGGCGTTTATCTCGGCGCGTCAACAAAGATCGTGGATCGCGAAACCGGCGAGATCCACGTCGGGCGCGTGCCGCCCTATTCGGTGGTCGTCTCCGGCACAATGCCCGGCAAGAACCTGCCCAACGGATCACCGGGACCCGGGCTCTATTGCGCCGTCATCGTCAAGCGGGTCGATGAGAGAACACGTTCGAAGACTTCGATCAACGAACTGCTGCGCCACTAGCATCCTTTTCCGCAACGCCTGTCGGCTGAAGGACGCGTGGAATGGTCGATTATTGCTCCGCGCCGCGATAGTCTTGCGACCTCATGGCTCCGCTCCCACCACCACGAGGCACCTCCATGACCTCCGACCTGCCGGTTGATGCCGTTCGCCTGACACAGGCCCTTGTCCGCTGTCCCAGCGTCACGCCGGCGGAAGGCGGAGCATTGACATTGTTGCAGGACGTTCTGACTGCTCTCGGCTTCACGTGCCATCGGCTGACCTTTTCGGAGCCGGGGACCCCGGATATCGATAATCTTTACGCACGCATCGGCGACAGTGGTCCCAACCTGTGCTTCGCCGGACATACGGATGTGGTGCCGCCAGGCGATGATACCGCGTGGAGCGTACCGCCGTTCGCCGCCGAGATCCGCGACGGCATTCTTCTGGGTCGCGGCGCGGCTGACATGAAGGGAGCAATCGGCTGCTTCGTGGTGGCGGCGGCTGCCTACCTCAAGCAATGCAGCGGCCGCCCGGCCGGAACGATTTCACTTCTGATCACGGGCGACGAGGAGGGCCCTGCGATCAACGGCACAGTGAAGGTACTTGGCTGGCTGAAGGAGCGTGGGGAAAGGCTTGATGCCTGTATCGTCGGCGAACCCTCTAACCCCCGCAGCATCGGCGATGAGATCAAGATCGGCCGGCGCGGATCCATAAACGGCGAGATTGTCGTAACTGGCCGCCAGGGTCACAGCGCCTATCCCGGTCTCGCCGACAACCCGATACCGAAGCTGGCGCGGATCATCGACAGGCTGTCAACGCTGCGCCTCGATGAAGCGACCGAGCGATTTGAACGCTCGAACCTGGAGGTGACGATCATCTCCGTGCCAAACACCGCCACGAACGTCATACCCGGCGAGGCGCGCGCGATCTTCAATGTCCGCTACAATGACAACTGGACGCGCCACCGGCTGGAAGCGACTCTGCGCGACTGCTGCGAGGCTAGCGCTGCGGAAGTCGGAGCAGATATGAGGCTTGAATTTTCGTGGTCGGGAGACGCGTTCTGCACAAGCCCGGGGCCACTGGTCGAAACCATGACGGAGGCTGTGCACGATGTTTGCGGGCGCGTTCCCGCGCTCACGACGGGAGGCGGCACCTCTGACGCCCGCTTCATCAAGGACGCATGCCCGGTGATCGAGTTCGGTCTCGTCAATGCGACGATCCATAAGGTCGACGAGCATGTTCCCATTGCCGATCTGACAACCTTGACGTCAATCTATTTGCGCTTTCTCGAACGATACTTCTCGAAGGCGCAGGAGAGCCTTGGCGATCTCGCGGAATAAACCGTTGTTCCACTCTTTGGGATTATTGAACACCCGGCAACCGGATCGCATATAGATTTTCATGCAAAGGCCATTTCTACACCCGTCCATTACTGACGTGCGTCTCGAAAACGTGCTTTACGCGCTGGCTGACCCGGCGCGCCTCGCCATCGTACGCGCCCTTGCAGATGGCAATGGCCCCATGAACTGTTCCCGTGCGGCTCCGGCTGAACTGCCGAAATCAACGCAATCCCACCACTACCAGGTCCTGCGGGAAGCCGGTTTGATCATGTCCGAGAGGCGGGGAACCCAGGTGATCAATAAGCTGCGCAGGAGCGAACTGGACCAGCGTTTCCCCGGTTTGCTGGCAGCCGTGCTCAACTCCTCCGAATGAGGCAACCGGGTAAGCCCGCGTTAATCCTTCCGCAAAGATGTCCGGATCCCACCACCCTTACATTTCATCTGTGATGTAAGCTGACTTGCGCTCGTGAAGTTCGCCAATATCGGCGGTACTTGCCCGAAGTGTTTCCTGGGGACGCAAAATGACTGCCTTGAGACTGTTGATGGGAGCGGTCGCAACGAATGCCCTTGCGCTGGCCACAGCCGGGGCGACGACGGTCATCAATAACGACCCGTTTGTGCACCGGATGCGCATTGTCGAAGACGATCGGGAACGGGTCGTTGATGTCGAGCCATCCCAGCAGCTGGTTGGCCTGTGTGCCTCAACGTGCAAGCTGTATTTCGATGACGACCCTGATGCTTACGAAATTGCCGCAGGCGACATCGTGTCCATCGACGATGACCAGCTCTATTTCGAAGATGTCTCGATACGGCGGGTCGCGCCTGAAGAAAATGGCGCGTTAATTCAACAAGTTGAATAACATGATCTGACATGCCTCCGGGCGGGCTTTTTAAGTCCCGGTAGGCAGAAATCCCTGCCAGATTCAGCCCATCTGTAATGCAACCCGCCCCGCGTGCCGGGCGTTCGCCATATTCCTTAGGTTGTATGTCAGCAGATACGACGCTTAACAGGCGATCTGCAAGAAACAACAAGAAGGGCGTTTGCCATGCGATCTCATCTTCCTTCCGTCACCGCGCTGGCGCTGGCAGCACTAACCTTTATGCCGGCATCAAGCTTTGCGGCGGATCCGACCGGCATCTGGCTTGATGACAGGGGGCGCGGAGCGATCGAGATAAAGCCGTGCGGCGATCAACTCTGCGGGCATGTGGTCTGGGTCAAGAGCGCCAGCGACAAACGGGGCTGCGGCAAGCAGATCATCGGAGATGTCACCAAAGTCACGTCCCGCAGGTGGGACAAGGGATGGATCTACAGCCCCGACCGCAACAAGAAATACAGCGTTGAGTTGAAGCTGCTTGACAAGGACCATCTCCAGGTCACCGGTTACGCGGGCATCAAATACTTCTCGGAAACCATGATCTGGACCAGGGCGCCGAGCGATCTCGAACGCTGCGAAGAGGTCGCAAAGCTCGCGCCGGATGGAAAGGATGCCTCCGCACCCCGCACCAACGACAGCAACACCAACAACAAAAACGAGCAGCCAGCTGCGAAAGGGTCTGGCGATTCAGCCCCGGCTACTGTTGAACCTCAATCCTCGAAGGCAGCTCCCAAGGTAGAGAAGCCGAAACTCGCCGTGAATGTGCCGTCGACGGAAACAAAGCCTCAGCAGGATCCGGCCGCAGAAACCAAGAAAACAGCCAAGGCCTCCCAGCCCAAGGCCGACGACGTTCCCCTCGAAGCCGTTCCGGACCTGAGCAAACTGCCAATCAAGAAGTACTTCGAGAAGACAGCGGACGGGCGCTGCAAGCTGAACCTGCCATGGGTCAACCTTGACTTTTCCTGCTCACGTACCGAGTAGCGGATGATGCAGTCCAGGCCGGGTGGGGTTCCGGGATACGGAGCCGCCCGCTGGAGTGTCAGCGGAAATGCTTGGAAAGCTTGAGGCCCTGGGCCTGATAATTCGAGCCCAGATCGCGGCCATAAAGCAGACGAGGAATCTCCGTCAGCCGCTCGTAGATGAGGCGGCCGATAATCTGGCCGTGCTCCAGAATGAACGGCACCTTGTGGCTTCTCACTTCAAGCACCACTCGCGAGCCTTCGCCGCCTGCCGGCGCGTGGCCAAAGCCTGGATCCATGAAGCCCGCATAGTGAACACGGAATTCGCCAACCAAAGGATTGAAAGGCACCATCTCGGCGGCGTGAGTCGGCGGGACATGCACCGCCTCCTTGGAGGCGAGGATGTAAAACTGATCCGGATCAAGAATGAGCCGCTTTCGCGCATCGACATGGATCGGCTCCCAATAGTCGGCAATGGCGCAAGAAGCCGGCTCATCAATATCGACCAGTCCCGAGTGACGTTTGGCGCGGTAGCCGACAAGGCCAGCCGCGTTTCCCGTCAGGTCGACGGAGAGCGCAATGCCGCCTGCGATATCGGCAATCGGCGTATTGATCAGCCGCTCGCGAGCGTGAAGTTTTGTCAGTTCGGCATCACTGTCCTGGGCTTCACCGAAGCGAAAGCGGATTTGTGTCAGACGGCTACCTTCCCGCACCAGAATGGGAAACGTCTGAGGGCATATTTCGGCATAAAGTGGCCCGCTGTAACCTGCCGGAATCTGATCAAAGGCTGTCACGCGATCGGCAATGACACGGGTGAAGACGTCCAGCCTTCCCGTGGAGCTCTTGGGATTTGCGGACGCCGACAGCGCAGGCGGAAGGTTCAAACTCTCGATCAAGGGGACGACATAGACGCATCCGGTTTCGAGCACTGCACCTTGCCGAAGATCGATTTCATGAAGCTTCACTTCGGCAAGACGGTCCTCAACGGAAACGTCGGGCCCCGGCAGGAAACTGGCGCGCACCCGGAAGGCTTTGGTGCCAAGGCGCAAATCCAGGCTGGCTGGCTGAATTTGCCCAGCCAACAAAGGCTCTGCTGCAGCAATAGCGCCGCTTGATACAAGCGCCTCGATTGCCTGTACGGGCAATACGCCAGCTGTTTCAAGGCGGCCTTCTATGCCCGATTTACCGTTTTCGTTCCAAGCAACCATATTTACGTATCGTCCTCCCGAACGCAGTGCCTTAGATTACGTTGCGCTTGACGCCAAGAGACAATCGGCGTTAATCCCGTCCCAGCTCACTAATCGTGGTAATTTGGCCGGCCGGCTTGCAGCCACGAAAAAAACAACTCGCTAAAAGGCCGTGCGCATTTCTGGTTCAGTCCCCATTATCAGGCGCCCGGCCAACGTGATTGCGACGCTCGGCGGGCAATTCCTGCTCACCGAGCATCGGTGTTCGATTGCTACGCGCATCTGCGTTGGCACGGTCTGATATTGAGGAAAAAGCGCATGACCGATCCCAAGTCTTCCGATCCCTCAGGTGATTGTGAAAATCTCGCCCTTGCGACACAACTCGTGCATGGCGGCACGTTACGGTCGCAGTTCAACGAGACCTCGGAATCGCTGTTCCTGACCCAGGGCTATATCTACGACAGTGCCGAACAGGCCGAGCGGCGTTTCACGAACGAAGAGCCCGGTTACCAGTATAGCCGCTTCTCCAACCCGACTGTCACGATGTTCGAAGAGCGCATGCGGCTTCTGGAAGGCGCAGAGGAAGCCCGCGCCACGGCGACGGGCATGGCGGCTGTGACATCAGCACTGCTTTGCTATCTTAAGACAGGTGATCACATCGTGGCCGCACGCGCGATGTTCGGATCCTGCCGTTACATCGTCGAGGATCTGTGCCCGCGCTTCGGCATCGAATTCACGCTGGTCGATGGCAGGGACATCGCGGCCTGGGAAGAGGCTGTACGGCCCAACACCAGGCTTTTCTTCTTCGAGACGCCCGCCAATCCCACGCTGGAACTGGTGGACATCGCGGCGGTTTCGAAACTCGCCAAGCGGATCGGAGCGATTACGGTTGTCGATAACGTGTTCGCGACACCGCTCCTGCAGCGTCCCATCGCGCATGGTGCCGACGTCGTTGTCTACTCGGCTACCAAGCACATCGATGGCCAGGGCCGATGTCTCGGCGGCGTCGTGCTCGGCTCGCGAGACTACATAACCAACCATCTGCATACGTTCATCCGTCAGACCGGCCCCTCGATAAGCCCGTTCAACGCCTGGGTCATGCTCAAGAGCTTGGAGACGCTGACGATCCGGGTCAGGGCGCAGTGCGAGACTGCGGCCCGGCTGGCCGATCATCTGGCGGGGCTGCCGGGAGTCGCCCGGGTGATCTATCCGACACGCGAGGATTTCCCGCAGATCAAGATCGCCCGGCAGCAGATGACGGGGGGCGGGCAGGTTCTTCCGGTGTTTCTGGATGGTGGCAAGGACACCGCCTTCCGGTTCCTGAACGCGCTAAAAATCATCAAGATCTCCAACAACCTCGGGGACGCCAAGAGCCTTGTGACGCATCCGGCCACGACGACCCACCAGCGGCTCAGCGCCGAGGCCAGAGCCGAACTCGGGATCACCGACGGCATGGTGCGTCTGTCGGTCGGGCTGGAAGATGCCGACGATCTGGCGGCCGATCTGGAGCAGGCGCTGCGCGCAGCGCGCGGCTGACGCGGCTGAGTTGTTCAGTCCTGCGCCCCGTGTGCGGGCCGCTCAGAGCGGCCCGATGCGGGAGGCTGTGCGTTAGCGACCAGTGTTGACCGCGCGGCACGGGTGGCAGACAATCGGGCTTCGGGTGGGCGCGCCGCTTTCAAAAACAGACCGCGCCAATGGAAAACATTATTGACATGTATGAGCAAATAACTCGGGGCATCAGAGTTCGCGTTGAGCCCGCGTTCGTCCAGGACCAATCTTCTCCCGACGAAGGTTACTTCTTCTGGGCGTACACGGTCGAGATCAGCAACGAGACCGAAAACCGCGTGCAACTGCGCTCACGGGTGTGGCGCATTACAGATGCGCGCGGGGTCACCGAAGAAGTGCGTGGACCCGGTGTTGTTGGCCAGACGCCGGTGATCGGACCGGGCGAGACTTTCACCTATACCTCGGGCTGTCCGCTGGGAACGCCATCGGGCATCATGGTGGGCAGTTACCAGATGGCCGATGCCGATGGCACACTTTTTGACGTCGCGATACCGGCCTTCTCCCTCGATTGCCCCTACGAAACGCATTCGCTTAACTGATTTGTTGCCGCCCGGTTGTCACTGAGACCGCGCCGCGCCCGTTGGCACGCGGGACGGCGTTCGCGGATATCGAAGATCATTTCTGATAAAGGCGCACATGTCTGGCCCGTTCTACTCGGTGAAGGAACTCCTTGCCCGTCTGGTGAGCTTCGACACCACAAGCCACAAGACCAATCTGCCGTTGATCCGCTTCGTTGAAGATTATCTGGCCCAGCATGGTCTGGCGAGCACGCTCATCTTCAACGAGACGCGAAACAAGGCAAATCTGTTTGCCACGATCGGACCACCGGACAAGGCCGGCATTGGCCTTTCAGGCCATACCGACGTGGTGCCGGTTACGGGCCAGAGCTGGGACACCGACCCGTTCCGGCTGCACGAACGGGACGGGCGGCTCTACGGGCGCGGCACCACCGACATGAAGGGCTATCTGGCCTGTGTGCTGGCTTCCGTGCCCATGTTCAAGAGCCGGCGCCTGCAGAAGCCAATCCATATCCTGTTTTCCTACGACGAGGAGATCGGCTGCACCGGGGTGCGCCCGATGATCGCCGGTTTCGATCGCAGCATCGTCAAACCTGAAATGGTTTTCGTGGGCGAGCCGACCAGAATGACCGTCGTCGATGCGCACAAGGGGCCGGTCCGATGGGAGGTCGAAGTCCGCGGACGGGCGGTGCACTCCAGCATGGCGCCCTACGGTGTCAACGCCGTCGCCTACGCGGGTCAGCTGCTTGGGGAACTGGCGAAGATCGAAAGCCACCTGGCAGAGACCAGCCGCGATGACCGCTTCGACCCACCCTATTCTACCTTGCAGGTGACGATGATCAGTGGTGGAACGGCCTCCAACATCGTGCCTGTTACCTGCAATTTCGGGTTCGAGGTGCGGGCTCTGCCCGGACTTGAGATTGCTGCTATCGAGCAGCGGATAAGGGACTACGCCAACCAATGCATGATGCCGATGCAAAGCGTTGCCAAGGAAGCTGGCATCAGCATCCGGCAGACCAATCAGGTTCCGCCCTTCTCCGTAGATCCGAAGTCGCCGATTGTTGCACTGGCGCTTGAACTGGCCGGGAGCGATCAGACGTTCGCGGTATCCTATGCCACGGAAGCGGGCTTGTTCCAGGATGCCGGCGCACCCTCTGTTGTGTGCGGACCGGGCGACATCGTCCAGGCGCATACAGCCAACGAATGGATTGAAGTTTCGGAACTCGACCGGTGCATGGCGTTCTTCGCCCGCCTCGCAGACCGGCTGGCGGCCTGAGCCGGCCAATCAAGGAGCGTACGGCGGCAACCTGCTGCCGCCAACTGCCCAGTGGCTTCTCAGTCGAGATCGCCGGGCTCGAAGCGATAGGTCGTACTGCAGAACTCACAGTTCACCGAGATGGAGCCATCAGGCTCACGCATATCGACGAGCTGATCCTTGCCAAAACCGCGCAAGAAGCGTTCGACGCGCTCACGCGAACAGCGGCATCGCTCCTCGACGGTCTGCGCCTCGTGGACGCGTACGCCTTCTTCATGAAAGAGGCGATACAGCAGCCGGTCGGGGGCCAGCAGCGGATCGATCAATTCGTGATCCTCGACCGTTGACGCGAGGATGCGAGTGCGCAGCCAGGGATCGTCCTCATCCTCAACCGGCTGTTCGCCTTCACCCTGCCGGCCGCCTTCACGCGCAAGGCTCTGCAGCAGGAGCCCGCCGGCCCGCCACTTCCACGTGCCAGCGTCATCATTCTCGCCCGGAACGTAGACGCGGGCGACGGCAAGCCGCAAGAATGTCGGCAGCTGCTCAGACTGGCGGAAGTAGGTCAGGGCGGCCTCCGTCAGAGGCTGACCATCAAGTGCGACAATACCCTGGTAGCTGTCCATGTCGCCGCCAGGATCAATGGTCATCGCAAGATGACCTGAACCATACAGCGCAACCGGATCAACCGCCCCGCCGGTGTCGGCCAGAACTGCAGCGCGCTCAGGATCAAAGCCGGCGTAGCCCCGCAAGAGGCCCGGCGTGTCGTAATTCACGACCAGAAGTCCCAGCGCTCCGTCGCTCTGTGTCTGCAGGATAAGGCGCCCGTCAATCTTCAACGCCGTGCCCAAAAGCGCGGTCATTGCCAGCGCTTCGCCGAGAGCCTGGGCTACGGGAACAGGATACTGATGCCGCTGCAATATCCGGTCGACACTATCGCCGAGACGGACCAGACGCCCTGTAACGCGGGATCGAACGGTGCGAAACGGGATGACCAGGTCATCAGGGATACCTCCCCCGTCAGCTCCGTCGACGCGTTCTGCATCACCTCCAGCGCTCAAACTCACTATCCTCCGAGACACCAGGCCAGAATGGCCTTCTGTGCATGCAGGCGGTTCTCTGCTTCGTCAAAGACCACGGAACGGGGCCCCTCGATCACCTCCTCGGTGACTTCGTGCCCACGATAGGCCGGCAGACAATGCATGAAAATCGCGTCGCTCGCGGCCTTGCTCATCAGGGCTTCGTCAACCGAATAGGGAGCCAGCAGCCGCTTGCGTCTTGGCCCGTCGTTCTGGCCCATCGAAACCCAGGTATCGGTAACGACACAGTCGGCCCCGGCCACCGCCTCCTCGGCGCTCTTCGTGATCAGGACCTTGCCCTTGTTCCGTTCAACCCAGTCGATCACCGCGGGATCGGGCTGCAATTCGGGCGGACAAGCGACGCGCAGTTCAAAGTCGCACAGGACTGCGGCATGCATCCAGGATGTGGTGACGTTGTTGCCATCACCAACCCATGCCACCGTATGACCTTTGATCGGTCCCTTGATTTCTTCAAAGGTCAGGAGATCAGCAACAATCTGACAGGGATGGCTGTGATCCGTCAGCCCATTGATAATCGGGACGCTTGCGTAATGAGCCATCTCCCGAACCATCTCGTGGCTGCTGGCACGGATCATGATGGCATCGACATAGCGCGACAGAACCCGTGCCGTATCGGCTATCGTTTCCCCGCGGCCGAGCTGCAGATCGGTATGATTGAGCACAATCGTCTGACCGCCAAGCTGACGCATCGCAACGTCGAAGGAAACGCGGGTGCGCGTCGAAGGTTTCTCGAAGATCATGACGAGCACGGCGTCTTCGACACCCTGCGGGCGCAACTCAGCCGGAACGCGCTTGCCTGCGCGCTTCATTGCGTGCGCTGAATCCAGGATTGCACGCAGCCCCGATGCGTCAAAGTCTGCAAGATCAATAAAATTGCGATCAGCCATGGCTCGGAGTCGATCTCCAAGTGAGGGAATGGTTGGAGTTGCTAGCGCGAAGATCCACCGAAGTGTGCCAGGGTACGCGAGATCCTGGCGGCGCCCTCGACGATATCGGCTTCATCGATATTGAGCGGAGGCAGAATACGTACGACGTTGTCGCCCGCGCCGATCAGCAGAAGATGCTCGGCAAGCGCGGCTGTGACGAAATCGCCCGCGGGAATGCCGGGGTCCAGCTTGAGCCCGGTCAGAAGACCGTTCCCACGAACTTCAAGCACGAGCCCTGAGGAATTGTCCTTGATCTCCGCCAGCGACTGGCGAAGACGTGCGGCCTTGCGGGTTACCTCATCAAGGAAGCCCGGCGTGAGTACGACATCAAGGACGGCGTTGCCAACAGCCATGGCCAGCGGATTGCCGCCGAACGTGGAGCCGTGCGTACCGGCGATCATGCCTGACGCGGCCTTTTCGGTAGCCAGAAACGCGCCAAGAGGGAAGCCGCCGCCGATACCCTTGGCAATGGCCATGATATCAGGCTTAACGCCAGCATGTTCATGAGCGAACAGGCGCCCCGTACGGCCGACGCCGGTCTGGACCTCGTCGAATATCAGCAGCAATCCGTGCTCATCGCACAATTGTCGCAGGTGCTGCAGCATCTCGGCCGGAACGACGCGAACGCCGCCCTCACCTATGATCGGCTCGATCATGATGGCAGCCGTTTGGGGGCCGATGGCCGCTGCCAGCGCCTCGGGATCATTGAGCGGGATATTATCGAAGCCGTCAGCAGGAGTTCCGAAGCCTTCCAGGTATTTCGGATTGGCTGCGGCCGCGAGTGCTGCCAGCGTGCGGCCGTGGAAGGCTCCCTCGAACGTAATGATGCGCCAGCGCTCGGGATTGCCATTGGCATAATGATAGCGGCGCGCAGTCTTGATCGCGCCTTCGCAGGCCTCCGTCCCGGAATTGCAGAAGAATACCCTGTCGGCAAAGGAGGCCGCACACAGGCGCTGCGCCAGACGTTCCTGGCCCGGGCTTCGGTAGATATTGGAGGTGTGCCAAAGCTGAGACGCCTGCCCGGTCAGGGCGGCGACCAGATGAGGGTGGGCATGCCCCAGCGAGTTCACGGCAACGCCGGAGCCGAAGTCGAGGTAGCGCTCACCGTCAGCGGTAAACAGCCACGATCCCTCGCCCCGCACAAAACTGATGGCCTGGCGTGCATAGGTCGCCATGACGGCGCTGTTTGAGTTCGTCGCAGGCACCGGCTCAATCGTCAGGGGCTCAGCCATTTGAACTGATCCCTCCAGTAGAAAACAAAAATGGCCGCCATTGCCGGCAGCCCACGGAGATCCATGAGATAAGCGGCAAAAAGGCACCTGTCAACGCGGAGGATGCTGCGGACCCGTAGTTTCCGGGAATAGCTCTATAGCTAAGTCGATAGATCGCCGAATCTTGGCTGCACGAATCATTTGTGTTGCGGAGCGGCCACGCGGCGTTGTCAACGGGTGTCTGTTTGCGGGATCGCAGCTTGTAGCGCGAAATCTCGATGTTGTAGGGTAACCAGGTCCGGGCACGAGATGTCGCTGAGTTTGCGACGCCACACCTTCTCGACCGGCGCGCGTACGGGCAGTCCAGTTCTGCCCCTTCTGTTCCGCGTGTGTTGTTCAAGCGTTCATCCAAGTTGCGTTCGTAATCCGATTCTGTCGGGATGCGTCAAGCTCATTGTGCGCCCTTCATGGTGCGCCGTGTAGCGCCGTCATCCCCGGATCGGTCGTTTTTACGCGCCCCCTAAGCGGTGGAGCGCGATAGTGATGTGATTCTCAAGGGAGCGACAAGCATGGCCTGGACCGACGAAAGAGTAGAGCTGCTTAAAAAGCTCTGGTCGGAGGGTTTGAGCGCGAGCCAGATC
>Ga0180216_1001881_pt1 | contig 18107 bp, 17 predicted proteins | sample eDN3rd37CBELigMG_FD_128879 | JGI IMG/M metagenome (GOLD analysis project Ga0180216, IMG submission 128879) | Enriched Miracle-Growth compost microbial communities from Emeryville, California, USA - eDNA 3rd pass 37_C BE-Lig MG (version 2)... ...
CTGGCAAAAGGGCGGTATCGAGAACGCCATCGGCCGCATGCGCCGGTTCATGCCGCGCAAGACCGACTTGGCCACCTTGTCGAACGCCCAGTTCCAGGCCGCCGTCGCCGCCTACAACAACACGCCGCGGAAATGCCTTGACTGGAAGACCCCAGCCGAGACCTTCTCACGGGTGTTGCACTTCGAGTGTGAATCCACCTCCCCGCCTGGGCGGGGACGACAAGCGACTGTTCAGTTGTGAGAAGGTGCTTGGCGCCTTCGGCCTACAGGCACTTCTTCAGCGTCGGCGTCTTGGCGTTGCGGCCGACGATGAGGCCGTCCTTGACCCGCGCCGCGCCGCCCTGCGGCTGGTTGAACATCGTGCGGCGGGTGTTGGTGCCCAAAAGGAAGGTCAGCGTCTGCCGTTCCTCGTTGGCCGCGCCGGGCTGGAACAGCATTTCCACCGTCAGGCGGTTGCCGGACTGCGGGTTGGCGGTGAGCACGCTGTACTGGTTGGCGACATAGCCGGGCCCCATGTCATGCAGCTCGATCACCAGGCCTTCGGCCGGTGAGACGATGTTCACATGCGGGTTCGCCGGGGACGGCGGCTGGGTGCAATCGGCCGCCCAGGCGCCGAACAGGTCGAGCTGCTTGAACAGCAGTTCCAAAGTTTCCGGCGCCGCCGCGGCGGAGTCGGACGTTTCCGGTTGTTGTTCCGACTGGGCAGCGGCCGGCGAAACGAACGCGACACAACACAGCAATACCGCAACCAGCAAACGCACCAACAGACTCTCCTCAGCGAGAACGGATGCACCATAGCAGCGCGCCGCGCACCGGCAATCGGTACGCGGCGCTATCCGCTACAACAATTGTATGAGACGGAAGAGCTACTGCTCGAACTTGAGATTGGCCGCCTTGGCGACCTCGGCGAAGACCTTGATGTCGTCCTCGATGACCTTCTTGAACGCATCGCCGGTCGGCCCGCCCGGGGTGACCGCCATCTTCTTGAGGCCTTCCTGCACATGCGGATCGGCCAGCGCGCGCCCGAGCTCGCGGGTCAGCTTTTCCACCACGGGCTTGGGCGTTCCCGCCGGCACGAAGAAGCCGCTCCAGAGCTTGGTGTTGACCTCGGGGAAGCCGGCCTCGGCCATGCTCGGCACGTCCGGCAGCAGCGGCGCGCGCTCCGAGCCGGTGACCGCCAAGGCGCGGTTCTTGCCGCCGAGCACCAGCGGGATCGCCGGCGGCCCGTCCGAGATCGTGAACAGGCATTCGCCGGCCATGACGCAGGCATTGGACTCGTTCGTGCCCTTATAGGGAATGGCGGTCGCCGGCATGCCGGTCTTGAGCTTGAACAGCTCGGTCGTGATCGTGAAGGCCGGCGACGACGTGCCGTAATTCGACTTGTTCGGGTTGGCCTTGCCCCAGGCGACCAGCTCCTTCACGGTCTTGGCCGGATGGTTGCCGGGCACGACCAGCACCAGCGGAAACGACGCGATCATGTTGAGCGGGATGAAGCTCGTGACCGCGTTGAAGTTGAGGTTCTGGTAGACCGCGCTGGCGATCGACATCTGGCCGGTGGCGCCGACCAGCACGGTGTAGCCGTCCGGCGGCTGGTGCGCGACGTAATCGGACGAAATGCGCCCGCCCGCGCCCGGCTTGTTCTCGACCACCGACGTGAAGCCGGTCAGCTCCTGGAACTTCTGCACCACCAGGCGCGCAAACAGATCGTTGCCGCCGCCGGCGGCGAAGCCGACGATAAACCGAATGGGCCGGGTCGGATAATCCTGCGCGGCCGCCCCCGTGGCGCTCAGCAGCAGACAGCCCAGCGCGCACGCCAAGATACGTCGTCTCGTCATCGTCGTTTCCTACCTATGCGTCCTGTGTCGGACTTGACGGTGACCCTACACCGGGCACGCAGGCGGCGGAAATGCTAATCTCGTCGCACTGCCGGGTTAGCCCCATGCCGACGGCGAATTTTCAATGCATGCAAATGAGGCGACAGCCGCTGCCCCGGACGTGCTCGGCCATCCGCGCGGCCTGCCCTATCTCTTTGCCACCGAGATGTGGGAGCGCTTCTCGTATTACGGGATGCGATCGCTGCTCGTGCTCTACATGGTCAAGCACCTGCTCGAGCCGGAGCGCATGGAGCAGATCTGGGGCCTCATCGCCTTCAAGCGCGCGCTCGAGACCGTGTTCGGTCCCCTCGCGGCCCAACCCTTCGCCTCGCAGATCTACGGCTTCTACACCGGCCTCGTCTATCTGACGCCGGTCATCGGCGGCCTGCTCGCCGACCGCGTCTTCGGCCAGCGCCGCATGGTGCTCATCGGCGCGGCCTTGATGGCGGCCGGCCATTTCCTGATGGCCTACGAGCCGTTGTTTCTGGTCGCGCTCGGCCTGCTGATCCTCGGCAACGGCGCCTTCAAGCCGAACATCTCGACCCAGGTCGGCGCGCTCTACGCCAAAGGCGATCCGCGCCGCGACAGCGCCTTCTCGATCTTCTATGTCGGCATCAATCTCGGCGCGTTTCTCACACCCTTCGTCTGCGGCACGCTGGGCGAACTCTACGGCTGGCACTACGGCTTCGGCGCCGCCGGCATCGGCATGGCGCTCTCCCTCGTCATCTACCTGTTCGCGACGCCCTATCTGCCGCCCGATGCCTTCGCCAAGCGCAGCGGCGAACAGCCGCTCGATGCGCGGGGCTGGCGGGCGATCGGCGCGCTGTTCGTCCTGTTCCTGCCGGTCAGCCTGTTCTGGGCGACATTCGAGCAGCAGGGCAACACGATCACCTTGTGGGCCGATCAGCAGACCGACCGGCATGTGGACCTCGGCCTGTTCGCCTTCCACATCCCGGTGACCTGGTTTCAGTCCTTCAATCCGCTGATGATCTTCGTCTTCACGCCGTTCATCCTGGCGTTCTGGCGCGTTCAGGGGCCGCGCGAACCCTCGACCGTGACCAAGCTCGCCATCGGCTGCCTGCTCAATGCGGCGTCCTGGCTGATCATGTTCGCCGCCGCGACCAGCGCCGGCAGCGGCCAGGCGAGCTGGCTGTGGCTCTTCGGCTTCTTCGCGCTGATCACGATCGGCGAGATCTACCTGTCGCCGACCAGCCTGTCGCTGGTGACCAAGGTCGCGCCCGTGTCGCTGCTATCGATGCTGATGGGGGTGTGGCTCGCGACCAGCTTCGTCGGCAATTTCCTGGCCGGCTATCTCGGCACCTTGTGGTCGAGCATGACGCACACGGGCTTCTTCCTGCTGCTCGCCGCGCTGGCGGCCGCGGCCGGCGTCTTCATCGCCCTGCTCGCCCGTCCCTTGAGCGACGTGCTCAAGGGCTAGTCCATCGCCACTCTTGTCGTCATGCCCGGCCTTGTGCCGGGCATCCACATCGTAAGGCCGGAACAAGAAAGGTGGATGGCCGGGACAAGCCCGGCCATGACGGCGGAGAAGCCTACACTCCAATTCAGATGGCTTCTTAGTCCATCGGCAGGCCGACATACTGCTCGACCAGCGAGGTCGAGGCGGCCTCCGAGGTCGTCAGGTAGTCGAGCTCGGCCAACTGGCGGCGATGATCGAAATCGGTCTCGTCGGGGAAGCGGTGCATGATCTGCGTCATCCACCAGGAGAAGCGCTGCGCCTTCCACACGCGCCGCAGGCACGTGTGGGAATAGGTCTCGAGGAGATCGGTGCGCTTGTTCTTGAAGAACGCCGTCAGCGCGCGCGACATGAACACCACGTCGGCGAAAGCGAGGTTCATGCCCTTGGCGCCGGTCGGCGGCACGATGTGGGCGGCGTCGCCCGCGAGCATCAGGCGGCCGTATTGCATCGGCTCGGCGACGAAGCTGCGCATCGGCGTGATGCCCTTCTGCAGCATCTTGCCTTCCTTGAGCTCGCGCGCGCCGCCGAGGCGCCTGTGCAACTCGTCCCAGATGCGGTTATCCGGCCAGTTGGCGATGTCGTCGTCGTGGTCGCACTGCAGATACAGCCGCGCCACCGACATCGAGCGCATGGTGTAGAGCGCAAAACCGCGGTCGGTATAGGCGTAGATCAGTTCGTGATCCGGCGGCGGGCTTTCGGTGAGGATGCCGACCCAGCCGAACGGGTATTCGCGCTCGAACACCTTGACCACGCCCTCGGGGAAGCTCGGCCGGCAGATGCCGTGGAAGCCGTCGCAGCCGGCGATGAAATCGCACTCGATCTCCTTCGCCTTGCCCTCATGCGTGAAGCGGATCGTCGGCCGCTCCGACGTGATGTCGTGGACGCTCACATTGTCGACCTCGAACAACAGGTCGCCGCCGTCGGCGCGCCGGCGCGCGACGAGGTCCTTCACCACTTCCTGCTGGCCGTAGATGGTGACGCGCTTGTCGACCAGTTTCTTGAAGTCGAGCCGGTGCAGCTCGCCATTGATGCCGATGTAGTTGCCCCAGTGCAGCACGCCCTCTCGCGCCATGCGCTCGCCGACGCCGACCTCGGTCAACAGGTCGGCCGACCAGTGCTCCAGGAGCCCGGCGCGGATGCGGTTGTAGATATATTCTTCGCTGCGGTTCTCGATGATGATCGAGTCGATGCCGGCCATGCGCAACAGCCGCGCCAGCATGAGGCCCGCCGGCCCTGCCCCGATGATACCAACCTGCGTCCGCAACTTGCCGGCGCTTTCCGCCATGAGCGTTTCTCCCGCGATCCCCGGCTTCGCCGCCGGCCTTACGGGCCGGGAGACTAGACAAGGCGTCCCGGCGGCGCAAGTAATAAGCAGCCGTGCTTATTTGTTCCGGCCGACGGACCGCTTGCGCTTGAGCCCGCCGCGGCCGATGCGGTGCCAAGCCTCGAAAATCGCGGAATATTCGCCCTTCGGCGGCTTCCAGGTCGACGCGAAAGCCATGCCGCGCAGCAGGTAATGCGTCATCTTGACGAAGGCCTCGACGCCCTCGCGTTCGTAGCCCGCCTCGCACAGCGCGTCGATCCAGATGGTATCGAGCACGTCGCGGAACTCGCGCACGACCGGCATGTTCACCTTCGCCAAGGCCGGATTGCGCCGAGACACGGTCACCATTTCCATCAGCGCCAGATAGGTCGGGCTGAAGCAGAACGACTTCGAATTCGCCAGGAACGCCGCGATCGGATCGGACGAACGCGCCTTGCGCGCCGCGAGCGCCCGCGCCTCGTCAGCCGCGCGCGCCAGTGTGTAGCGGGTCGCCGCGACGATCAGTTCGTTCTTGGTACGGAAGTAGTTCTCCTGCGCGCCGCGCGAGACGCCGGCGGCATCGGCGACGCGCGTGGTGGTGAATTTCTCGTAACCGCTTTCGATGAGAACGGTCATCGCCGCCTGCAGCACGGATTCTCGCGTCTCGCGCCGGCGCTCTTCCTGCGTCCGTCTCGGCGTCCGACTTGGCGCGCGACTTGTCCCGCGATTTGGCGCAGGTCTCGGCGCGCGCTTGGGCTTAACGGCGGAAGGTTTCGGCATGCGACCTCGTCAACGAAACGGCCGGCCAACTTAGCGTCGGCCGGCCGCTTCGAACAAGCATCGAAGCGCCAAGTCAGTCGATCGGCAGGCCGGCGTAATTTTCGGCGAGCGATCTGGAGGCCGCTTCCGAGCTCGCCACGTAGTCAAGCTCGGCGAGTTGGCGCTTCATGTCGAAGGCCGCGTATTCGCCGCCATGCACCCGGTGCAGCATCTGCGTCATCCACCAGGAGAAGCGCTGCCCCTTCCACACGCGTCTGAGCACCGTGGCTGAATAGCGCTCCAGGAGCCCGCCGTCGTTCTTGTGAAATTGCGCGTCGAAGGCGCGCGCCAGGACGCGCACGTCCGCCATCGCCAGGTTCATGCCCTTGGCGCCCGTCGGCGGCACGATATGCGCGGCGTCGCCGGCCAGGAACAGACGGCCGTATTGCATCGGCTCGGCCACGTAGCTGCGCATCGGCGTGATGCCCTTCTGCAGGATATTGCCGCGCTTGAGCGGCCTCACGCCCTGCAGACGCGTCTCGAGCTCGCTCCAGATGCGGTCCTCGGACCAGGCCTCGATGTCCTCGTCCGGTTTGACCTGCAGATAGAGCCGCGACAGATCGGGCCCGCGCATCGAGAACAGCGCGAAGCCGTTCTCGTGATAGGCGTAGATCAGCTCCTTCTCCGGCGGCGGCGACTCCGACAAAATGCCGAGCCAGCCGAACGGATAGACGCGGTCGTAGCCCGTCCAGGAGCCCGCCGGCAGGCTCGGCCGGCAGATGCCGTGGAAGCCGTCGCAGCCGGCGATGAAATCGCATTCGATCGTTTCCGCCTTGCCCTCATGCGTGAAACGGATCGTCGGGCTGTTCTTGCCGTCGGCGAAATCGTGCACGCTCACGTCCGACACTTCGAACAGGATGCGGCCCCCTTGCGCGAGGCGGTGCGCGATCAGATCGGTGACCACTTCCTTCTGGTCGTAGATGTAGACGTGCTTGTCGATCAGCTTGGTGAAGTCGAGCTTGTGCGCTTCGTTGTTGAAGGCGAGGAAAATGCCGTCATGCACCATCGCCTCGCGCTTGAGCCGCTCGCCGACGCCGGTGTCGATCAGCATCTGCGCGACCCAGTTCTCCATCAGGCCCGCGCGCACACGGCTCTCGCAATAGCTGCGGGAGCGGTCCTCGATGACGATGGATTCGATACCGGCGAGATGCAGAAGATGGGACAGCATCAGGCCCGCCGGGCCCGCGCCGACGATGCCGACTTTCGTGCGCATCATATGGTCCTCCCAGAACGCTTTCGCGCTCTATAGGAAGCCGCCGGCCAGGCCGCCAAGGGACAAAGCCGGGAAAGCCTGGAACGTTTTCAGCCCGGCCAGCCGTAACGCGGCACGGCCGCGCAATAGCGGCGATACGCCTCACCGAACTTGGCCTGAAGATAGCGCTCTTCGCGTTTGACCACACCGAAATGCAGAACAAGGCCGGCAAGGACGGTCATCACCACCATCCAGTCCGATGCCAGCAGCACCGCGAGCCCGATCAGGATGGCCATGCCGCCGACATACATCGGATTGCGCAGCCAGGCGAATATGCCGGTCGTGACCAATGCGGTCGACGGCTTCCACGGCTCGACGTGGGTGTGCGCGGCGCGGAAAGCCTTCTGCGCCGCATAGACCAGCGCCACCCCCGCCGCGATCAGTTCGAGCCCGAGCAGCAGGCGCGTGCCCCACGACAACATCACGCTCAACAGATAGGCCGGCGCGATCCAATCGAGCAGCAGCCCGAGGACGATGGCCGCAAGCCCGAGGAGCGGCGGCGGCGCAATAACGCCGGCTGTGTCACGCGTCTGATTCATATTTGCATTATCGGCAATGACGCGGGTTTTTCAAAGGCGGCGCATCCGGCTCTACTGCTCCAGCCAAGCGACGAGCGCGGCGTTGACGGCCTCCGGTTGCTCCAGCGTCGACAGATGGCCGCAACCGGGTACGACCGTCAGCCGCGCACCGGCAATGCCGTCCGCCATCTCCTGCGACAGCGCGGGGGGCGTAAGCTCATCGCCGTCACCGACCAGCACCAGCGTCGGACATGCGATCGACGACAACAGCGGACGCGAGTCCGGCCGCGAAACGATCGCGCGCTGCTGCTGCACGAAAGCCGTGACGCCGGTGTCGTCCGCCATGTCGCGGATGGTGCGCACCAGCGCCGCATCGCCATGCCGGCTCTTGTGCAGCAAGCGCGGCGTCAGCGTATCGACAACTTCGTTCAGCCTGCCCGCTTGCGCGGTCGCGATGAATGTCTCACGCGCCGCTGTTTGCGCGGGCGTGTCGGGACGCGCGGACGTGTCGAGCAGCGCGAGTTTGACAATGCGTTCCGGCGCCTGCCGCATCATCGCGAACGCGATGTAGCCGCCCATCGACAGCCCTGCGAGCGCAAAGCGCGGCGGCGCATGCGAAAGGATGCGCGCGGCGATCGCCGCGACATCCGCATCGCGCCGATGTTCCGCCACCATGACGGGCCCGTGCGGCCAAAGCGCCGTGAGCTGCGGCGTGTAAAGACGAGCGCTGCACAGCAAGCCCGGCACAAGCAAAAGTGGTACTGGATGGGGCATTTTTCCTCCCGATACGCAAAAAGATTAAGGATCTAGCGCCTTATCGCACCGCCGAAGGTTGACTTTGGGCCGATCGGCCCTATGTTCCCAGCAACCGGTCAGACGACAAAGATTCGACCGTCCCCCGCGCAAAGTAACTGGTTTCATATCGTCCGGCGCGGTGAACCGGAACGGTCTCGCCTCGAGGCTTTATGTCCTTTTCTCAACTCGGCCTATCAGCCAAGGTTCTCGCCGCCATTGAAGCGGCTGGCTACAAGCAACCTACCCCGATCCAAGAGCAAGCCATTCCGCACGTGCTGGCGCGCCGCGACGTGCTCGGCATCGCGCAGACCGGCACCGGCAAGACCGCTGCGTTCGTCCTGCCGATGCTCACGATGCTGGAACAGGGCCGCGCCCGCGCGCGCATGCCGCGCACGCTGATCCTCGAACCGACGCGCGAACTCGCCGCGCAGGTCGTCGAGAACTTTGAAAAATACGGCAAGAACAGCAAGCTCAACGTCGCCCTGCTCATCGGCGGCGTTTCGTTCGACGATCAAGACGCCAAGCTCCTGCGCGGCGTCGATGTGCTCATCGCAACGCCCGGACGCCTGCTCGACCATTTCGAGCGCGGACGCCTTCTGCTCTCGGGCTGTGAACTGCTGATCATCGACGAAGCCGACCGCATGCTCGACATGGGGTTCATTCCCGACATCGAGCGCATCGGCAAGATGGTGCCGTTCACGCGCCAGACGCTGTTCTTCACGGCGACCATGCCGCCGGAAATCCAGCGCATCGCCGACACGTTCCTGCACAATCCGGTGCGCGTCGAAGTCTCCCGCCCGGCGACCGCCGCCAGCACCATCACCCAGCTTCTCTGCCATACCGGCCGCGACCCGCACGAAAAGCGCGAGACGCTGCGCCACCTGATCCGCTCGGCGGAGAACTTCAAGAACGCGATCATCTTCTGCAACCGCAAGCGCGAAGTCGCCCTGCTGCATCGTTCGCTGCAGCGGCACAAGTTCAACGCGGTGGCGCTGCATGGCGATCTCGACCAGTCGGCGCGCATGGCCGCGCTCGATGCCTTCCGTAAGGGCGAAGCCAAGCTGCTGATCGCTTCCGACGTCGCCGCCCGCGGTCTCGACATTCCGGACGTGAGCCACGTCTTCAACTTCGATGTGCCGCATCATCCGGACGACTACGTCCACCGCATCGGCCGTACCGGCCGCGCGGGCAAGCTCGGCACGGCGATCACCATCGTGGCGCCGATGGACACCAAGTCGGTCGCGGCGATCGAGAAGCTGACCAACCAGCCCATCGCCTGGATGGACAAGCCGGCGACCGCGACCGCGCAAAGTGGCGAAGCAGCCGAGGCTCGTCCCGCGCGCGAAGAGCGTCCGCGCGGCGAGAAGCGGCGCGAGCGGTCTCCGCAACAGCGCCGTCAGCAACCGGCCGATACGACGGCGGCGCCCCGCGCGCCGCGTTCGCGGCCGCCGCGCGACCACGACGAGCCGGACATGAGCCATCTGCCGGCCTTCCTGCTGCGGCCGGTTTCGATCAAGGCCTGAGCCCGCGGCGATCGTTGCGTCTTCAACTAAAGACCAATGATTCTTGCGGGCGTGGTTCCGAGTTTACCGACCGTTCATTTCCCTGACATACCGTCGCTATAGCTGGACGCGACGCCGCCATGAATGGTGGCGCGCGCCTAAACACGTTTCCAGCCGCCGCCGTAGCTTTGGGGGTCTGCGATGACCGGTCATGCCGATGAGCACGAACGCACGATGGCGTTCGCTGATATTGCTCTCGGTCAGATCAAGGCGCTGCGCCAGCCGGCGACCCCGCGCAATTACGAAATCTGGTACGCTTATGCGACCGGCTATCATCCGTCGTTGAACCTGCAGGTGAACGAACTGCTGCAGGAAACCGGCACGCTGACCGACGCCGACCTCGAGCGGATCTACAACGATTATTTGTCGCCGACCCGCCTCACCGACCGCATCGACACGGTCGGCAACCAGGTGATGGGCGAGATCGAGCAGGTGATGGCGATGATCGACGCCGCCGCCGGCTCCGCCAACAGCTACACCGAGAGCCTCGCCGACATGAGCGAGAAGATCGGCAATTCGAAGGATCGCGAAGGCCTGCGCGCGATCGTCGAGAGCCTGGTGCAGACCGCCAAGGAGATGGAAGCCTCCAACCAGCGGCTGGAAGAGCGTCTGAACGCCTCCAAGCAGGAGATCAACGAGCTGCAGGAAAATCTCGAGGCGGTGCGCACCGAGAGCCTGACCGATCCGCTCACCCAGCTCGCCAACCGCAAATTCTTCGACACCTCGCTCGATCGCGCCATCGTCGATGCGCACACCAAGAACGAGCCGTTGTCGCTGATGTTGACGGACATCGACCACTTCAAGACGTTCAACGACAATTTCGGCCACCTCACCGGCGACCAGGTGCTGCGGCTCGTGGCGACGTCGGTGAAGCAGAACGTCAAGGGCCAGGACACCGCAGCCCGTTACGGCGGCGAGGAATTCGCCATCATCTTGCCTAACACGGTGCTGCGTTCGGCGATCACGGTCGCCGACCATATCCGCCGCGCGGTGATGACCAAGGAACTCATGAAGCGCTCGACGGGCGAACACCTCGGCCGCGTCACCATCTCGATCGGCGTCGCCACCTTGCGCAAAGGCGATACGATCCAGTCGCTGATCGAGCGCACCGACAGCTGCCTCTATGCCGCCAAGCGGCATGGCCGCAACCGCGTGATGAGCGAGACCGACCCCGAGGTCGCCGGCCTGCCCGCCACGGCGCAGGTCGCCTGAGCCCGTCGCGTCCGCTCGCATTCCGCAAGCGCTGCCGGAAGACTGGCAAGCGCTACAGCTCGGCCGAGACCGAGAACACGCCGATATAGGCGCGGCCCCCCGCCCCGTCGAAAATCCCCCGCACGCCGTTCGGCTCGAGCCGCAGGTCAACCGTGCCGAATTCGATGCCGAACTTGAGGTGGTCGACCGGCTTCCAGAACAGGTTGATGCCGGTGCGCAGGCTGCGCGCCCGCGGGCTGGCCAGCAGCAGGTTGGCGTCGAGCGACACGAAGCTGGCGAAGGCGTTGGACTCGAACTCGTCCGACCAGACGTGGTGATAGCCGCCGACGGCGCTCCAGCCGGTCGTCGGGCCGAGGCTGCGCACCGTGTGCTGATACATCGTCAGGTCGGTGCTGATGCCGAGATAGGACGCGGCGTCTGACGTATAGGTCCACTGCGTATTGAACTCGTCGTCCTCCCCCAAAGCTCTGACCGGCAGCTTCAGCCCCGCGCTCACGCCCCAGCCGGTGCGCACCGTCGCGGTGTTGGGCAAGAAGGGCAGCAGCGGCGATTGCGAGAAGTCGGCGCGCCGCAAGACGCCGGAAAGGTGGACGGTGAAGTCGTCGCGCTCGTGCCGCCAGCGCAAGGTGTAGACGGGATCGGACAGGTTGAAGCTCTGGATCCCGACATAGGTCTGCGGGGTCGTCGGCAGGTTCGACTCCAGCCCGGCGGCGAGCGTGTTGTGATCGTCGAGCCGGTACTCGTAGACGATCATGCTCGCCGAGCGGCCGGGCGCGTTGGCCGTGGTAAGGAAATCGCCCTCCCAGAAGCTCATCAGCGTGCCGGTGTAACCGACCGTCAGCACACCGAGCGTGTTGGAAAGCCCGGCGCTCCAGCCCGACATCTTGCCGCTGCCATTGGGCGTGCCGTCGCCCGTCGCCTTCGACCAGTCGGCCGACACGGCGGTCTTGAGTTCGCCGACCGGCGTCGCGCGCGTCAGCTCGAGGCCGATATTGGCCGACACCGTGTTGGAGAAGGAGCCGGACGTCACCGTGCCGTTGCTGTTGACGAAAAGCGGCAGGCCGGACGCCGTCTGGCTCGCCTGCTGATAGGTGTAGGAGACGCCGCCGGTAACCTTGGCGCAGGTGCCGGCAACCTGGAAGCGCACGCCCCCGCTGTCGCCGTCGTCATCATCCTCGTCGTCGGCGTCATCATCGCCCGACGCGTAAGCTTTGCTGCCGGCTCTATCGTCAGCGCTTCGGCAGGCGGGCGGCGCGCCATTCTTGGCCGCGCTCTTCGCCCCGCTCTTGGCCTCGCTGTTGGCCGTCGCGGCAAGAGCGGCGCAGGCGACCAGCAACGCGCACAACAAGAATCGCCACGCCATCCGACACCCCATCCCCAGAGGTATTCGGCGGCAGGCTCCCCTACACTGTCAAGGTAAAATGGTAGCTGCTCACAGGCGCGTTTTGCGTGCTTTCACCGGCCTTTTCCGCGCTTTGGCGGCGCTGCGTCCGGCGGCGTCTGGAACGGCCTTCCTGACGGTCCGGCCGGCGCCCTTCGGGCTCTTGGCGGCCCGCTTGCGTGCCGCCACGGTGAGCGCTTGGCGGGCCCAGACGGCGAGTTCGTCAGGGTCGTCGTAGAGCCGCTCCGGCATCTGCCGGTAGGACGTCAGCACATGACGGCCGACTTTGGTGTCGTAGCTGAAGGCCGCGCAGCCCTCCGCCTCGAAGGCCGGGATGCTGTCCTCGTCGGCCTTCAGATAGATGACCTCGCGCGAGATCAGCGCGAACATCACCTCGTCGGCCCACAGCCCCCCCCCGCCGAACATGCGGCGGATCTGAACCTCGCCGAACTCGCGGAAAAGATCGCGAATGAACCCGGCGTCCACGCGGGTCAGTGCGCTTCGACGGCCTGCTCGCTCGCCGGCTTGATCTGCACGGATTCGCCGCAGCCGCAGGCCGAGGTCTGGTTCGGATTGTTGAAGACGAACTGCGCCGACAGCTTCTCGGTCTTGAAGTCCATTTCCGTGCCGAGCAGGAACAGCACCGCCTTCGGATCGATCAGGAGCTTGACGCCCTTGTCCTCGACCACCTCGTCGGTCGGCTTGATCTCGTCGGCATACTCCATGGTGTATTCCATGCCGGCGCAGCCGCCGTTCTTGACGCCGACGCGCACGCCGGCCACCGGCCGCTCAGCGCGGCTCATCACGTCCTTGATGCGCGCGGCGGCGGCCTCGGTGAGGCGCATCACCTGGGGTCTCGGTCTGACACTTCCCATCGTCTTCATCCTCCAGCGCGCCGCCCTGCAAGTCAGTCGAGAATCGGACCAAATCGAAGGCGCGCGCTCATTGCTCGGTTAATGTGGAAGCACCGGCAGCGAAACGCAACTCACCACATATTGAGCACGAGTCGGGCTTCGTCCGACATCCGGCTCGGATCCCACGGCGGATCCCACACGACGTCCACTTTCGTTTCCTTCACGCCCGGAACGCTCGATACCGCGTTCTCGACCATGATCGGCAGTTCCTGCGCCGACGGGCAGTTGGGCGACGTCAGCGACATGTCGATCTTCACCGAGCGATCGTCGGCGATGTCGACGCGGTAGATGAGCCCGAGTTCGTAGATGTCGGCCGGGATCTCCGGATCGAACACGGTCTTGAGCGCCGAGACGATGTTGTCCGTGAGCTGATCGAGCTCGGCCTGCGGCAAGGCCGACGATCCGGATACCGCGGCGTTCTGCGGCGGCTTTTCGGTCGCGGCCGGCGCGTCCGGCGCGGCGGTGTCGGTGACTTGGGTCTCTTCGGTCATGCGAAGAATTCCTGAGCCTTGAGAATCGAAGCGGCGAGCGCGTCGATCTCTTCCTTGGTGTTGTAGAGAGCGAACGACGCCCGGCAGGTGGCGGTGACCCCGAAACGGGCGAGCAGCGGCATCGTGCAATGCGTGCCGGCGCGCACCGCGACGCCGGAACGGTCGATGATGGTCGCGACATCGTGCGGATGCGCGCCCTTGATCTCGAAGGAGACGATCGGCCCCTTGTCCTTGGCATGGCCGAAGATGCGCAGCGAGTTGATCGCGCCCAGCTTCTCGTGCGCGTAGGCCACAAGCTCGTTCTCATGCGCGCGGATGCGCGCCTTGCCGATCGAGTTGATGTAGTCGAGCGCGGCGCCGAGCCCGATCGCCTGGACGATCGCCGGCGTGCCGGCCTCGAACCGGTAAGGCGGATCGCCGTAGGTCACGACGTCCTTGCTGACTTCTTTGATCATCTCGCCGCCGCCGTTGAACGGCGGCATGGCGGCCAGGTGCGCGTATTTGCCGTAGAGCACGCCGATGCCGGTCGGCCCGTACAGCTTGTGGCCGGTCATGACGTAGAAGTCGCAATCGAGGTCCTGCACGTCGACGTCGAGATGCACCGAACCCTGCGCGCCGTCGACGAGCACCGGAATGCCGCGCGCATGCGCCGCCTTCACGACCTCCTTGATCGGCACGGGCGTGCCGAGCGCATTCGACATCTGCGTGATCGCCACCATTTTGGTGCGCGGCGACAAAAGCTTCTCGAACTCGTCGAACAGGAAGTTGCCTTCGTCGTCGACCGGCGCCCATTTGATCACCGCGCCGTAGCGCTCGCGCAGGAAATGCCAGGGGACGATGTTGGAATGGTGCTCCATGATCGAGAGCACGATCTCATCGCCTTCCTTGATGCGCTCGCGGCCGAACGTATAGGCGACCAGGTTGATCGCCTCGGTCGCGTTGCGCGTGAAGATGATCTCTTCCGTGCGCGCCGCATTGACAAAGGCGCGCACCTTCTCGCGGGCGCCCTCATAGGCCTCCGTCGCCTCGTTGGCGAGGTAATGCAGCCCGCGATGCACATTGGCGTATTCGTAGGTATAGGCCTTTGTCAGCCTGTCGAGCACGCTCTGCGGCTTCTGGGCCGAGGCCGCGTTGTCGAGATAGACCAGCGGCTTGCCATAGACGGACATCGCCAACGCCGGAAAATCGGCGCGGATCTTGGCGACGTCGTAAGAGCCGTTACTCACTGCGGGATGCATTTAAAAGTCTCGCAAACTGTTCCGCTCGTCCCCGCGAAGGCGGAAACCCAGCTCTTGGTCCGGGATTCCCGCTCTCGCGGGAATGCGCGGAGGATGTGGCCACGTCTCGCCATTGTTACTCACGCGTCTCCATCCATTTCACGGCCGCGTTCATGAGCACCTCGCGCAGGCCCTCCTGCGGAACCTCCTCGACGGCTTCGCCGATGAAGGCCTGGATCAGCAGCGCTTCGGCTTCCTTCTCGGAGATGCCGCGCGACATCAGATAGAACTTGAGGCCCTGATCGAGGGCGCCCGCCGTGGCGCCATGGCCGCAGGCCACGTCGTCGGCGAAGATCTCCAGCTCCGGCTTGTTGTCGGCTTCGGCTTCGTCGGAGAGGAGCAGCGCGCGCGTCATCATGCGCGCATCGGTCTTCTGCGCCTGCGGCTCGACCACGATCTTGCCCTGGAACACGCCGTGGCTCTGATCGTCGAGCACCGTCTTGAACAGCTCGCGGCTTTCGCAGCCGCGCGCGGCATGACGGATCATCAGCGTCGTGTCGACATGCTCCTTGCCGCACAGCAGGTTCACGCCGCGAATGCCGGCATGGCTGTTATCGCCGGCAAAGTGCACGAAGCTCTGGTTGCGCACGACCGAAGAGTCGGCCGTGAAGGCAAAGGCACGGAACAGCGACCGTGCGCCGAGCTTGGCGAGCAGGCTCGCCACATGCACGGCCCTCGCCTGCGTCAGCTTGAGGTAGTCGACCTGCGCGTCATCCGCGACGACGATCTCGAACGCGCTGTTGACCTGCGAATTGGCGCTCTGGTGGTCCTCGATGATCGCGACCTTGGCGCCCTTCTCCACCACCACCAGCGAGCGCACGAACGCCGCGCTCGGCGTCTCGGTGCCGGCGGCGAAGACGAGATGGATCGGCCGCTTGATCTCGGCACCGGCGGCAACGCGGATCACCGCGCCGTCGCCCATGAAGGCGGTGTTGAGCGCGACCGCGACGTCGTCGGTCTCGTAGGTCTTGCCGAGATGCTGCGTCACGAACGCATCGCCCTTGGCGAGCGCGTCCGCGAGCAGGCCGATGGTCAGGCCCGCTTCGGGCGTCAGATCGGACAGCTCCGGTACGAAAGCGCCGTCAACGAAGACGAGCTTACGCGCATCGAGCGCGGTAAGATCCTGTCCCGCCGCCTTGCCGCGCGCCTTCGCCGCCGCGTCGGGCGCAGCCGCCAGAGGATTGGCCTCGCGCAGCATCGCGCGCAGGTCGGTGTATTTCCATTCTTCGACACGGCGGTGCGGCAAGCCGCGCGCTTCGAACGCGCGGATCGCGTCCTCGCGCAAAGTCGCCACCGCGCCTTTGCCCGGCAGCTTCGCGCGCGCGGCGGCGAAAGCCGCGCTCAGCGCCTGCTCCGCAGGAGTCTTGATCGGTGTTACGTCAGCCATTGTTCGCAAACCTCTCAGTCGTCATGGCCGGGCTTGTCCCGGCCATCCACGTCTTGATCGGTTTAGAAAAGTAAGACCTGGATGCCCGGCACAAGGCCGGGCATGACGCCGTAAATGTGGCACGCAATTGCATCACGCCGCCTCGCCCACGAACTCGGCGTAGCCGTTGGCCTCGAGCTGCAGCGCCAATTCCTTGCCGCCGGTCTTCACCACGCGGCCCTTGGCCAGAACGTGCACCACGTCCGGCACGATGTAGTTCAGGAGCCGCTGATAGTGCGTGATGACGATCATCGAGCGATCGGGCGAGCGCAGGCGATTGACGCCCTCGGACACGATCTTGAGCGCGTCGATGTCGAGACCGGAGTCGGTCTCGTCGAGCACCGCGAGCCGCGGCTCGAGCACCGCCATCTGCAGGATCTCGTTGCGCTTCTTTTCGCCGCCGGAGAAGCCGACGTTGACGGCGCGGCGCAGGTGCTCCTGGCTCACCCCCAGCTTGGCGGAGGTTTCGCGCACGAGCTTCATGAACGCCGGCGTCGACAGTTCGCCCTCGCCGCGCAGCTTGCGCTGCGCATTGAGCGCGGTGCGCAGGAACGTCATCGTGGCGACGCCCGGCACTTCCACCGGATACTGGAACGCCAGGAACACGCCCTTGGCGGCGCGCACGTCCGGCGTCATGTCGATGATGTTCTCGCCGTCGAGCAGCACTTCGCCTTCGGTGACTTCATAGCCGGGCTTGCCGGCGAGCACGTAAGCGAGCGTCGACTTGCCCGAGCCGTTCGGGCCCATGATGGCCGCGACCTGCCCCTTCTCGATGGTCAGAGTCAGGCCGTTGAGGATCTTCTTGCCCTCGACCTCGGCATGCAGGTTCTTGATTTCAAGCAGTGACATTTTCTGTTCTCTCTACCCTCGTCCTGAGGCGCCGGCGAGCCGGCGTCTCGAAGGACGAGATCCAAACTCCATCGCTCATCTTTAGAGACGGCTGCTGCGCGGCCTCCTCAGGATGAGGACGATTGCGTTAGCCGACCGAGCCTTCCAGGCTGATCGAAATGAGCTTCTGCGCTTCGACCGCGAACTCCATCGGAAGCTGCTGCAGCACGTCCTTGACGAAGCCGTTGACGACCAGCGCCGTCGCCTCTTCCGCCGACATGCCGCGGCTCTGGCAATAGAACAGCATGTCCTCCGAGATCTTCGAGGTGGTCGCCTCGTGCTCGAAAGTAGCCGAGGAGTTCTTCGCCTCGATGTAAGGCACCGTGTGCGCGCCGCACTCGTTGCCGATCAGCAGCGAGTCGCAGTTGGTGAAGTTGCGCGCGCCGGTCGCCCGGCGATGCGCCGAAACAAGCCCGCGATAGGTGTTGTTCGACTTGCCGGCCGAGATGCCCTTGGAGATGATCCGGCTCGTCGTGTTCTTGCCGAGGTGGATCATCTTGGTGCCGCTGTCGACCTGCTGATGGCCGTTCGAGATGGCGATCGAATAGAACTCGCCCCGCGAATTGTCGCCGCGCAGGATGCAGCTCGGATACTTCCAGGTGATGGCCGACCCGGTCTCCACCTGCGTCCACGAGATCTTCGAACGCGCGCCGCGGCAGTCGCCGCGCTTGGTCACGAAGTTGAAGATGCCGCCGCGGCCTTCGCTGTCGCCGGGGTACCAGTTCTGCACCGTCGAGTACTTGATCTCGGCGTCGTCGAGCGCGACGAGTTCGACCACCGCGGCGTGAAGCTGGTTCTCATCGCGCATCGGCGCGGTGCAGCCTTCGAGGTACGAGACGTACGCGCCCTTGTCGGCGATGATCAGCGTGCGCTCGAACTGGCCGGTGTTCTTCTCGTTGATGCGGAAGTAGGTCGACA
>Ga0180216_1001882_pt1 | contig 18106 bp, 10 predicted proteins | sample eDN3rd37CBELigMG_FD_128879 | JGI IMG/M metagenome (GOLD analysis project Ga0180216, IMG submission 128879) | Enriched Miracle-Growth compost microbial communities from Emeryville, California, USA - eDNA 3rd pass 37_C BE-Lig MG (version 2)... ...
CGCGCGGGGGGGGGGGGGGGGGGGGGGGGGGGGGGGGGGGGGGGGCGGCGCGCCGCCAGTCACCGCCGCCGGGCCCCGCGCTGCTTGCAGCCGGCGGGTACTAGGCATGGGCCGCCTCGGCCTTCCGGGCCGGCCCGTCCGGACGGCCCTGGCCCGCGTGCGGCGGCGCCCCAGGCAGGTGCTGCTGGCGGCGGCCTGGCTCGCGGTGGCCGTCGCGTGCGCCGCGGTCTGGGCCCGCTTCTGGGGCAGCGGGTACGTGCGGGTGGACTGGCGCCACGACAAGCGCAGCCGGTTGCCCTGGGTGGCGTGGCTGCCCCGGCACGACCTCGCCGCCGAGCTGGCCCCGTACGGCGGCGTGCCGCCCATCTGCGCGGCGTGGCTCAACGGCACCGCGGACCGGCCGCTGCGGCTGTGGTACCGCAGCGCCGACCTCGGCTGGAACGACGTGAACCCGCAGATGCTCCCGGGCGACTGCGACCCCGCCCGGCCGTGCGAGTGGGTCGTCGGCAACGCGCCCGACAGCGCCGCCGCCGACGCCGCGGACGCCGTCGTGTGGTTCCCCTTCTCGGGGTCCCGGCCGCGGCGGCTGCGCCGGGGCCAGGTGCTGGCCGTCTGGAACCGCGAGCCGCGCGAGTTCTCCGACTGGGCGTGGTCCGAGCCCGCGATCGACGTCTTCCTGACGTACAACCTCGACGCGAACGTGCCGATCACGTACCCGCCGCCGGGCTTTGTGGACAGGGCGTACGCGCACCCCATCCCGACCGAGGCCGACTTTGCGGCGCGGCGCGCCGCCGTGTGGGTCTCGTCCAACTGCGCCGAGGCCACCTACAACCGGAGCCGCGTGGTCGAGCTGCTGCGGCAGTACGTCGACATCGACTGCCTGGGGACGTGCCTCAACACGGGCGACCCGCCGCCGCTGCCTCGCACGACGCCCATGGACACGGTCATCCCGCAGTACAAGCTCTGGCTGGGCCTGGAGAAGAGCATCGACCAGGAGTACGTCACCGAAAAGTTTCTGTGGCCGCTCATGCACAACGCGGTCGGTGTCTACATCGGGACGTCGCGCGCCGCCGCATACGCGCCAGCGCCCGACGCCTACGTGGACGCGCTTGCGTTCCCCAACGTCGCCGCGCTCGGGCGGCACCTGCAGCTGCTCGTGAGCAACTACAGCGCATGGGTCGCGCACTTTGACTGGCGGCGCCGCCCGCCGCCCGCGCGCCTGCGCGAGCTCGATCGGCTGGGCGAAGGCGGCAGCCCCGGCTGCCGGCTGTGCGCGTGCCTGTGCAACGCCACGTGCCTGGCGGCACGGGGCGGCGGCCACGGCAGCGCGCCAAACCTGTACAGCAGCTCCATGGTGGGCGACGCATACTTGCACTGAGTCGGTCTGTGTCGCCAGCTCGTGGATTATTAACCCATGTGTACAACGGGGACGATGGGCCGAACAAATATGGCGCACTCCAGCGATTCCGGGCCCGGCAATTCCGACGCGCGCCGCTTCACCGCAGCATGCGGCGGATGGCCTTGAAGGGGTAGTAGACGGCGGCGCCGACGGCCATCACCGGGGAAGCGACCACGATGCCGGCCGCGACGACCGTGGTGGCCCCGAGGCGCACGGCCTTGCGGAGGTGCGGGTGCTCGGGCAGCAGGCGCGCGCCGCAGCCACGCAGGAGGTAGCGGCTGTCGTGGTTGCCCAGCAGGACGTTGTGGCGGTACTCCAGGGGCCGGCTGCACAGCCAGCAAAAGCTGGTGTGGCAGCGCGAGCAGTTCATGTGGGAGCAGCCCGAGATGCGCTCGATCGGCATGCGGCACGACGGGCAGTTGCGCGTGTTGAAGATGTAGTACATCTTGGTCCAGAGCTCCTCCACCGGCGTCGGGCTCGCCGGCCACACCGCCTCGGCGCGATCCATGCCGGCAATAACGGTGGCGGCGGCGGCGACGCGGGCGTCCTCGCGCGCCAGCGCGGCGTGGTACTCGGCGAACGCACGGCGGCGCGCGACCTGCTGCTGCCGGGTGAGCGGCCAGGTCTGCTGGCAGAGGTGGCAATAGATGTGCGGGAGAAACTCGAGTTCCTCCACGTTCGAATAGCGGATCCGGCGGCCGCAGCCGCTCGTGGGGCAGGCCAGCTCGAACTGCCGCAGCAGGCTGCCGTTGTAGTTGGACATGGCGTCGAGCAGGTACTGCTTGTGCTCCGCGACGAGCACGCGCGCGACCGTGCCGCTGTTGACGTTCGCCCGGCATCCGGGGCTCAGGCACTGGAACGGCAGCTGCAGCCGCACCTGGCGCGTCACATACTCGACGATGCAGGTCGAGCAGAGCTTGTGCGCACCAAAGGTGCAGATGGCGAACAGGTCCTCCTCGCGCTCGCTGCTCCAGCACACGATGCAGCGCTCCACCTCGGTCGTCTCGGGCACGATGACCACCGCGACGGGCTTTTTCGGCGCCGGCATCGGCGCCGGCGCGGGCACCAGCACGGCTGGCAGCGGCGGCGGCGGCGGCGGCGGCGGCGGCGGCGGCGGCGGCGGCGGCGGGACCGGCGTCGCCGCTGGGGCCTGCGTCTGGTACGCCGTCGGTTCGGGCGTCGCCCTGGCGCTGCTGCTGCTGCTGCTCGGTAGGTCGGCGGTCGCCGCGGCGGGAAGTGGCGCCTTGATGGCGGTCGACCGCGCGGCGCTCAGAAAGGGCAAGGCCGTCGACCACCAGGGTCGCGGCGCCGCAGCGGCCGCGACGCCGCTCGCGGGCCGGTCGTGGTCGTTGGGCGCGCCGACGCAGCTCCACGACATGGAGCGGCCGTGTTTGGCGGGCCGGGCCGCCACCGAGCGTGCCGACGGCGACGGCGACGGCGACGACGGTGGCAGCGGCGTGCCGCGGGGCGACGCCGGGGCGGAGCGGGCGGGGGCGGTCGCTCCCGCGGCGGGCGGCTGCTGCAGGCCGGCAGGAGCGCGCGGCGGCGACCGGCGGCGCAGGGTCCAGAAGACGACGGCGTCGTGCGGCTGCGGCTTCTTGCCGGCCGCCTCGTCGGCGGCAGCCGGCCCGGCGACTGCGACGGCGGCCATGGCGGTGCGCGCGGTGGCGTCGGTGACGTCTGCGACTGGGTGACGCGAGCGCTGGCGTGGAGCGTCGTGCGGCGGCGGTACAAGCGCTGAATCACCTTCCCCACTCCGCTGAAACCTTATCGGCGCGCGACGGCGAGGTGCAGGGTCCAAGTGTGCTTCGATAGCGTGTCCTTCACGCGCTCGTGTATCGCCCAGATCCGTGCGCGCGTCGGCTCCTCGGATCACCGATTTCCGCGACTCCTGCCTGAACCGGCGCCCGCGTCCTTCTACGTAGTTCGCTTCCGTGCCGTCCTGCTGTGCGGTACGCGGTCCTCTACGCTCCGCCTGTACGTGCCGTGTCCTTCAAACCGTCTTTTCCCCGCCGCCCGCCCGAGATGGCCGGCCCGACGGCGCGGCGCTCGAGCCCCGCCCTCCGCGATGCCCCCAACCCCCACGCACGCGATGCCACCCGATGCCGTGCGCCCAATCCCACGTCCCGCGTCCGTCTCCCCCGACCGTGCGCTTCCCCCTGCATGTATCCTCCGCCCACGGCGCCGTTCGCGGTCCCGCAACGCAGCAGATCGTCCTTAACTGCGCCCGCGAAACGGCCGGCGCGGACGGTGTCTCAAACGGCGCGCTGGCAAATTACTGTTCTGCCGATCGCCCACACGAACTGGGCGCTTAAATAGGCTGGATGAGGAGGCGCTCAGGCACATTCTCGTGGCGGCGACATGTAAACATTGATTACGTCAACTGGCCAAAGATAGCCAGCTGATGCATGCAGGTCGGGGGCGGCGCGGGGCCGCATGCGCCCCAGTGTCCCCGCGCCTCGCCTAGTGGTACAAGGCTGTATCGTGCTGGGCAGCTGAGCCTCTGTTTGTGTGCCGCTGGCTGGCGTTGACCTTCCTGTCACCTGACGCGGGGCGCGCCATTCCTGCCCTCTGCCGCCGGTCCCGATCCCGCGTATACAGCGGCGTCGAGGACATGCAGCCCTAGGGTGACACTAGCGTGGCCAGCCCCGGCGCGTCACGCAGGGCCCGATTGCCTCGCTCTGGCTGGAGGCCCGGGCCAGGCTGCCGGGGGGGCTTTGGCAGGCGCACCAGCGCGTGTTGGTCTTGGTACATTGACGCTAAAGGGAACCCCAGCGCCATGCGCGCCACAGAATACAGAGTAATTCCATCGACCCAGCTGGCATTCTGTGGCGCATGGCGCTCACGCTCTCTTTAGCGTCAATACACCAAGTATTCCAACACAGTCCCTTACGGGCCTTGCGGAGGGCGTCCTAGCATGCCTGCACTAGTTGCGGGGCACGAGCGTTGGCGCCAGATCCGCTCTTTGGTCGCGGGGCACGAGCGTGCGCGCCAAACACCAGCGGCGGCGGCGGCCGCGGCGACGATGGACGACGCGGCGCCGTCGAGCGGCGGCCGGCTGCCGGCTGCGGCCGACGACGCTCTCGCAGGACCTCTGGCAGACGACCTGCGGGAAGGCCCGGTCGCTGGCAGCCCGCTGGAAGGGCGCGCGCCGGCGGCCGAACCGGCCACGGCCCTGCCGGCCGACGTCGCGGCGCGCGGGCCTGCCGCTGCCCCGTCCGCGCCGCGGCCGACTGGCACGCCAGCAATGGCCGCGCCCATGCTGGCGACCGCCTCGCTGGTACCGACATCGTCTCCACCGCCTCCGGTGCTGACCGCGCCCGCCCCGGGGTGGGCCAGGCCACCGAGCGGCGGCGGCGGCAGCAGCTCGCCGCGGCCCGTAGCGGCCAAGCACGACGGCGGATCGACCGGCACGGTGCGCTGGGCGAGACGCCGCCACAATTTTGCTGCTATTGTTGCTCACCCCTCCTTGCCACCACCTGCGTCTCGCCGTGCCCCGCGTCAACAGCCCCCACCCAAAAAGGCCCCGAAGAAGGCCGCCGACGCCGACGCCGACGCCGACGCCGAGGAGTGGTGCATCTGCCGCGGGCGCGCCGCGTCGCCGACAGCGTTTATGATCGCCTGCGACTACTGCCAGAAGTGGTTCCACGGCGTCTGCGTCGGTGTGACCGAGGACGACGCCGCGCACTTTGAGACCTACTGCTGCGCCACCTGCCGCGGTCCGCGCACGACCGCCGCCCGGCCGGCACTTGGGCGCGGGCGTCCTGCTGACCCCTGCTTTCGCTCCCTCCCTTTGCCGTCTCGGCGCCCTCCTCCGAACAGCGGCCGGCGCGGCGCCGACGCAGCGGCAGCGGTGCGCCAACCCGGACTGCCCGACGTACGAGTGGGCCAAGGCGCCGTCGGCGTACTGCAGCCGGACCTGTGGGTGGGCCGTGGCGCGCGCGCGGTTCGTTGCCCTGGACGCGGCGGCGCGCAACGCGCTGCCAGCGCCCGCGAGCGCGGCCGAGGCGGACCTGCAGCGGCAGCTCGCCGAGGCCGATGCGGCGCTGCGGCGGTGCGCCCAGCAGCTGGAGCAGCTGGCCGCCGACGAGGCCGCCTACGAGGCGCAGCTGACCGCCGCCGCCGCCGCGCCCAAGCGTCCTGGCAAGGTCGGCGCGGCCCAGGCCCTTGCCCCGGTGTGTGTTGCCCGACATTGACCGTGCCGCGCGTGCCTGCGCCGTCATTTCGGAAACAGGCCTGTACGTTCCCGGGCTGCGAGCAGCGCGCGTGCGCCGTCCACGAGGACTGGCAGCGCCGCACAGCGTCGCGGCTGTGGCTGCACTTTGACCGCACGGTACGTGGCCGGCCGCACCCCAGCACGAGCGCGCCCGCCAATCCCGCTTACGCAGGCCTGCCCCGCCGCCGACGCTCGCCGGCGGCCGCCCTCCAGGTGTACGCGGCGGAGATGCTGAACGAGCGGCGCCAAATGCTCTTGCACGAGCTGGAGCGCCGGCGCGGCGTGGCCGCAAGGTTCCTCCACCAAAGCGTGTAACGACCAGTTGTAAAGTTTGCTCAGGCTGTAACAGTAGCCCCCAAAGTTTCTTAATGATAAATCGTACAAGAGACGCGCAGGCCTAGGCAGCAGGAATGGGGAAAAAATCGCACAACGGCGGGTGCCTCGTCGCGTGGGACACAACGACGGCGCCGTGCTGCGCCCTTTTATTGTCGGTGGTTGCTTAGACGTAGAACTTCTTGTTGATGAGGTACAGTAGCAGGTTGACGTTGACGACCGCGGTGCCGAACAGCGTCATCGTCTGCACCTTGTCGAACTGCCGCTGCAGCAGGTCCTCCAACCGGAGCTCGGTCGTGTACAGGTTGACGCCCATGAACTTGCCGTTGACTTCAAACACACCGACCTCGTCGGACGAGATGGTGATCGACACGCGCTTCCAGCTGTGCCACACCGATGCCCACGCGGCCGCGCAGCGCGCTCCGGGGTTAAGCGCACGACTTGCGCTAGCCCGCGTGCCCACGCGCGGCCTCGCACGTACTTGGCCGGCGGCACCTCCTTGAGCTCCACCAGGACGCCCTTCTCGTGCAGCCGCTGTGCGTCGTACTCGTACGAGCCGAAGCGGGGCGTCTTGCCCTGCTTCTTAAGCTGCTGCTGGTGCGCGTACTGCCGAGTGAAAGGCAGCACCGTCCGCTTTTTTCTGGACATGCAGCGCATGCCCACCGGAGGAAGCCCGCGGGGAGTGAGCCGCGCGCCACCCACGCGTCACACAAAGCCTCGCGCGGTGCCGTACGCCTTCTTGGACTTGTCCTGCATGGCGCTCATGCACGCCTGGACGTAGTCGTTGTACGACTGCTTCTGCTGCTCGAGGTAGTCCGCCTTGGTCTTGAGGTGCTTGAGCGTCTCCTTGAGCTTGGCGATCTCGGCGCGGCGCTGGATGCGGCGGCGGTTCTTGTTGCGAATGTCGCGGCCGATGGCGTTGAGCATGTCCTGGTAGTTGTTGGACTTGGTCACCATGCCGGCGTGCTCCAGCTTGTCCAGGTTCTCGAGCGCCAGCTTCTTGAGATCGACCAGCGAGATGCTGCAGCCCATCCGCTCATGGGGCCTGCGACGGCCGACGCTGTTTTAGCACGCGGCCACCCCCGCCCTCTCCCAGCAGCATCGCAGCAACGCCAGCGTACGTCGCCAAGTCGAGGTCGGTCTGCGAGCGCGGGATCGCCTGGCCCTCGCTCTTGTTGGCGCGCTCCTTCTGGATCTGCTGCTCCCGCTCGCGCTGGAGCTCGTAGATCTTGAGGTGCTCGTTCGTCACCGGGCTAGGAACGTGACCGTCATGCAGGGTGTGTGCCACGCCCAGGCGCGTTAGCCGCGGGGCCACGTACCGTCCAACGCACAGATTCACGCACGGTTGCCGTACCTCTCCAGGATGTCCAGGAGGTTCTTGCCGCGCTGCACCCGCAGCACGTTGAGGCACACGCGCTTGGTCTGCACAAACAGGGTGCGGTTGATGGCGTCCGTGCCTAGCCATCCCACCCCCGCCCCACACACGCACACACACGCCAACCCGCTCGCCCGCCCGCCCGCCCGCCGCCGCCGCCGTCAGCGCCCGCCGCGTCCCATCCCACCGCCATCGCCGCGGACGCCCCCCGCGCCGTACTGTCCACGTTGACAAACTTGTTGGTGAGCGTGAGCGTGATCTCGTCGCCGCGCGTGGCCGCCTCCTCGGGCGAGACCGGCGCCGGACCCAGCGCCTGCAGCACCACGCGCAGCTTGTCCTCCGCATCGGGGGCCTGGCCCGCGCGCCAGCACCGCGGTGCGCCGCCCAAGCGTGCCCGTCAGCGTCGTGGCTTGCCGCCTCAAATGCCCCGTTGATCGCCGCGCCGGCGAAACGCACCACGTCGTCGAGCACCTCCTCGAGCAGCGCGTGGGTCGTGAAGAGCTCGTTGGTGGTGATGTAGATGACCGGGTTCTGCTTCTGCGCCAGGTCGTCCAACGGGTCGATCTGGTAGTGATCCTCGGCCGAGGGCACCTCGGTGGCGGCGCGGAAAAAGTTCTCAAACTGGCCGTGCGCCTGGACGATGTACTCGTTGAGCGGCGAGAGGTGCAGGTAGTCGTCGTCGAACTGCTTGCCGTTGGCCACCTGCTGCAGCATCTTGGAGATCTCGGCGAGGTTCTTGCGCTGGTCGACGCCGATCAGGGTGTCGATGACGTCGAACGCCTCGGGCGCGACGACCGCCGGGTTGATGTAGCGGTAGTAGATGAGGTGGCCGACCAGGCGCAGGATCGCGCTCTCGCTCTCGCTGGGGAACTTGGCCTTGAGCTCGGTGAACATCTGCTGCGCGATGTAGCGGATCGGGTACGGCATCTTGGGCAGCGACGCGATGACGGCCTGCAGGAACTTGTCGGTGACGGTGCGGACCTGGCGCAGGCGCTCGGTGAGCGCGGTGCGCACGGCCTCGTGCTGGAGCACCTCGACGACGTTGGCGTCCCACGGCAGCGTCGACTTTTGGCCGGTCTTGACCTCCTCGTCGCGGATCATCGCGCGGTAGATGGCCAGCGGGTCGACCTCCATGTCGGCGCCCTCGCCGGCCTCGAGGATCTCGAGCACGAGCGGCTGCAGGAGGTCCTGCAGGAACTGGCGCTCCTTGGCGCCGCGGCTGAGGTGCACGACCAGGCGCACAAAGATCGGGTTGCCGCGCACAATGTCCTCGAGGTCGGTGACGTCCTCCATCTCGATGGCGATCGCCGCCTTGATGAGCTTGAGCAGCAGGTACTCCTCGCGCGAGTTTTGCGCGTAGCCGTAGAGCGTCAGCACGACCGACTCGATGAACTTTTGCGCCTTGTCCTTGGCCTTGAGCAGGTACAGCAGGCGCGCGAGGTAGTGCGGCTCGGTCTGGAGGAGGTAGAAGAGGTGGCCGTACGACTCGAGCTTGCCGCGCGACTCCTTGTCGAGCGACTTGAGGTTGCCCGGGTCGGCCACCTGCTGGCGCTCGAGCTTGCGCAGGTGCTTCTTGGTCGACTCGACGACCTCCTCGAGCGACGCGCGGTTCTTGATCAGCAGCGCGATCTTGATGTCGAGCGCGTTGACGTCGCGCTCGCGCTCCGCGTTGTCGCGGATGTTGTAGATGGCCTGCTGCTTGAGGCGCTCCAGCTCGAGCTCCTCCTCAAAGTCCTTGTCGCTGTCGTCGAGCAGGTGCAGGAACTTTTGCACGGTGCCCACCGGCGGCGCCTGCGAGCGCACCAGCCGCAGGTACTGCGACCGCGCGAGCTTGCCGCGCCACAGCGCCTGGACCTTGATGATCTTGTCCTCGTTGGCCTTGTAGTAGTCCATCATCGCCTTCTGCTTGCGGCGGACCGCCGCGCCGCGCGCGAGCGACTGGATCTTGACGATGTGGTCCTCGTTCTCGGACCACAGCTTGCGGCGCTCCGCGTCGGCGCGCCGCTGCAGGAGGCCGCGGATGTTGGCTTGCAGCTGCACGATGAGCTCCTCGTTGTCGCGGAAGTGCTGCGCCCACGCCGCGTCGGCAAGCTGCTGGCGGTGCATGGCGAGCGCCTTGCGCCGGTTGGCGGTGGCCTCGTCGAGCTGCGACCACTTGGCGTCGATCTCGTGGGTGCTGCGCCCGCGCGACGGCACAAACTCCATCTCGGCCTGCAGGCCCGCGAGCTGCTCGGCCAGCGCGGCGCGCTCGGCCAGGCGCGCCTCCGTGGCGGCGCCCTGCTCCTCCTCGAGCTGCGCCAGCAGCGCGTCGACCGCGGCCATGTCCTGCGGGAAGTCGCGCGAGTCGTACGCGCCGATCGTCGCCTCGAGCCACTGCACGTGCGCGCCCGCGGCGGCCTCGTAGGCGTCGCGCCGCTGCGCGGCGGCCAGCGCCTCCTGGAGCGCGGCCAGCCGCGCCGCGTCGACCTCGTCGAGCGCGCCGAACCGCGCGCGCAGCGCCTCGACCGTGCGCGGCTCGGTCGGCTGCGACGGCGTCATGCCCAGCACGGCCTCGGCGGCGACGAGCGCGCCCAGCGTCGCCTCGAGGCCGGCGAGCTCCTCGAGCTTGCCGGCCTTGGTGACGGCCACGTACTCCTGCTCGTGCTGCGCGATGAGCGCCTGCAGCTCCTGCGACGTGTAGGGGAAGTCGCGCTGCTGGTGCGCGGCCACGGTGGCGTCGAGCCAGGTGTTGAGCGCGTCCGCGCCGGCGTTGTACGGCGCGAGCTGCTGCACAAGCTCGAGCGCGCGGCGGCGCGCCGCCTCGGCCTCGAGCAGCGCGGCCCACTGCGCCTCGACGACGGCCTCGGAGACGTCCTCGGGCGGCGTGTACAGCGGCAGGTTCTTGGCCGCCAGCGTCTCGTTAATGCTGGCGACGTTGCCCAAGAGCGCGGCCTTGCGGTCTGCGCGGACGGCCTTCTCCACCTCGTACGCGGCGAGCTCAGCGCGCACGCGCTCGACCTGCTCGCTGTCGTTGGCGTCAAAGGCGTTGGTGTTCAGCGCCTCCGTCGTGGCCGCGACCCACGCCAGCAGGTCGCGCATCTGCGACTCGTAGAGCGTCTGGAGCTCGCCGCACTCGCGCAGCGTCTTCTCCTCGTCCGTCTCGGTCGGCGCGATGCCGAGCTGTGCGGGGGTGGGGTGGGCGTGGTCCAGGTGAAGCGAGGCCAGTGGCGGGGGGGTCAGCACAACGCCGGTCGGGCGCGCAGGCACCCACGCGTGCGCCGGGCGCCAAACGGGCCCGCACCTCCTTGTCGAGCGACGCGCCGATGTTGCCGAACGCGGGCAGGGCAATGTTGCCCAGGCCCTTGGACGCCTGGTCCAGCTGGTCGTCTGCGGGCGCGAGCAGCCGTGAGGCGCGAGGCGCGCGCGGGGGCCGTTACTTACGGCGCCTTTACCGCCTCGCGCACGGAGCGACGGTGCCTCATACCGGTAAAGTACAGCTGGCCCATCAGGTTCTTGAGCGGCGGCGCGAGGCCCAGCTTGTGGAGGTAGTGCCTGTGGGACGAGCGATCGCGCATCACGCGCCGTCGAAGCGCGGTCGTCACTGGCTGCAGCCGTGCGGGGACAGAGGGGGGCATGCGTGGCGCTGGGCGTACGCCAAGGCGTGGACCATGTAGACGACCTTGGGCATGTTCTTCTTCTCGTACAGGTCGAGCAGCTCGAAAAAGTACGTCTGGACGGGCGAGGGCTCCAGACCATGCTCGCAGCGGTCAGGGACCTCCGAACGCGCGTGGTTCGCCTCGGAGCCGCGCCCGCACGCACCTTGGGCAGGCCCACTTTGCTGCAGGCGGCCGCAAAGCTGTTAAAGTTGTCCGAGTGCCGCAGGTTCAGCGGCTCTTTCTGTGGCCCTCGCGGCGCGTCCTCAGCGTACACGGGCGCCGTGGTGAGCGCGCAGGTAGGGGGCGGGACGCCGCCGCCTGGCTAGAGCGAGCGGCCCCGGACCTGCGCCTCGTCGTAGATGCGCTTGACGGAGCTCTTGGAGAAGAACCGCGCGAGCTTGGCCAGGTACACGCCGTTGCGGAGCGCGTCCTCCAGCTCGGTGATGGGCGGCAGCTCCTCGTGGATGCACACCTCGATCCACCTAAACCGCAGCTCGGTGCGCGCGTGCCGTCCCGGAACCGGCGCGGACCGTCAGTGCGCGGGCCCCGGCTGGCCGCCAGGCACGCAAGTAAGGGTTCGGGTCACGCACTGCTTGGCCTCGCCGATGTGGGTCAGGTACTCGCGCGCAATGATGCGCTTGCGCTCCGCGTCCATCCACGCGGCGTCGCGCACGACGGACGGCGACTCGAGGTACGGTTCGCCCTGCGGGTTCGCGATCCGCTCGCGCCCTTGCAGGGCTGCGCGGCGTTGGCGCGAAACGGCGCGCGGCGGGCGCAGGGGGGGAGGGCACGTCGCTCAGCGATCCGAGTTAAGGACGCACGGACGCAGCGCCGCGCGCGCCCGCAGCGTACACTTGGCGGTGTGCATCTCGTGGTGCTCCTCCTCGACGGGGTGGTCGGGCGCCTGCGCCGGGGCCTGCTCGGTGTCGGCCATGGCGCCGGCCCAGAAAACGCACGCGGTGTACGCGTGTCCGGAAACGTCGTTGGCCAGGAACGTGCGCGCCTGACTCGCTCGCTCGCTGCCTGCCCCGGTCGCGCGTGTACCGGCGCTGCCGCGTTCCGCGCCACCCCGACCGACGGCGGCTGGCCGTGCCCGTGGTTAGGCGACCGGCCGGCGGCCACGCGCCGCAGCGTCCCGGCGCCCGCGTCCACGCACCTTGGTCTCAATCACGCACGCACGCCGTCCGCTTCCACAAGGATGCAGCGCGTGATGCGGCGGATGCAGCCGCGGCGACGGTGCTCTGCGGTCGTGGCGGCGCGTGGGGGGTCGCCTAGGCCGCACTCGGGCGCACGTCGGCGCGTCCGCGTCCGCGTCGGATCAACAACACAAAAAAAGCGATCGAGGGCGAGAAATATACTATATTTCTTAGTCGCCTAGCCACGCTGCGGCGCCCCGCGTGCTGGCGAGCGAGGCCGCCGCGGTGACGAGGCAGGGCGATCGCCGCTGCCTAGGGCAAGGGGATGTGGGGTGCGGACGGCGGCGTCGCAGTCGCGGAGCGCGGCGTAGCGGGTCGGGCGGGGGGGTGTGGTATGCGGCGGGAGAACACGCTGTAAATATGCTGCGATGGGACGCACGCGCACGCGGCCAGCACGCGCACCACACGCGCTCGAGCACTGTGGACTGCTGCAACGCGCCTTGTATGCGCCGGGGGCGCAGCGAGAGCTCCTAGCCTGTGGGCTAGACGTACTCGCCGCGTCTGAAGGCCCGTATAGGGCGCGGCTAAGTAAGCGAAGGTACCGGAATACGCCATGCTGCGTGAATCAGGTATGCGGGCACAGCACGTGCGGGGTAGCTGCCTGGACGCAGCGCTCGCACACCCGCTTCGGCCCACAGGCAATGCAGCGGATGGCGACGCCCCCCTCCCCCGCGGGTGCCCAGGGACTGGGGTCGCGGGCCGTACGCTGCGCGCGCATGCGCCTTCCTCTGGTCGGCCGTCGTGCCGTGCAGGCGCATGCGCATGTTTCAGGTCTGCGTGCCAGCGCGTCCGGCAGAATTCCAACGAACTACGGGGACCTTGAACCAACCACTCTCGATACATTTAATGCCCGGTTCCTGTAGGACGACGCGTAACGTTGAGCAGAACAGCGGCAGACACGCGGCAGAGCAGCGGCAGAACGACGGACAAGCGGGAGAAACACGGACGAATCGCGGCAGAATCGCGGCAGAATATGTCACGTGTGCGTTTAGTCACGTGGATATCTATGACGTCATTTCTATGCCTCAGCGGCGCCCGTCCAGCGCATCTTGTGCGCGTCGCCGGCGCGGTATGTCGGCGCCCTGGCGGGCCCTGGGGAGCCTACGGTGGCCTCTGGTGCACGCTGCGTAGTGCTAACGCATGCCATCCTTGCGGATTTCGGTTTGGGTGATCAGTTAAAAAAGGGACCCAACAAATATGGCCGCCGCGGCGAGTGGCCAGCGGCGGCGACCGCGACCGGCGCCGCGCACGCTGGACGCCTTTGTGGCCGCGGGGGAGCCCGCGAGCAATGCGGCAGCACCGGCCCGGCCGCCGCCACCAGCGCGGTCGCAGGCCGAGGCATCCCGCCAGACCAAGCGCGGTAGGGCGCGCCCCGCCCAAGACGTTCACGCCTGCCATCCGCTGACGTTGCCCGCGTCCCCCGCACCGGCGAGCCCCCTTGCAGTCGTTGTCGAGGGCGCCGCGCCCGCGCCGCCGCCGCCCAAGCCGTCGCCGCTCCGCCGCGAGATCATGCGGGAGCAGCAGGCGGCCCCGGCTCCGGGCCCCGACGCGGAGGCCGGTCCGCCCCAACACCGGCGGCGGCCTCGCCGCCGCCGGGCGCACCCGCCGCCTGGCGACGCGGCCGCTGGCGGGGCGGCGGCCTTGCCGCCGGACGCACGCGCACACGTGCAGCGCGTGCTGGACGAGTCGCCGCGCTGCCGGACGGACCGCAGCGTACCGCGCGAGTACTGCGCCCAGCTGCCTGCCGCCGCTCTGGATGCAGCCCTCGCCACCCTGCTCGGCACGCTAATGCGGTTCCAGCAGCGGCAGGCGCACCGCAAGCCCACCATGGCCAAGGCGCGGCGGCGCCTGCTCCTGGGCCTGCGGCAGTGCTTGCGCGCCAGCCAGGCGGGCCGCCTCAAGGCGCTCGTCCTGGCCACCAACCTGGAAGCTTACGGTGCGCCTGCGCGCTCGCGACGCAGGCGAGGAACGGTAGGCTCATGCCAAGGCAGGGATGCGGCCGCGGGGAGCGCGGCCTGCCTCAGTCGCGCTGGACAGCGCCGTCGCGGAGCTCCTGGACGCGTGCGACGAGCACAGCATTCCCGTGGTGTGCGCGCTCAGCCGAAGGCGGCTGGGTACAGCGCGGACGCAACTTGGACAGCGCGCAACGGACAATCGCCCCCCTGGCTCACTTCCAAAACGCCTCTCGCCGCGTCCGCTGTGCATCGCAGGGGCGGCGGTGGGCCAGCGACAGCCGGCGAGCGTCGTGGGCATCCGCCGCGACGACGGCGCAGAGGCCCTGCTGCGTGATGTGCTGGAGGCGGCCGCGCAGCAGCAGGCGCTGTTTGCGGCCGCTTTCTGCGCGGCACCCGCCGCACACAACGTGCACGGCCACACCCCGCTCCATGTGGCCGCGGCGCACGGCTACGCCCGCTGCATTCCGGCCCTCCTGGCGGCTACGCCCAACGGCGTGGCCGCAGCGGACGCGGCCGGCCGGACGCCGCTGCACCTGGCGGCGCGCCATGGCCACGCGCGCGTGGTGCGCCTGCTGCTGAAGGCGGACGCGGCGGACGCGGCGGCGGCCATGCGCGACGCCGAGGGCAATGTGCCGCTGGCGCTGGCCTACTTGCACCACCACGACCGCCTGCTGGCGCTCCTGCGACCGCGCTCGCCGCCCGTAGACTTGGTCGCGCTGGCGCGCAGCCCGGTGGCGGCGTTTCTTCCCGCCGCCTCGGCATCCGACCCTTCCAGCGACGACGACAGCGACAGCAGCGAAGACGACGCTGGCGGTGAGCGGGCGCGCGACTGAACACTGTACTATCGCCACAAAAGAAAAAAATGTGTACAGAAGCGCTATGTGTACAGATGCTGTACAGGCGATTCCGTGGCAGATGAAAGCGCGCTACCGCTAAACGCCGTCGTCGCCGTCGTCCTCGAAGAGCAGGAGGTCCTCGTCGGACGCGTTGCCCTCCGATTTGAGCAGCTGAAACGGCCCACCCGTAGAGGTCGACCTACCGGCGGTTAGCCCCCAGCACGATTGCCAATAAGCGCGGCCTCGCGACGCGTCGCACCGATTCAAGGGCGACTTCTTCTTGCTCCATCGTCGGGACCGCTCGGTAGGCTGGGCGGTACCGGATGCAGTAGATCAAGAGGACCAGCACGGCGACGGCCAGGCCCACCGCCGCCGCCACGACCGCGACCGTGACCTGGCGCGACCAATCCTTCGGCGGCGCCGCAGTAGTTGGCGGCGGGGTCGTCGGCGGGATCGTTGTTGTTGGAGGCGTGGTTGTTGGAGACGGCGCAGTAGGTGGCTGCGTGGTCGGTGGTTGCGTGGTCGGTGGCTGCGTTGTTGGTGGCTGCGTGGTCGGTGGCTGCGTTGTTGGTGGCTGGGTGGTCGGTGGCGCCGTTGTGGGTGGCTCCGTGGTCGGTGGCGCCGTTGTGGGTGGTTCCGTGGTCGGCGGCACTGTGGGGGGCACCGTCGTGGGTGGCGCCGTCGTGGGTGGTTCCGTGGTCGGCGGCACTGTGGTCGGCGGCGGCACCACCGACCACGCCACGGAATCGGCAAAGAGCACCGCCTGGGCGGAGGCCAACTCCCCGTCAACGACAACGGACACCACGTTAGACAGGATAAACACGATGGCTCCCGCTGCCACCGTTGGTACGTACGTGCACAGTAAACGCAGTGCCTGCGGCGGCGCTGCCGGTGTCGCCCACAGAGGGGCCACGAAGGTACGTCACCGTTACAGACCATGCCGACTGGGCATGCGGCAACGGCACCAGCAGCCCGCGCGACGCGGCCGTTCCGTCGGTCTGCACCAGCGGCTCCGATCCCGCCGGGAGCAGCGGCACGCCGTTCACGGCCACCACCACGCCGTCCATAAACGGCCGCGCACTCGGCGAAACCGACACGTCCAGCAGCACTGCCGTTGCATTGCCTTCCAGAGTTCCTGCCTGTGACCGGATTGGCGGCCATCCGCTCCGTTGCCCTAATTTGGTGCCGGGTCAGTGCGATGCGACGATGCCCAAAGACCTTTATCGACGTTGTTCGTTCGCGTACCGCCTGCTGCAGATGTAGCGTCAGCGTGGCCTGGCACGCGGGGGGTGGCATCGGCACCTCGATCGATCCTTCGCCCACGCGTACCGAACCGCTGCCGCGCGCCGTGCCTAGCCGGTTTCCATCCCGGTGTGTTAGGCCCGCACTCGAGCAGCACCCCAGCCAGTGCTTTTTGCCCACGTACGCGCGCACGGCGCAGGCGTCGTCGCGCAGACATGCCTCGTAGGCCATGCCCGTAAAGTTGCCGCCCTCGGGCCGCTCATTCCACAGGCACGGCCGCGCTGCTCCGGTGACGGCGACCACGCCCGCCGCGTACGCACTCCGCACGGCGGCCGCACGCCACCGCCCCGACGGCGCCAGGCGCCGCCGCGCCGGGGTAGCTGGGCACGTGCTGGTCTCGGTGGCGTTCGCACTCGCGGCCAGGTCAAAGTGCGCCTGCGGCAGGCACGACGCCGGTGCCGCAACGGCGTGGACGGTGCGGTCGACCCCGTCCACAGCCGCCTCGCACGGCACGTGCACGTCCACGTGCGCCTCCGGCCGCGAGCAGTCTGGTCCCACCGATGTGCACCTCCGTGGCCACGCCCATCGTGAGCCGTTGGCTTCAGCATGCCGCCACATGCCTCCTGGTTGCTTTCGCACCGCACGGTTCTGAGAAGGCGAGCGACGCGAGGCCAAACCGGTCGCAGCACACCTCGCCGGCCGGGAAGAGCTCGGCGGGGTCGCGCAGAAACGGCGGCGCCGCAGGGTCGACCGACAGACCCACCACGTAGAGGCCGTTGCGCCAGCGCGGCGTGATGGCGCGCCGGCCGTTCCTGGCACAGGTCCACAGCTCTTCCAGCACAATGTCGGCCCACGTGCACTCGCGGCACTGACACAGCGCGCCCACCCAGCCCGGTTCGCACGCGCACGGGGTCGACAGGCGGCTGCCGCCCAGCGACGCCGTCGGCACGCCGTGCACGCACGCGGGCGGTACGGTGCCCGTGGGCGCCGAAGTGGTGGGCGCCGCTGTCGTCGGCGCAGGCGTATTGCACGCGTGGCCGTTCGGCAGGCAGCCGCACGAGGAGAACGCCTCGAGCGGCATCACCATCGAGAGCACGTCCTCGTCGTAAATCACCGCGCCCGGCACTTGGCAAACCCGGAAGACAAAGTCGCGGAGCGACAGGCACGCGAGGCCCGTGTGGCCCGCCGCGGGCTCGCAGCCGGGGAACGCCACGTAGCACAGCGTCTCGGCCAGCGCCGTGTCGCACTCCGTGCGGATCAGCTTGTACTCCTCGCCCGCGTCAGCCGGCGGCTCAATGCGGTTCTCCTCCAGGAGTGCGAGGCTCTCTGTTGCGCGGCGTGTCGCACCACGCGCCGATAACGCTCCGCCGTCCGCCGTTAGTGCCTTCGGTGACTGGCGGCCCGCCCAGCAACGGTGTGCGGCGCACGCACCCTGCACACTGGCGATGCCGTCGGCTGCCGTCACGCCCGTGCGGTACGTGACGCGCGGGCACGTGCTGCCGGCGTCGACCAGCCCGCACGCGCGCGCCGTCGCCGCTGTCGCGGCCATCGACGTGGCTGCGGCGGTCGCCGCCGTGCTCGCCAGCAGCGCCAACATCCCCCACTTGCTACCCATCGCCGGCATCCTGGCGACCTGCCCCACCCGTCTGCGGGGCGCGCCGACGCCGCCGGCCGCTCCGTCGCCGTCCAGCGCGCCGCCAACGCGCGCCGCCGACCGCCGTCCGCCGCGTCCAACGCGCACCGTTTTGGCGCGAACGTGACGTCATCCAAGATCGATGACGTCATCGGCGATGGACGCGGACGCCGTCGCGGCCGCGCTGGCGGCGCACCCGGGCGACCCGGAGCTCCAGAGCCTCTACCGTACGTCTGGGAGGCCGCAGGGAGTGACAGGGGGACAGAGGAGCGACAGAGGTAGGCGC
>Ga0180216_1001885_pt1 | contig 18074 bp, 15 predicted proteins | sample eDN3rd37CBELigMG_FD_128879 | JGI IMG/M metagenome (GOLD analysis project Ga0180216, IMG submission 128879) | Enriched Miracle-Growth compost microbial communities from Emeryville, California, USA - eDNA 3rd pass 37_C BE-Lig MG (version 2)... ...
ACAGAAAATAATGACACACCAGCCGGTCGTTCCGCAGACGCGAAGGATCCACAAAGCTCGACTGTGGCACCAGCCTTGACTGCAAGCCCGGTTGCACAGGCGGCCACGGCTCAAGGCTTTCCCAACACGATCTCCAAACCCATCAGCCAGATTGCGCCCGCGAACGATGCCCATGCCTGGGCGGGGCTTTGCGCTCGCCTCAGCCATGAGCTGCGCACGCCACTGAATGCCGTCCTCGGCTTCTCCGAACTGATGAAGGCTGAGTTGCATGGCCCGTTGGGGCGCCCGCGCTATCGTGAGTATGTGACTCACATCCGCGAAAGCGGCAGAGCACTTCTCAAATCAACCGAAGATACTTTGGCACTTACCGAAATTCTTTCCGGCTCCCATAGTGGCAGCCCGGCTGCCATGCGAGCCCTCGCGATGAAGCCGTTGCTGGAGGACGTCTGGCATTTCCTTGAGCCGGCAGCGCAGGCACGCTCGATCAGTCTTGATCTGGATGTACCAAGCGAACTGGAAGTCCTGGGCGACCACCGGGCTTTGCGGCAGGCCCTCATCAACCTACTGGAGGAAGCCATTTGTCATGCCGCCGATGGTGGCATCGTCCGGATCTCCGCGGCCCCGGCACGCAGCTTCGTCGACCTCAATATCCATGCCGGGAGCCGGAACGCCGAACGCCTTGCCGACACGCTCTCCATTCATCTGGCGCGGGCACTGCTGGAGATCAGCGGCGCCCAGCTCACGGTCAGCACCGGCCACGGCGAATGGCAGGCACGAACATTGCTCGATCGCGCGACCCAAGCGGACTTCTTTGATAATCCCGAACGGAAGGCGGCCGCGGGCTGAAGCAGCTACTACAGCTCCTCAGCGCAGCTTTTCATCCTGCCGGTCTTCGTACCAGTCTGCGTAGGCCCGGCGCTCCTCGTCCGTCATCTGGTCGATCATGGCGACAAATCTTTCCGTCAGCTCACGTCTGGCGCTCGTCCTTGCCTGCAAGGCTTCATCGAGCGCAGCAACGAACTGGTCCCGGTCATATGGAACTGACTTCAGAAGTTTCATGGCGGCACGCTGCTTGCTGCGAACCTCCTTACGGAGTTCGCGGCCGCGCTCACGATGCGATCTCGCCATGTCCTGGAAGACCTGACGGCGCTCAGCATCCAACGACTTGGTGAAGCCCATGATTCCATGATCGCGGGAGTCATGGGCATCTCGGCTATGATGGGTCCATTGCGAACCGATGAAGATGCCGGCAACCAGAATATTGACCGAGAGAGACAATATCAGAACTCGCCACAACCAGCGCCTGGTCTGATCCGCAGGCCCGGTCATAGAGCCTACGTTCGTCTGATCGGTCATATTATATCTTCTCCAACGAAAAAGGTGAGCTCTTCGTCCGCGGGAAATCCGGTGAGCGTCTCATCGAAACTGCTGATTTCGGTTACCTGCTCGGTAGGCGATAGGAGCAGACCGCTGCTGCCCACCATGATGCCGGTCACAAGGCAAGCCGCCATCAACGTCGCCGCTTGCCAAAGTTGAGCGCGAGATGGACGATGAACGATCGCCGCTACATTTGCATGTCTCGGATAAGACCGCTTCGCTGGTTGCTTCTCGGCCCGCGCCCGGGCTATGACCCGGCTGCTCAAGAGAGCCAGATCACCCGGCTGCTGAACAGGAGCCTCCAGCTCACAGCTCTCGATCATGAGGTCGAGCATGCGGGCCTCACGCACGAGACGCTGCGCCTCCGCATCGTGGCTCAGCAGATCTCTTAGCCCGATCCGATCCTGCTCCGGCCAGCGCTTGATATCGCCGCCGTAGACGTCCAACACATAACTCAGCCGCTCGAGCTCACGCTCTCTGTTGGTCATATCGCTCATTTCGCCGCTCATTTCCCGGACCCGTCAGGTTCAAGGTCCAGCAACTGCCGCCACGCCCCTGCCAGCTTGGCTTTCAACCCGCGCCGTCCCCGTGCCAGCAGAGACTCCACCGCCTCCGCTGAAACCCCCATTTCCTGCCCAATCTCCGCCAGCGAGAGCCCATCGTTGTGAAACAACAGAAGTGCGGTCCGTTGCCGGTCCGGCAATTCCATCATGGCCTGTTCGACTCTGGCACTTACATCCGCCGCCTGCAGCTCATCAAGTTGCCTAGGCTCCTCGATCTCTTCCGGCACTTCATCGACCACCCGCAGGCGCTGGCCGCCGCGAAGGTGATCGATGCAGAGATTACGCGCCACACGTAACAGCCAGGCACGCACTCCAACCGCACCAACCTCCAGCTGACCTCCGAGGCGCCACAGCCGAAGCATGGTCTCCTGGGCAATATCCTCAGCTTCGGCAGCCTCTCCCAGCATCCGCCTTGCCAGACCTACAACAGAACGCAGATGCCGTTCGGTGAGGACCCGGAACGCAGTTTCATCTCCCTCGGCAACACGCGCCAGCAGCACACCATCCTCAGGAACAGCCTCATCCCTGGACTGCGCAACCAGCTGCACTACAGACAATTTTTTAGTTCCGAACTCCCGTCCGGAGCCGCCAGCGGCTCCGGGCGGGACTGGTCTTGCTGCCACGCTTGACCTCAAGTCTGGATGACGTGCCAGCACGTCATGATCTCCCGATGCAACCAGCCTCAGTCATCCTGCTTGCTATCGGCTTTTCCCTCCCAGAACCGGGCTGCGCCCGGTGGAAAGTCCTCAGCGGTGATCTTACCGTCGCCATTGAGGTCCAGCATAGCAAAACGTTTCTGGGACTTGGCCAGGAATTCCTCCTTGCTGACCACACCATCCTTGTTCGTATCGAGAACGTGCATCCGGCGCCGCTGCTCGAATGCAATCTCTGCCGGGCGGTTGCCGCTCAACTCGTTCTTGTCGATCACGCCATCCTTGTTGAGGTCAAGACGATCAAAGCGGCGATTGACCCGTTTCAGGACATCTTCAAGGTTCCGGGAATGACGTTTGCCGTGCCATCCCTTCCCGTGTTGATGATGGTGCCACCCTTCATGTCTGCGCTTGGCACGCCGGGCCTCATCATCTGGACCATCCTCTCCTTCCGGCCCCTCGACCTCACTTGAGGACGCATGGCGCTTGCCACGCGGTGGGAGTTCATCATCGCTGATCACTCCGTCACCATTGAAGTCGCGCATGGCAAAGTGCTCACGTGCAGGCTTCTCGAATTTCTCTCTCGTAATCCGCTCCTCTGCTTCGGCATCGTAGCGCTTCAGGATCCTGCGCACCCGGTAATCCAGCTCGGCCTGCTCACGGGCGACCAGCTGCTCTGCGCTCAGGCTGCCCTTGCCTTCACTGTCCAACTTGGCGAAACGCTCTTCCTTCGGCTTCAGGAACTCCTCAAGAGTGACGCTCCCATCGCCATTTGTATCGAGCTTCTTAAGCTTCTTCAGCTTGTGCTTAAGATGATGCTTTCCATGATGCCAGCCACCAGCAGGGTGATGCTCGCCATGAAAACAGCCCTTGCCATGGTGGCCACCATGACCTGGACCGCCCTTGGCCAACGCGCCGACAGCGATCACACCCAGGATGGTCATCGCACCGGCCGTTAACATCAAACTCTTCCGCATCAGCTGGATCTCCTTACGTGCGTCTTGATCGAAGGCGAATTCGTCGCCCATGACAGCTAAACGCAAGGGGCTGATGATTTCCGTCGCTCAGATCCGGAAAAACTATGCGACAATCTCGGTAAATGTCCGTGTGACCGCGGCAAGGGTATCCGCAAGGTGCTCTTCGAGCATTGCAAAGCTTGGCACGTCTCCCGCGCGGGCCAAAAGTTCCTTGAGCCCCAACGGTGCTGAATCCCGATCAAAGCTCCCTTCAGTGGAAATGCGTATGACTTGGGTGAGATTGTGAATGAGCCGCGTCGCTGTAAGCAATACATCGGCATGCCGCGGCTCGATGAGGTCTGCGTCCCGCAGCTTCTCAAATGCCCTGAACGTCGTCTGATCAAGGATTTGAGGATGTTCCGCAGCGTGTACAAGCTGCAGAAACTGCGCCATGAACTCGAGGTCGACGAGCCCGCCACGCACGTGTTTCAAATCCCAGATGTTCCTGGTGCCCTTTTCCGCGAAGATCCGTTCCCGCATCTCCAGAACGTCGGCCGCTATTTTCTTCCGGTCGCGCGGACTCGTGAGCACCTCGTGGATTGCCGATGTAACTTCATCACCTAATGTACCGCTGGCCGCGATAACGCGCGCGCGCACCAGTGCCATGTGCTCCCAGGTCCATGCTTCCTGCTTTTGATAGCTCAGAAAACTCGAGAACCTTGTCGCAACCGGCCCCTTGTGACCCGAGGGGCGCAGCCGCATGTCAACGTCATAAAGCTTGCCTTCGGCTGTAGGGGCCGTCAGCGAGCTGATCAGCCTTTGCGTCAGCCTCGCATAATACTGCTGCGGCGGTAGCGGCCGTTCTCCATCTGAACCTTGAACATCCGGATCAAAGTTGTAGACGACAATCAGGTCGAGGTCCGAAGACGCTGTCATTTCACGGCCACCGAGCTTGCCCATCGCGATGACCGCAACATCGCCGCCCGGCACGCGGCCGTGCGCCAGGGCCAGTTCCGATTGCACGGCCTCAAGCAATTTCGCGATCAGCCGCTCTGCGACGAGGGCGTAGGCACCCCCCGCCTGACTGGCATCAATCGTTCCGGACAGCACGCGGACGCCAATAAGAAACCGTTGTTCGTTGCCAATGATCCGTGCCGCATCGAGCACACTTTGAAAATCCTGCGCAGCAGCGATTTCTGTCTCAATGACCTCATCAAGTTCGAGCGCCGAGGGACTTGGATCATAGGTGCGCGGATCAAGGACAGCATCCAGCAGGCGGCGCCGCCGCGATAACACGCTCGCCATGCGAGGGGCAGACCCCATGATGTGCGCAACGAGTTGCAACAGCCCCGGATGCGCGCGCAAGAGCGAGAACAGCTGAACGCCCGTTGGAAGTTCCGACAGGAAACGGTCGAAGGTCGCTATCGCCGCATCGGGATCAGCCGTTCCGGCCAGTGCCTCGATGAGGAGCGGTTGAACTTCCGTCAGGCGTTCGCGTGATCTGGGAGAGCGCACCGCCGCGTAGCGGCCATGATGCCAGCCTCTGACAATCGCAATCACGGTAGAGGGCTGGGAATAGCCCATCTCGGCCAGGGCCGCCAACGTCTCCGGGTCATCCTCGCCCCCGGCAAAAACCATGTTGGAACTACGCCCGCTCAAAGTCGGCATATCCTCGAACAAGGCGGCATAATGGGATTGCACAGTCTCGAGGACCGACGTCATGGATTCGGTGAAGTCTGCAGCGTTCGCATAGCCGCAGAAACGCGCCAGGCTTTCCAGTCGTTCGGGATCTTCAGGCAGCAGCTGTGTCTGCTCATCCGCCACCATTTGCAGGCGATGTTCGACACGCCGCAGGAAGCAATAGGCATGGGATAGTGCGTCCCGGACTTCATCTTTGATCCAGCCACGTTCCGCCAGTGTAGCCAGCGTATCCAGGGTTCGACGCGATCGCAGGTCTCTCTGCCGCCCTCCTGCAATCAGCTGTTGTGTCTGAGCAAAGAACTCGATCTCGCGAATTCCTCCGCGCCCCAGCTTGATGTTGTGACCGGCAACACCGATCTTGCCGAAGCCCTTGAAGGCATGGATCTGGCGCTTCATGGCATGCACGTCGGCAATCGCCGCGAAGTCGAGATACTTGCGCCAGATGAAGGGCTCCAGCTCTGCCAGCAGCGCTTCTCCTGCGAACAGGTCGCCCGCAACGGCGCGCGCCTTGATCAGGGCTGCACGTTCCCAGTTCTGTCCGAAGCTCTCGTAATAGGCCATCGCTGCATCGGTCGATATGGCGAGCTGTGTGGCACCCGCGTCCGGTCGCAGTCTGAGATCCGTACGGAACACATAGCCGTCGGCCGATCGCTCCTGCATCAGCTTGACGAGTTCCCGCGTGAGCCGCACGAAGAATGTTTGCGCCTCAATCCCTTCCCGGAGCCTCATCCTGTCGCGGTCGAAGAAGACTATGAGGTCGATATCACTCGAGTAATTGAGTTCCCCGGCCCCGTACTTGCCCATACCGAGCACGATATAGCCGCACGCCAGTTCCTCCTCTCTTTCGGGCGCTCGCCATTCCCCCTTTGCGACGGCCTGCGAGAAAAGATATCTGACGCAGGCTCTCAAGGTTACGTCCGCTGTCTCGGTCAGCACCTGCGTAACCTTCATCACCGGCCAGACACCACCGAGGTCGGCAAGCGCTGTCATAAGCGCCACCTCATTCTTGAACTCCCGGAGTGCGCGCATCATCGCGGCTTGATCGCCGGCATCGGTAGCTTCAGCAACGGTTTCACCAAGTCGTTGCTTGAAGGCTTCGACATAGAGTTCAGGATTTGCCGCGAGGATGCGGAACAGGCGCACAGGATCTCGCCGAGCCAGTCCAAGAAGGTAAGGCGAACCGCTGAAAGTCCCGATCAGGAGCTGATCAACGAGAGGATTTTCTAGGATTTGACCTGCCACAGCCGGGTTGAAACCTGCGGCTTCGGCGGCGGTCCGCATTTCCGCGATCTCACCACGCCAGCTCTCCGGATAAACGGCAAGGGGCGTCTCTTTGATTCGCAGGTAAAGCGCTCCGCAATCTCCCGTATCTGCTGGCGCCATATTCACCTCCAAGACCATTCCTCACCTTCGCCAGCTTTGACCTTCGAGGTATCAGGGACCAGCGGGCAAATCCAGAACGGCTCTCAAACCCGGTGAATTATCCTCGAGGCGAATGCTCCCGCCATGCAGGCGCGCAACCGCGGCAACCAGACTGAGACCAAGCCCTGTGCCGGGCGCTGTACGGCTCTTCTCCAGTCTCACAAACCGCTCGATTGCCCGCTGCCGGTCCTTAGCATCGATCCCGGGCCCATCATCACTGACATTGATCCGTACCCCGCCATGCCGCGCCACCACACTGACTCTCACATTGCCGACAGAAGGCTCGTCACCATTGGCCACACCTTTGCTTCGCCGGTTCGCGTACTTGATTGCATTGTCGATCAGATTCGCAACGGCCTGTCCCACCAGCCGCCGATTGGCCCTGACCACAACATCATCCGCGACCTCACACGTCAGAAGCAAATGAGCCTCTTCCGCGACCGGCTCGTAAAGCTCCACCACATCCCGCACGACAGCTCCGACATCCACATCCTCCAGGGTTGCAGAAACCGCACCGGCTTCAAGCCGTGCAATCAGCAGCAGGGAATCGAATGTCTTGATGATGTCATCCGCCGCCTCGATTGCCTGTCCAAGGCCCTCCTGCAGCTCCTTGATCGTGGTGGCATCCCGGAGTGTTGTTTCAGCGCGGTTGCGAAGCCTGTTGAGCGGGGTCTTGAGATCGTGCGCGATATTGTCCGAAACCTCACGGAGCCCATGCATAAGCTGTTCGATCCGGTTCAGCATGGCATTGAAGCTCTCCGCCAGGCGGTCGAGTTCGTCTCCCGTATGTGTTCGCGGCAGCCGCTGCTCGAGATTGCCCGCCATGATCGCACGGCTCGCCTTCCGCATGCTGTCAACGCGCCTCAGCACACTCCGTCCGATCACCAGCCCCAATCCCAAACCGCCAAGACCGAGACAACCGAGACCAGCCAGCGCCAGCAATCGAATACGAGTAGCGAGAGCGCGCTGGTCTTCGATGTCGCGCGCAACGATCAACAGGCCTCCGCCATTCAGTCGGACAGGCAGGCCGGCTGCCAGACGGTCGGCCTCGGACGCGCCGCCTCTCTGACTGTAGCTGAACACGCCTCCGCCGGTCCCGCTGGCCAGTTCCGGTGGAAGTCGGGAAAGATTTCCGGCGAGCTTGGTGCTTGAAGTGTCCTCGAGATAATAAAGACTGGGGCCGGGCAGCTCGACCCGCGCATCGATTGCGCGTTTCAGCGCCTCGATCCCGTCCGACGTTTCCGTTGCACGCAGAACCTGGGCTTCCGCGGCGAGCGTCTGCAGCACCTGCTCGATCAGTACCCTGTTCGTCTGCCAGACCAATCCAGCAACGATAAGCGCGCCGACCACCAGAAACGCCACGATAGCCGCCGCCGTGACCCCGAACACGGTGGTATAGAATGCCGGAGGTGCCCGTTTATTCGCCGCCGTCACGGATCACATACCCAGCGCCGCGCACGGTGTGTAATAGCGGCCGCTCAAAGCCCTTGTCGATCTTGGAACGCAATCGCGATACGTGGACATCGATGACGTTCGTTTGCGGATCGAAATGATAATCCCACACATTCTCGAGTAACATGGTGCGCGTTACAACCTGGCCCGCGTGCTTCATCAGATACTCCAGAAGCCGATACTCGCGAGGCTGCAACTGGATCACTTCACCAGCCCGCGTTACCCGGTGTGATAGCCTGTCAAGCACCAGATCCCCGACGGCATAACGCGTCATCTGCTCTTCCGGGACTGTCCTCCGGGACAAGGCTTCAACGCGCGCCAGCAATTCCGCATAGGCATAGGGCTTGGTCAGATAATCATCGCCGCCTGCCTTCAATCCCTTGATCCTGTCATCAACCGCGCCCAGCGCCGACAGCACGAGAACAGGAGTTTGCTTTCCTTCCTCGCGCAGTTTTTTTATCAAACTCAGACCGTCCAGCTTCGGCAGCATGCGATCCACGATAAGGACATCAAACCCGCCCTCACGCGCCAGTTCCAGCCCGGTCTCGCCATCTTCGGCAAACTCGGCGGAATGTCCGCTCTCCTTCAACGCCTTGACGAGGAAGTGCGCCGCCTCATTGTCGTCTTCAATAATGAGCACACGCATCGTCTTCGTTTTTCCCTCCGGCGGATAGAACAAACCTGTCATTACGCGCGGCGAAACCGACTTCCTGGAGTTTGCCAGCAGTAAAAATCATACCAGAAAAATCTGAAAGCTCGCCTGATGAGACAAGGGCGGTTCCCGTCCTTCGACAGTAAACCGCCCTCTTTACTCCGCGTCTGCGAGCTAAAGCTCCTCAGCTGAGACGATCAGTCCTTCTTCAACTGCACCGCGACCAGCCGCTTGTCGTTGCCTGACTTGATGTGCATCAGGACGGCTGTACGCCCTTTATCCCGCGCCTGCTTCACACCCTTCGCCACGTCATCAACACTGGCGACCTTGACGCCCTGCACTTCAAGCACGCGGTCACCTGCCTTCAGGCCTTTACGAGCGGCATCCGAGTTGACGTCGACGTCAGTGATGCGCAGACCCTCCTCGTTTGGGTCGACAGTTGCGGCCAGTGAGAAGCCAAGCTGATCAAGGGGCGCCGTTTTCGCTTCAGACGGCTGGCTCTTGTTCAATGCAGCCAGTTCTTCCTTAGAAGTCGGAAAACGCCCGAGATCGACCTTGATCGTTTTCAGCTCACCATCGCGCCAGATCCCAACGTCCACAGCGGTGTTCGGCGAGTAGTCAGCAATCTTGCGCGCCAGATCACGGCTGTCGGTGATCTCCGATCCGTCCACCGATACGACGGCATCCTGCATCTTGAGCCCCGCCTTTTCAGCCGGGCCACCCGGTGTGACCTCAGAAATCAGCGCGCCCTTGGCTTCCTTCAGACCCAGACTTGCTGCCATATCCTCGTCGATGTTCTGGATCTTGACGCCAAGCCATCCACGGCTCACCGTTCCTTCCGACTTGAGTTGCGCAATAACTCCGCTGGCTGTTGACGCTGGAACGGCAAATGCAATGCCGACGTTGCCGCCCGACGGGCTATAGATTGCGGTGTTCACGCCGATTACGTCACCATTCAGATTGAAGGTCGGGCCACCAGAGTTCCCACGGTTCACCGCCGCATCGATCTGCAGGTAATCGTATGGTCCCGAGCCGATATCCCGTCCCTGTGCCGACAGAATGCCAGCCGTTACCGTTCCGCCGAGACCGAACGGATTGCCAACCGCAAGCACCCAGTCACCGACGCGAGCCGGCTGGTCGGCAAACTTCACATACGTGAACTTCGTATTCTCAGCATTCTTGATCTTCAGGAGCGCGAGATCGGTACGGGAATCCGTCCCGATGAGTTCAGCGTCATACTTCCTGTTCTCATCGAACTGGACCTGGATCTCCGAGGCTTCGTCGATGACGTGATTGTTGGTGACGACATAGCCGTCCTCAGAAATCACGAAACCCGAACCCTGCGCGAGACTTGGGCGGCGAGGAGCGTTCGGGGCTCCGGGCGGACGGAATTCCTTGGGAAGATTCTTGAAGAAATCATGGAGCGGGTGATCTTCCGGCAGATCCGGAATACCCGGCAAGCCTTCGCTCGCGACATCGGCCTTGCCGCCATTCGTCACGGAAATACTAACGACCGCCGGCTTCACCCTCTCGACGATATCAGCAAACGTTGCTGGCACCCGTGCAGCCGGAGCCTCGGCTGCGGGAGCCTCGGCCTTGAGTTGCGCCGAAGCCTGCTGCGTCGGACTGAAGAAAACAGCGGAAACGCCAGCGGCGGCAATAAGTGCCACGGCGGCACAGCCATTGCGAAGCGCCCTGTACTGCCGGACGCCGGCAGCCCTGTGTGTTGAAACCTTCCTGGCCTCGATAGGCATTTGAGCACGTCTCCATGTAGCGAAACGACAAGCATGTTCGACACCATAGATAGTGCGTGAGCGCTTACAGCAGCCTTTCTGACGGATTAAACATTGGTAATATTGCATGAAGCAGGATCGACCCGGCTTGCACGGGATGGGGTTAGCTGCCCTCAATCCTGGTCGAGCATCTGGCGCAGTTTGGCCTCTTCCTCAGGAGTTAGCATCTTTGCCGCAACGGCTCCGCCCCGTTCCGCTCGCCCGCGGCCAGACTGGAAAGCCCGGTAGGCCAACCACAATCCCGTCAGCAACGCGAGCACCGGAGCCAGCCACAACAGCAGCGTGTAAGGTTTGAAGGGGGGCCTCAGCAGAACAAACTCGCCGTACCGGGCCACGATGAAGTCCAATACCTCCTGATCACTGTCCCCGGCCTGCAGGCGCTCCCGTACAAGCACGCGCAGATCGCGGGCCAGTGGCGCATCGGAATCGTCAATGGACTGGTTCTGACAGACGAGGCATCGAAGCTCCAGCGACAGCGTGCGCGCGCGTGCTTCAAGCCTTGGATCTTCAAGGATTTCGCCGGGCTCCACGGCCACTGCACCGCTGGTCAGCAGGACGCTGACGGTCAGAAAGACCGCGAGAAGACAGCAAGCCCGGGCCATAAATCTGGCAACCACCATGATGCGGTATCGCCTCCACTCATTCTGCCGGAGCCATGGCAAGACGACGGGAGCGTCGCGGCGCGCCCACCCGCAGACGACGGTCCGACAACGATACTGCGCCGCCAGCGAACATGATCAGGGCACCGATCCAGATGAGACGCACCAGCGGATTGAAATACAGGCGAATGGAGTATCCGCCATCCTCCTGGGCATCACCGAGGACAGTGTACAGGTCACCCCGCCATGACGCGTGGATTCCGGATTCCGACGTTGGCTGCGGCGGCGCGTCGTAGATGCGCTTCGAAGGCTTCAGCGTCGTCACGAACTGCCCGTTGCGATAAACCTCAAATTGGCCCACCTGCTCGCGATAGTTTGGCCCCCGGTTTGGAACAACTCCCCGGAAAGTCAAAGTGTAGCCGGCAATTTCACGACTTTCGCCAGCCTTCATCAGGATCACCTGTTCACTCTGGTAGGCGGTTGTAGCAGTAATCCCGACTACCATGACCCCGACCCCGAAGTGTGCGAGGCTGGTGCCAAAAACTGAACGCGGCAGGTTCCGGAACCGGCGAACTGTCTCCGCGAACGGAACCTTCCCGAGCTTTGCACGAAATACCAGTTCGGCAAGCGCTCCTGCCATGATGAAGACCCCGATGCCCATCATCACTGGTGCGAGCCACGGCCCGCGTCCCGAGATTGCAAATGTCACTACAGCGGCCAGAACTGCCAAAAGGGCAGCCGCGGCGAGGCGCTCGGCAACACCACGCAGATCTCCACGCTTCCACGCCAGGAACGGGCCAAACGGCATCGCCAGCAGCAGCGGCACCATCAACGGCACGAAGGTCATATTGAAGTAAGGTGGGCCCACCGAGATTTTCTGGCCGGTCAGCCCCTCAAGTGCCAGCGGGTACAAGGTTCCGACGAGCACCGTCACAGTGGCCGTCGTCAACAGCACGTTGTTGAGAACGAGGCTGCCTTCGCGGCTGATGGGAGCGAAAAGTCCACCCTGTCGCAGCTGTCCCGCTCGCAAGGCAAACAGCATCAAGCCGCCGCCGGTGAAGAGAACCATGATGGCCAGGATTGCCACGCCGCGCTCCGGATCGACGGCAAACGCATGGACTGATGTCAGAACACCGGACCTGACCAGGAACGTACCCATCAGCGATAATGAAAACGTCACAATGGCCAGCAATACCGTCCAGACCTTGAGAGCCTCGCGCTTTTCCATCACCAGCGCCGAGTGCAGGAGAGCCGTCCCGGCCAGCCAGGGCATGAACGAGGCATTTTCAACCGGGTCCCAGAACCACCAGCCACCCCAGCCGAGTTCGTAGTATGCCCACCAGGATCCCATTGCGATGCCAATGGTCAGGAACATCCACGCGGCAAGCGTCCACGGACGGACCCACCGCGCCCAGGCCGCATCGGTGCGCCCCTCTATGAGCGCAGCAATCGCGAAGGAAAAGGCCATGGAGAACCCGACATAGCCCATGTAAAGAAACGGCGGATGGAAAGCCAATGCCGGGTCCTGGAGAATGGGATTGAGACCCCGCCCATCGAATGGCGCCGGATCAAGGCGCAGGAACGGGTTCGATGTGAACAGAATGAAGACGCCGAAGGCCAGCGCAATTGACGACTGAACCGACAGGACATTCGCGCGCAGACGTGACGGCAGATTATGCCCGAAAACCGCAACCAGCGCGCCGAAGAGGGCAAGGATCAGAACCCACAAAAGCATCGAACCTTCGTGGTTCCCCCAAACGCCCGAAATCCGGTAGATCAAGGGCTTGGCCGAGTGTGAGTTGACCGCCACGTTGGCCACGGAGAAATCCGAGGTAACGTACGCATACGTCAGCGACAGGAACGATATCAGGAGCAGGGCGAACTGTGCGATCGCCGCCGGCTTTGCTGTCGCCATCAGGCGGGCGTTTCCCGTGCGGGCACCCCACATGGGAACGAGCATCTGAAATAAGGCGACTACGACCGCCAGTACCAGAGCAAAGTGACCAAATTCAACGACCATGGTCTTGGGTGCCTTTCATGGAGATCACTGTTGGCCCGGGTGTGACGCACCCTGGCCAAGTTGTACGCCCTTCTTCTTGAGCGCATCTGCGACCTCTGGCGGCATGTAGTTCTCATCATGCTTGGCAAGCACGGTATCGGCAACGAAGACTCCTGAGGCTGAGAGAGTTCCTTCCGTCACAACCCCCTGTCCCTCCCGGAACAGGTCCGGCAAGATCCCCTCGTATGTAACGGGTACGCTCTCGGTCATGTCGGTGACCGTAAACTCGACATGTGTCCCCGTACCGCGCCTCACCGAACCTTCGGCAACCAGCCCGCCGAGCCTGAACCGCTGTCCCGGCTCTACCTTTTGCGCAACCACGTCGCTGGGCGTTTGGAAGAACACAATTGTATCACGCAGCGCAAACATGACGAGTATGGCAGCGACGGCCAGAACGCCGACGCCACCACCGATCAACAAGCCTCTCTTCTGCTTCCGCGTCATGGTCTTCCTTCGATCACTATCCAGCGCCTGTACGCTGCAAATGCGGGGACTGGGTGAGTTACGATCACAGGCCGAGTTCCGCCGCGAGCCCATCCAGGGTAGTGTGCTTGTCACTGTCTTCAGGAAAGGATTGCTTTGCGCGGTTTAGTGCTGCCAGCGCATCATCCTTGCGACCCAGCACGGAATAGGCTCGCACCAGACGGACCCAGCCAGCCAGATCATCCGGCTGCTGTTCAAGCCGTTGCGCCAGTTGAGCCACCATCTGGTTGATGAACTGCTCCCGCTCTGCCGACGTCATGGACTGTGCGGATTCAATGTCCTGAGCCGTAGGCCCTCGCTGTCCCTGACGGTCCGCAGCCTCATCTGTCTTGGTCCCGGCAGCCTCCGGAGCTGCATTTTCTGCGCTGGCTCCCGAACCGCTGCCAGGGCTTGCTGTATCGGGCTTTTCTGCGCCGGTCACGGCAGCCAGCCGTTTCACGACAATCTGCCGCCAGGGCGCCTCTTCAGGCGCCGAGGAAAGAAGTGAGCGGTATGCAGCTGCGGCCGCTTCCCGGTTTCCATCCTGTTCCTGGGCGACGGCCAGCCAGAACCGTGCCTCCGGGAAATCCGGCTGTAACTCCAGAAGTCGTGTGTACGCCTTTTTGGCCGGTTCGGTAACGAGGCCATCGTTGCCGAGAATTGATGCCTCCGCGAACCCGGAAAGCCTGTCGACGCTCTCCCCCAGCAGTCTGATCGCATGTCCGTAGGCATCGGCCGCCTCACTGAAGCGATTGAGGCGCAGGTAGACGGGCGCCAGAACATCCCAGCCGCGACCATCCTCCGGATTCGCTCGTAACTCTGCTTCAACCCTGCCGATAAGCTCAGCGACCGTCGCGTTCTGGCGTGGCGCGTTAAGTCGCGCCGAATGCGGCTGTCCAGGTAATCCGGGCGTGCCGAGACTAATATAAACCGCGACACTTGTCAGAGAGATGAAGGCCGATGCAGCGATCGATACCCAGAAAGGAGGGCGAACGCCGGTCGCCGCCGGCCTCGGATCGCTTTCATGGCGTGCGCCAATGGCCAGAATGCGCCGGCCAAGTTCGGCGCGTGCGCTGTCGGCGTCCGCCGCTTCGATCAACCCACGGGCGCGGTCGGCTTCGATCTCGGCTAACTGATCGCGGTAGACCGCCAGATCGGCTTCCCGCGTTTCCGCTGCGCGTACATTTGCGCCAAACAGCGGCCGCGTAATGAACATGATCACGGCCGCGGTCAAGACCGCAAACCCTATCCAGAGTACCATTTGCCATCCAAATGCGAGTTTCGGACTTGGATTAAGGTCAAGTCCCCGCAATGACAAGGCCTGGTGGCGACTCTGGCCCCTTAGGCCGCAACGGATGGTCTCGGCGTAGCTTAGCCGACGTTGCGCCAGGTTCCGTCGGGATTGCGGCAGGCCGTGCCATTCATCGTCTGTGGACGGCCGTCAATGTAGACAGTGTGCCTGAAATCACGGCAGTCGCGATTGTTGCGCCGGTACGAACGGCTCGGGACAATCTCACCGTAATGTCCGTTGTCAGGATTCCGCCAGGATCGCGGAACATCGGCCTCCCCGCTCTCGAGCGCAGCATACTCGGCCTCCTGGGCCAGTATACGGTCCTGCTCATCGAGGGACTGTCCGATCGAGTGACCGACAATGCCGCCGACGAAGGCACCGGCCACGGTGGCCAGCACACGGCCTGTTCCACTGCCTACCTGATTGCCGATGACACCGCCCGCGACGGCACCGATGACTGTTCCCGTATCAGCCTTCGTCGGGCCATCCGGACCGCATCCAGCAAGACCCAACGCGATACCTGCAACGACGAAGCTCTTGAATAACGGGCCCGTCACAGAACCACGTACAAACTTATGGTGAGGGAATGGCGTTTTGCCCATCATTCGTTTCCTGCCGGTCCAAGTACGGTTGTCACCGCGCTGCACTTTTTGACAATCAAGCGGGGATCATCTGTTCCACGATCCTAGCAACGATAGCCGCTCATGACCGATAACGCTCCCGATTCCGGCGAAAGTTCGACACAGGTGTGTCTTCGTCGCAACGACGGAGCGGATCGCTGCAGCAGCCTTGGTGATGCCTTTCCGGACGGAACAACTAAACCGCCGGCAGATCGAGCCGAACCAGCAAGCCCCCGTGCGGCGATTCTTCGAGCTTCAGGCTGCCCCGATACGACTGGGCTAGATCTATGGCAATCGACAATCCCAACCCTGAACCGGGCTTGGTCTCGTCGAGCCGCAGTCCTCGCTGCCCGATCCGCGCACGCTGCTCCGCTGTCAGTCCCGGGCCGTCGTCTTCCACAACGATCTGTAATCGACGCTGCTGCGGTCTCGCCGTGCGCCGTGGGGCAGTGACAGTGAGCAAGACCTGGCCCCTGGACCATTTGGCGGCATTGTCGAGGAGATTGCCGAGCATCTCTTCAAGGTCCTGTTTCTCGCCCTGGAAATTGGCATCATCCGGGCACTGCACGGCGATCCTGACATCCTTGTCCCGGTGTATCCTTTCCAGTGCCCGGACCAGCGGAGTGACGGTTGGCAATACCGGCGTCGAGCGCCCAATGACACTCACCCGCGCTGCCATCCTTGCCCGCTCAAGATAGTGGTTGATCTGTTCGCCCATGATTTCGGCCTGTTCCGCAACCTTTGCTCCAAGCGGGCCCTTGTGTTCCCGGGCCTCGTTGACCACCACCGCAAGCGGAGTTTTCAGGGCGTGAGCAAGATTGCCGACCTGCGTCCGCGCACGTTCGACAATATCGAGGTTGGACTGGATGAGAGCGTTCAGTTCCTCACGCAGGGGCTCGATCTCGCTTGGAACATTGCCCTCAAGGCGGGTGGCCTCACCCGACCGGATCGCGGCCAGTGCACTCTGCACGCGCTTCAATGGCGCCAGCCCGAACCGGATCTGGAGCACCGTGATGAGGAGCAGTCCCAATCCCACAAGCGACAGGGCAACGGTCAGCCGGTTGCGGAAGTTGGTGACGGAGGTTTCGAACCATTCAAGAGGCCCTGCCACGATGATCGAAAAGCGCGGGCCATCCGGATCGTGCCGCAATGAATCCAGCACCTCCACGATCCGCACCCGTTCCCCGTTGGGACCAACGTCATTGCGCCACCGCGTGTTGGTTTCCTCATCGAGAGGATATCCGAGGGCGTAAGGGGATGTCAGCCGCGCTGCACCCAGAGACGCTGAGGTGAGGGGCTCGGCCTTCTGGCCGTCAACCGGCAGAATCTGCCAGTACCAGCCGGAATTGCTGACCTCGAACAGTGGCTCATAGCGGTTCGTCGGCGCGATCGGCTGATCACCGGTTGCCGCCATGCTGTCGACATCTATGGCGATCACCAGCTTCTGCAGCTGCCCGTCGAAACTCGTCTGAACGTCCGCCCGGTACAGGGAATAGATCAGCACGCCAGCCAACGGCAGCGCCAGCACCGTCCACACCGCCGACGTCACGAACATTCGGAAGGCGAGAGAATTAACCGTCATTGCAGCCGCAGCTCATGCGGTACCCAAGCCCTCTCACGGTCTCGATGACATCCGCCGGGATCTTCTTCCGAAGGCGCCCGATGAACACTTCAATCGTATTGGAGTCCCGGTCGAAGTCCTGGTCGTAAAGATGCTCGACGAGCTCCGTACGGGAAACGACCCGGCCGTTGTGGTGCATCATGTAGGCCAGCAGCCGGTACTCGTGCGATGTAAGTTTTATCGGCATGCCATCATACGTGACCCGCGCCGATTTTGTATCGAGCCTGACCTTCCCGCATTCGATCTCCGCTGAGGCATGCCCCGATGCACGCCGCAGCTGCGCCCGTGCCCGCGCCAGCAGTTCTTCCATGTGGAAGGGCTTGGCCAGGTAGTCATCGGCCCCGGCATCAATGCCCTGCACCTTGTCGCTCCAGCGATCGCGTGCGGTGAGAATGATCACGGGCATCTTCCGGTCGGCTCGCCGCCACTGTTCGAGAATGGATATTCCATCCATTTTCGGCAGGCCGATATCGAGGATCACAAGATCATAGGGCTCGGTATCGCCGAGATAGTAGCCCTCCTCGCCGTCGCTCGCAGTATCAACCGCGTATCCGGCACCGCTCAGTGCTTCGACGAGCTGGCGATTTAGATCTTGGTCATCTTCAACGACAAGGACGCGCAAAGCAGTCAGCCTCACTGGTTCTGAAAAAGCCACCTATCATAGTAGTTGCTTTAACAAACCTAACGGCTGATGGCACCTCGCGCATCCACATTCATCCGCGTGCATTCACTGGCAGCTTTTACCGTCCGTACAATTGTAGCAACGCCTCAATTCCGCGGAGATCAAAGCTTCAGATGCATCGACTTCCTGGCGAGCGGCTGTTTGGCCTTGGTGCGTCCGTAGATAGCCATCAAG
>Ga0180216_1001886_pt1 | contig 18059 bp, 7 predicted proteins | sample eDN3rd37CBELigMG_FD_128879 | JGI IMG/M metagenome (GOLD analysis project Ga0180216, IMG submission 128879) | Enriched Miracle-Growth compost microbial communities from Emeryville, California, USA - eDNA 3rd pass 37_C BE-Lig MG (version 2)... ...
CGATGGCCGGCTTACGTGCAGCCAAGGACGCCGCAGCGAGGCTGAGATCTTCGGCCAAACGGCCGACTGGATGGACTACAGCGGCCCCACCACCAACGAGCACACCGAAGGCATCACGTATTTCGATCATCCGGCCAATCCCGGTTATCCGTCGGCATGGCACGTGCGCGAGGACGGTTGGATGGGCGCCAGCGTATGCCGCACCACCGATCGCACCGTCGCGGCCGATGAACCGCTGCGGCTGCGATACCTGCTGCATGTGCACCAGGGCTGGCTCGACGCAGCCCGGGCGGCCAGCATCGCCGCTGCCTTTGGCCACACGCCGGCGTACGTGGTGAGCAAGTCCAAGCAGAAGCACACCGGGTTTGAGGTGAACCGCGAGGGGTAACCTGCCGCGGCTCCATCGGCTGGCCTGGTTTGATCGCTCCGCCTGAACGTGCGCCACAAAATGGCCGCCGCGGTGGAGCAGCCGCCGCTGGTTCTACGCTTAGCTGGAGGTGGTCCAGGGCTGTGGCTGGCCGGTACAATCGTTGCAGGCGGCAAGGTTGCCGGCGTTTAGCGGCCAATGGCGGGTTCTCCGCCGCTGCCGCTCAAATGAGCCTCAACTTCCAGACGAACGACTGGTAAAGATCGCCGCCGTATGCGGCGTCTTGCTGGGCATTCGTGTTTGCACTTGAAATGTCCGCCGCTGCGGCCGCGAGGATGCCTGGCGATTACTGGCTCCCGCCGGTCGCCCAAGCGAGGTGGCGGCTCAGAAGTCCATCAGCATGCCGAACCTCTCCAAAAAGAAGATCTACGGTGGCAGCTTCATCGTGCTGTTCGGCGGTGCGGTGGCCGCAGTGTATCTGCTGGCCGGCGCGAGCACTCCGCCGCAGGCTGTACCGCCTGCGGCGAACGGCACCACGCAGACGGTGCAACTGCTCGATCGAATCGAGCCGGGCACCACAATCACCGCAGAGGGCATCGAAGGCTGGAGCGACCTGGTACTGCTGGTGATCCCGCAGCTTACCGATGGCGATGTGGATGCGTTGCATCCGTACGCCCTGGATTGGGCCAGCATGTTCATGCTGACCATCGCCGCCGACGTGAAGAAACCCGACTCCGGCAAGTATGAACTGGGCCGCCTGGGCGTGGGCTTCGCCTATCGCAAGGGCGAGCAGCTTCTCATCATCAGTTCCGACAACCTGTGCGGCGTGGAACTGGGGCCGATCGATCGGCAAGTGCTGGGCGGAAACGAGGACTGCTTCAAAGACGTACACCTCATCGCCCGGACGCCCACGATGGTGGTGTTCGACGCCGTCAACACGCAGATTGTGATCGACGGCCAGCACCAGCAGCGTATCACCCGGCATGCCGTGCTGGTCGATGAGCAAACCGGCCGCGTGACCAGCCTGGCTTGGCTGCTGAAGGCCACGCCCCAAGGAACCTACGCCCTGCAGCGCCGCGATCTGCGAAAGATGCCGCCAAACTTGCGCGAGCAGCGGCGAATCCACGTGGATAAGGCCCACGTCACGCTGGGCATCCCCACCCCGGAAGCGTTCGCCATGCTGGACTTGCCGCCGGGCGATACGCTGTTAATCGGCGAAGACTGGGAGGATCTGGCAATTCTGCGTACAATGACGAGCGACCAGGCCCGGCAGTTGGAAGCAAATTTGTCCCAGACGGTGGCCGCCGCGGCATCCACGGAATAGGGTTCGTAGGGTTCTCTGTGCGAACCTGTGGGGGCTGCCAAGGCGCCTCACCTACGTGCGGCTCATTGAACCAGCTTACGCATGGCCCTCCGCGGTCGCGTTTGTCGGTGGCCACGGCCGCCACGCTCTCCGTCCTTATTTCGCTGCAAGAGGAAGCAACCGATGGTCAAACTCTCGCGCATCGTGCTGATGGTGCCGTCGCTGTTGATGGCGCTTGCGGTCCAGCAAGTCGCCGCCCAAGACGACGCCGGCACGGCCAAGGAGAACACCGTCTTTAATAGCCTGGTGACCGAAGGCGTGGCCATCACGCCCGACGTGACCGTGCAAGTGACGCCCCCGGCCCTCACCGAAGCTATGAACGCCCAACAGCAGACGGAGGCGATCACCAAGGTGGCGGGCGGCAAATCGGCGTCGGCGTTCATCCGCAATTCCAGTTCGTTCCCCGCCATCAAGATCGAGGAAATCCGCGACAGCAAAGGCCAACGGGTTGGCACGCGGCTGGATTTCTGGTTCGTGGCGCTGGGCGATCTGAAAACGGTTTCAGACGCCGGCCTGCTAAATAACCTGGTGGAGATCAGCGACGCCGAACGTGGCTTGCCGCGCGAAGCCCGGGCTCTCACCACCGAAGAACATGAAGCCCGCGGCCTGAAGGAAACCACCCGCGACGGCTACGAGGACTGGTATTACGGCATCAACGTGCCGGTGATGAACCAGGTGCAGTTGAGCGGGATTGGGTTTGCCAATCGGACCCGCAATGCCGACAGCATCCTGGCCGCCATCAACTATCTGCCCAAGTACAAAGACGACCAGCAGTTTCCAACGGTCTGGCGGCACGTGGTCAATCGTGCCGGCGTGCCGACGTTGAGCGATGACCTGCACCCGTACCCGGGCTTGGGCGGCTATATCAAGGCCACGCAGCTCAAGGGCGAGAACGGCGTGTTTGTCGAAGTGCATTTTGTGTTCGCTCAGCCGCCGGAATGGTTCGGCGGCCGCGATCCGCTGGCCAGCAAGTTGCCGCAGGCGATTCGCAACAACACCACCAAGTTCGCCCGCGAGCTGCGAAAGGCCAGCCAATCGACCCGCAATTAATGCCATGAATGCCGCACAAAGCAGCCTGATTGCAGCAGGCTGCTTGCGTGCGCATGGATGGGAAACCCCTCAGTCGTTTTGGACTGGCGACTGTTCCATATTGATGCAGTTCTTAATTACCAACGGTTGTTTAACCGGTCTGCCAAGTAGCCAAGCGTTCTTTTAATCACCACGGCTTACGCTCAAGATCTGTAATAAAGGCGCATGCGGCAACGAAGTTGCTGGCGGTGCCCATTACGGGCCGCCACGATTCGTTCTTGGTGGATGGGCGGCAAACGTGTTAGACTCCAACAAGCCACCAACCACAAGGAGCTGTAATGCAAGCCACGAAAGACAAAGTCGTCAGCATCGACTACACGCTGACCGATGATGACGGCAACATGATTGATACCTCGCAGGGCCGTGGGCCGCTGGCTTATCTGCACGGTGCCGGAAATATCATCCCCGGCCTGGAGACCGCCATCGAAGGCAAGTCGCCCGGCGATTCGTTCACGGTGACGGTGGCTGCCGCCGACGCTTATGGCGAACGCGATCCCGAGTTGGTGCAACCGGTTCCGCGCGACCGCTTCCCCGGTGATGCCGACATCGAAGTAGGCTCGCAGTTTCAGGCCCATACGCCCGAAGGCACCCGCACGATCACCGTCGTAGACGTGCGTGATGATGAAGTGGTGATTGACGCCAATCACCCGTTGGCCGGCAAGCCGCTGACCTTCAATATCCAAGTGGTGAACGTTCGCGATGCCGATCCTGCCGAACTGCAGCATGGCCATCCGCACGGTCCCGGCGGCCACCACCACTAAATAAGGCCCGCCCGTCGCTTTAGGCGGCAGGCAGCCTGGCGAAACAACTCGGCCGGCAGCTCAGCTAGCCGGCTCGATCTGCTCGGCGTGTTCCCCGAGCCTGCAATCGCCGAAATGAAGAAAGCCCGCGGAAGGTTCATTCCTCCCGCGGGCTTTTTCGTTGCTAGCGTTTGGCAAGTCGCCGAGGCTTACTTGGCAGCAGTTGCCCCGTCGGCCTTTTCATCCTTGGGCGGCTCGAAGTTGTGGACGACCTGGCCGTCGGCACCCTTCCACACCCGCAGCACGCTGTCTTCGCCGCCGGCGATGACCAGCGTGCCATCGGCCGACACGGCCACGGTGTACATGTAGTCGGTGCCGCCGCTATAGGTGCGGACAGCGCCGCCGCTATCGACGTTGCGGCGGTGAACCTGCTTGTCGCCGCCGGTGGCCACCACTTCCGGCGTGGTTGCCACGAACTCGATGGCGGTGAGCTGCTTGGCGAAGCCGGTGATGGTTCGTTTCTGTTCGCCGGTGGCGACGTCCCAGACCTTGATCACCTGGTCGGCACCGGCGGTGGCCAGCACCTTGCTGTCGAACTTCCAGCTTACGCCCAGCACGTGATGGGTGTGACCTTCGTAGGAGCGGATCAGTTCGCCGCTGCCCACGTTCCACACCTTGAGGAACTTGTCGGCCGCGCCCGAGGCCAGCATGTCGCCCTGCGGCGAGAACTTGACGCTGAACACGGTGTCGCTGTGGGCGTCGGTTAGCTCGCGGACGAGCTTGCCGTCGGCCACGTTCCAGATCTTCACTTCACCGCTGCGGGAAGGCTCGCCGCCGCCGGTGGCCAGCAACTTGCCGTCGGGGCTGAAGTCCAAGGCGATCACGCGATCAACCAGCGGAGCATCGCCGGTGCCGATGGTGCGGACCAGCTTCCACTCGGGATTGGTTTCCCACACGATGGCGGCCTTGTCGTCGGCGGCCGACACAATCTGCGAGGGGCCGGCGTAAACCAGGCTGCGGATCACGCCGTCGTGGCCCACCAGCACGTCCAGGGCCTTGCCGTCGGCCGCGGCGTAGGTGTGCACCAGCTTGTCGTCGCCGGCCAGAGCGAACTCGGTGCCGTCGGCCGAGAAGGCCACGGCTTGCCAGGGCTGCTCGCTATCGGTCACTGCCTTCTGGGCAGCGGCCAGGGCTTCCTGTTGCTTCTTGAGGCCGGCTTCCGCCGTTTCGAGCTGCTTCTCACTGGCGGGGATGGCTTCTTCAGCCTTCTTCAGGTCGTTCTGGGCCAGCTCCAAAGCCTTCTGGGCCGAGTCCAGCGAACGCTTGGCATCGGTCAGTGCCTTCTCGGCGTCTTCCAGCGGCTTCTTGGTGGCTTCGAGCTTGGTGGTGGCGTCCTTCTGTTTGGCCTGGGCGTCGGCCAGGGCTTTGTCGGCTTCGGCCTTGGCCTTCTTCAGGTCTTCGTTGTTGGCATCCTGATCCAGGGCTTCCTTGGCCTTGGCAGCGGCTTCCGTGGCTTTCTTCACGGCTTCGTCGGCCTCGGCCAGCGTCTTGGCGGCGGCCTCGTTGGCAGCCTTGGCCTTGTCGGCCGGTTCCTGCTTGGCCTTCACTTCCTTCTCGGCCGCGGCCACGGCTTCTTGAGCCTTCTTGGCGGCTTCGGCCTTGGTGGGAGCGTCTTTCTTGGCCGCTTCCACGGCAGCCTTGGCTTCATTCACGATGGCCTGGGCCAGCGCCACGTCGGCCGTGAGGTCAGCCACCACCTTCTGAGCCCGCAGGTCGCCCTTCACTTCGGCAATCTGCTGACCATTGGTGGCGTTCCACAGCTTGGCGATCTTGTTGCTCGAAGCCGAAACCAGCTTCTGCCCATCGGGGCTGATCGCCACGGCAACCACCGGACCGCCGTGATTCAGCGTGCGGGCAGCCGCACTCTCGGTGCTCCACTGGCGGACGGTGCCGTCGGTGCTGCCGGAGACAATCTGCGTGGGCGCATTGGGCTGCGTGATCAGCGAGGTCACCGGCTGACTGTGGCCGGTGAGTTCCTTTTCCAGCAGTTCGGCGGCCGGCTTGCTCAGGTCGGCGATGTTCCACAGGCGGATCACCGCGTCGCCGCCGCCGGTGGCAATCTTGCTGCCATCGCCCACCACGGTGAGCGCGGCGACCGGCTGCGGCGTTTCAAGCTTGCCCTGCTCCTTGCCGTCGGCGACGGTCCACACCCGCACGGTCTTGTCGGCCGAGCCGGTGAACAGCTTGGCAGAGTCGGGCGAGAACGCCAGGGCGGTCACGTCTTCGGCATGCCCTTCGAGCTTGGCGGCGGGCTTGCCGGTGGTCAGGTCATACAGTTGCACGCTCTTGCCGGTGGCCACGGCCAGCAGCTTGCGATCGGCACTGACGGCCGAGGCGGCTACCGGGCCGGCTAGTTCGAGCTTCTTGAGCTGCACGTTCTGCGGGCGTTCCCACAGCTTGACCACCTGGAAACCGCCCGAGGCCAGCAGCGTGCCTTCGCGATTGAAAGCCAGCGACTGCACCAGGTCGCGGTGGGCCACACCGGGGTTCTTGTACAGACCGGAGGAGATCAGCTCCGGATCGGTGAGCCGGCCCACTTCGCGGCCGGTGGGCACGTGATAGATGAAGATCTGGTTGGCGCGGCCGGCGGCGGCATATTGGCCGTCGCGGGTGATGGCCGCGGCGTACACCGGATTCACGCCCGGCGGTAGCGGCGTGAACACCACATTGCTGCTGCTGGACGAAACGGTGCCCTTGGCGCCCTGGTTGATCCAGAGCTTGATCAGGCCCAGTTCCTCCGGAGTGAGGTTCTTGGCGTTCACCTTGTTATCGGCCGGCGGCATGATCGGGTCTTCGATATGCGCGGCCACCTTGAGCAGCAGGCTTTCATCGGCCTTGCCGGGCTCCACGGCCGGGCCCAGCGCGCCACCCTTGAGGATGGTCTGCGGCGTTTCCAGCACCAGGTCGCTCTCGGCGTCCGAGGCGTTGTGGCAGGCCAGGCAGTTGCGCTTCATGATCGGCAGGATTTCCTTCTCGAAATCCACCGGTTCGTCGCGCTTGACTTCGGCGATGGCAATCGGTGCGGCCTGCACGGTCACCGGCAGCAGCGCCAGGGTGCTGCAAGCGGCCAGCCCAAGTTGGATGACGTAACGCATGGTCAAACCTGTCTGAGGAGGTACGTGCGGGATGTTCTCTAGGGGGGGCTGATGGATAAAGCTGCTGCTTTCCCGGCCGCGCGGGCCGTGATGGGAACGGGCTGGCAGCTTGGTGGGTGAACCAGGGATCCCCGAGGACGATCCAGCGAGAGGACGCCACAAGGGGGAAACATGCCGCCGCTACTTGGCCTCGGCGGCTTCGACCGTCACCGGCACGGTGCTGGTGACCTCCAGGTTTTGGTTGTTGAACCGGGCCGTGGCCTTGAGCGGCAGACTGTGCGCGCCGACGGCCGCGCCGCCTTCGGCTTCAATCGCCAGCTTGGCCTCGTTCTTGCCTTTCTCGATGGTCACGCGGGCTACCTTCAGCCCTCGGGCCGAGCCAGGCACCGTCACATCGAGCGTCACCGGGTCGGCGTAGTCGTACAGCCGCTCGATGGCAACGGTCACTTCGGCCTTCTCACCCTGGCGAACCTTGGCCGCGGCCAACTCTTTCAGCTTGATAGGCGCGGGCGTGACGTTCAACACCACCGGGGTGGAAGGTTCAAAAACGTTGATCTTTTTGACGGCCGCGTCGCGTTGCCGATCAGCAACCGCCTTGGCGGCTGCTGCTTTCTCGGCTTGCAGGGCCTTCAGCTTGTTCTCGGCCTGGACCTTGGCCTGGTCGGCGGCCGTGGCGGCCTCGGCCGCCTTCTTGGCCGCTTCCTGAGCTTCGGTCAGGGCCGTCTTGGCGGCTTCCACCGCTTGGGCCGCTTCGACCTTGGCCTTAGCCAGCTCGGTCTTTTCCGGCTCCTTGGCGGCGGCCGCCTCGGCGGCTTTCAGCTTGTCTTCGGCCGCTTTGAGAGCAGCGGTCTTTTCGGTCACCGCCTTGTCGGCGGCAGCCTTGGCGTCGGCGGCGGCTTTGGCAGCCGCGGCCTGATCCTTGGCGGCCTTGTCAGCCTCGGCCGTCAGACCGTCGATCTTCTTCTGATACTCCTGAGCCTCCGTGACCAGCTCCGCGTTGCGGGCGTAATCCACCTGAGTGGTCGCCAGCAGGTAGAAGGTCAGTGGTTCGGGCGGGGCGTTGTTCTGGATTTCGATCTTGATCTTGCCTTCGGCCTGGTTGCCGTTGATCACCAGGTTGGCAACTCGGACCGTGCCCGGCAGGCCCAGCGCTTGCAGGTTCACGTTGCCGTTGAACTTGCCGCGGCGGGTGACCTTCACCGGCACCTCGATGGTGCCGGCCTTGGACATCTCCAGCGGCTTGCCATCGCCAACCTGGACGGTGAAGGGAGCTTCCTCCACTTCGCTCACGCCCAGGACGACTTCGCGGGTGAGCCGCGACGAAGCCGGGTTGTTCTGTGCACCGGGCCACACGACGGCGCCGCCGCGGGCGACGCGGGTCAGTTCGCGATCGGCCACCTTGGCCTTGCCGACGATGCGGATCGCGCCGGCCCACTGCTTGGCGTCTTCGCTGGCGGTGAGCACCAGCGGAGCCGAATTCTGGCTGGGGCCGATGGTCACGCTGGGGCAGCTCACGCCCGGCGGCAAGCCTTCGGCCGAGAGCTCAATCGCCCCGGTAAAGCCTTCGCGCCGCAGCGCCAGCACGTTGAGCATCACAGTGCCGCCCCGCCGCAGCAGCGGCGACCAGATATTCACCTGGTTGTTCTGGTTGGTCGGCAGCGGCGCGATCGCCACCAGGCGGAAGTCGGGTTCGGCCGGGCGAATCGCCACGCGATACACAAACCGGGGATCGCCGCTGTAGTACAGGTCGCGAATCAGCAGCCGATACGTGCCATCGGCCGGCACGGTGAAGCTGTAGCTGGGGTCATCGGCCGCGGTATTGAACGACAGGCCGCCAACGTTCGTCGCGGTATCGTCGATCTCGCGAATGTCGGTGACTTTCTCCTCGCCGTTGGCTTCCTTCTGCACGCGCTGCAGCAGCAGGTAAGGATCGGTGGCCGAGCCGAACCGCTGCGAGAACGCTTCGATCCAGTAGGTCTGTCCTTGCTTAGCCTCGAACTGGATGTAATCCACATCGCGCGGCTGCTGGAACCGGCCCACAAACTCACACGGCAGCGTCACGGTCTGCGACTTGGCGGCCGGCTGATTCGGCTCCTGCTCGAGCACCACCGGGGCCGAAGTGAAGCCCAACAACACCGGGTTGGAATCGCCCTGCGGGCTCTTGAGGCGGTAAGTGAAACCGTCGATCCATGCGCCGGCGGAGGTCACATACGTTTCGGCATCGAGCGCGCCGGTGCCGTTCGCGGCCGGAACGTCGATCGTCACTTCGAGCTTTTGCAGCGGGCGGCCCGCCACGGTTTCCTTGGTCGGTTGTCCGCCGGGCAGGTTGCGGCCATAGATCTCAAGCTTGGCCTTGCTGCCAGGCGCGGCCGCATTGGGATACACGAAGTCGATGTACGGGCGATCGGCGATCTGGAGCCGATACACGTGATCGTTGCCGCCGGCGTAGACGAAGTCGTTGACCTTCAGCACGTAGGTGCCGTCGGCCGGCACGGTGAAGTCGATCAGCGGGTCTTTGCCGTTGGTGTCGCGATCGGCGTCGATCTGTTGCCCTTGCGCGTCGTACAGCGTGATCGTGGCGTCGATCGGCGAGTCGATCTGCTGGCCGAGCACCTGAATGATCAGCCGCTGGCCGGCCTTGGCGTTGAACTTGAACCAGTCAACATCGGCCGCGCGGTTGGAACGGGCATTGACCACGCCCAGCGGAACCTCTTGCGCGGTTTCCGCGGTATCGTTCGGTTCGGTCTCCAGAGTTTCGGTCAGATCGCTCACCGCGAAGGTGCGTGCGTTGGAGATGCCAAACTTGCCGACCGCGCGCACATCGTAGGTGCCCGGCGGCACGTCGCTGGCAATCGTCACCACAAACACGTTGGGAACCGGCTGCGGTCCCTCTTCAAACGGCTTGGGATCGCGCGTCTTAGGCGCGGCCGAAAGACCAGGGTGCGAGAAGTGAAGCTTCTCGACCAGATCCAGGTCGGTGCCGGAGAGCGTCACTTCGACGCTGCTGCCGCGGGCACCGCCCGGCGGAAAGACGGAATTGAGCCGGCTGGCAGGAAGCTGGGCCCACGCCGCACTACACGCGAGACAGGCAACCACGCCTGCTACGCGCGACAACCAAACCGCGAAAGCCTGGTACGACATGGATGACTCCTTGGGATAGAAGACTCACCGGCAGGGCGGGCAGCTTGCGCCGTGGCGACGCGTGACTGTCGAAGCCGGGCTGGCAGGACTCGCTAGGGATGCAGGTAAGCTCAGCAGGGCGCAGCACGCGCCGGCAGGAATGATCCACAATCTTGGATCATACTATAATCGCTCCCGCAACCGTTCGCACCTTTCAGATCGCTAAATCGGACGGATTTTGGACACACTGCTGAACCTCGCGCGCCTCGCCAACCACGACATCCTGACACGCCGCAAGTGCTTGTATGCCCAAGCAATGGGGGTGATGCCTTGGCCACTTGGACACCGCGAGATTCTTACTGCCGCAGGCGGCAAAACGCTGCGTTGGCTGCCACGCGCGTTTCCCCGGCAGCCATGGGTTCGCGCAGTCGTCCGATAGCCGCTTTAGCGGTCAATAACAATTGCACCAGGCAGTGCGGTCGTTACCCATTTTCTGATTGATACAACTGTTCGCCAATGCGCCTGTTGCGGCTGTCGCAAAGCGCGTTGATCGGCCGCAACAACGTGCGAATCAAGCCGGGCACGTTAAGGCCAGTGGCGTCTAACAAAAAAGGGGCGGAAGGCACTGCTGGCCTTCCGCCCCCTTGTTGTTGGTTAGCGTGGCGGACGTCGTTTAGTGGTTGAAGAGAAATTCCTTGGTGTTGATCAACGCCCAGAGGATGTCTTCATAAGCCACTTGCTTCTGGCTCTCGTTCTTCTTGATGTGAGCCAGGGCGACTTCCAGCTCGTTGGCCTGCGGCTCGCGCGAGAACGCCCACAGGTACAACTCGCGGACCTTCTCGGCGTCGGGCCGTTCGTTATCCATGGCCAACTTGCGAGCCCGACCGTCGCCCGCCGACAGCTTGCCCTGCACTTCGTTGGAGTTGAGCAGGTGCAGGCTTTGGGCCAGGTTGGCTTCCGACGAGCGTTCGCACTCGCAAGCGCTTTCCGCCTGCGGCCGGCCGAACACGGTGAGGAAGTAGTTCATGCTGCCGCTATCCGGCAGTTGCACCGCGCGGACCGTGGTGGGCAGACCATTGAACGCGGTCTTGGTGCCGGTCACCTGGTCGATGGCGTCCAGCAGCACCTCGGCATTGAGCCGCTTGGGATAGTACCGCGAGAAGTTCTGCTTGTCGTTGGCGTTGTACTCGTTGGGCATCGCGCTCAACTGATAGGTCTTGCTCCGGCAGATGGTCCGGACCAGATCCTTGAGGTCGAAGCCGCTCTTGATGAAGTGGTCGGCCAGGGCGTTGAGCAACTCGGGGTTGGAGGCCGGGTTGGTCACACGCATGTCGTCCTCGGGATCGACAATGCCGCGACCAAAGAAGTGCTTCCAGTACCGGTTGACCAGCGACTTGGCGAAGAACGGGTTGGACGGGTCGGCCATCCAATCCACTAGGGCGTGGCGGGGATCTTCATCCGGCGACAGTTGCAGCGGCTCGGCGTCCAAACCGGTCGGAGCCAGACGCTGGTTCGTCTTGGGATTGGTGGCGCCGGCCATGCCGCGCTTGTGGAAGATGCGTTCTTCGTTGGGTTCCAGGCCGGGCTTGCGACCCACCTGCGAGAAGAACGCCTGGAAGCCGTAGTAGTCGTCCTCGCTCCACTTCTCAAACGGGTGGTGGTGGCAGCGGGCACACTGGATACGCAGCCCCAGGAACAGTTGGGCGGTGTCTTCGACCTGCTCGTTGGCGGTCTTCACCTGGCGGTACCAGGTGACCGTCGGCTGGCGGCTGACCTCGCCCGAGGCGGCCAGGATCTCACGCACAAACTGGTCGTACGGCAGGTTGTTGTGGAAGCTGGTGCGAATCCAGTCGTGGAAGGCGTAGTTGCCGCGGACCGAGATGTTGTTGGCCCGCTTGATCCGCAGTACGGCCGCCCACTTGTTGGCGAAGTAATCGGCGTAGTCGATGCTCGCCAGCAGGCGGTCGATCAGCTTGTCGCGCTTGTTGGGATCGGTGTCGGCCAGGAACGCCGAGGTTTCTTCCAGCGAGGGCAGACGGCCGGCAACGTCGACCGACGCGCGGCGGATGAAGGTGGCGTCGTCGCACACTTCCGAGGGCGGAACACCCAGCACCTTCAACTTGTTGAACACGTGCTCGTCCACAAAGTTGACGGGCTCGGGCAGGTTCTGCACGTCCACGCCCAGCGGGATGCTGGCCCGGAACACGTCGACATGGCCTTGGTAGCGGGCCATGATCGCCACGTCGCCGGTCAGGTCGAGCGTCTTGACCACGCCTTCGGGCGTGACTTCAGCCATTTCCGGATCGTTGGCGTCGTACTGAGCCATCCGGGTGACGTCGCGAGTCGAGCCGTCGGTGTAGTGGGCCACGACCTTAATCTGCTGCTCGCCGCCGCGAATCATGGCGCGGCTGCGGGGCAGCACTTCGATGCTGGTCACCTTGGGGTCGGAATCGCTGCCGTAGGGCATGCCCTGGAGAATCCAGCGGCGAATCAGCCGGTACTCGTGGCTTTCCGGCTCGAGCCGTTGACCGCCACCATGGGGCAGCTTGTTAATGGCCTTGAGCAGCAGCAGGCTCTGGTCCGGAGCGGCCGGGAACAGACGCCGCCCGCGGCCTTCCTTCACCAGGTATTCGTAATCTTCCTCGGGCACAAAGCCCAGGAGGGCCAGCTTGAAACCGTTTTGGCCGCTGGCTTTACCGTGGCAGCCGCCGCCGTTGCAGCCCAGCTTGGTGAAGATGGGCACAATTTCGTTGGGGAAGTTGATCGGCAGCTCGTTGCCGATGTGGGTGACTTCGACGGCCAACTGGCCCACGATGCCTTCGGGGCTGCGGGCGGTAATCACCGCCTTGCCGTTGGCAACCGGCGTCACCATGCCGGTGGAGTCGATCTGCACAATGCCGGAGGGATCGCTCTCGTAGGCGACTTTCCGGGTGTAATCGCGGTATTGGCCGCTGTCGTACAGGCCCGAAACGACCAGTTGCAGGCGGTCGTCAGCCCCGCGGAGGCGTCCGACATCCTCGGTACCGGCGATGATTTCCAGCTTTTGCAGCTTGCCCGGGTCGCCCAGTCCCGGCGCTTCGGCGGCGGTGGCAGGGACGACCCCGAGCGCTGCGATGATCGCGAACCAGGCAAATCGCTGAAGAACCATTGGTGTCCCTCCCCGTGTCGGGTTTGCGCAGGCTTGGTCGTGTACAGACAACAGAGCCCGCACCGCATAAAGGGTCGCGGTGTGGTGGTGGCAGGTTGGAATGTAGGTGTGGTCAGCGTGGTGTGGCCGTGCGTTGCAAAGCCGGGGGAAGTCCGTTTGCGCACCCCCCTGGCGAACACGCGACAGATCAAAGGCTGATTATAACACTCCTCGAACGGCCACTTGCAAGCTCGATTGGCACATTTTGAACAAAAAAATAAGCGATCGCTGATGCGTTCGCGCGGCCGCGGTACACAGTGCCGCCACGGCCGCCCAGCTTAGATTGCTGAAAGTGTGGCGTTGGTTTCGCCGGAAAACGGCCTGCTGAAGTGCTTGCGCCGATGGTTGCCCTGTTTTCCCCTCATTGGCCGACGTCTGAAAGCCGGCCGCCGGGCCGCGCAGCTCCCCTTGGGCCCCCTCGCCCGACCGCTAGACCCCACCGCCGTTTCGGCCTACCATGAACTGCTAACTCATTGAGGGGAAGCGGAATACTATGCCCACGGAGCTGTCAGGCGAACTGCAACAAGCCGCACACGATGTGCTGGGATATCTCAATCTGTCCTCTGGCACGCCCGACGCCCGTTTCTTGCGCCAACTCAACGCGCTGTTTGCTGCCCTCGAAGCCGAGCAACAGCCCGGCCAACCCTGGAACGTGTGCGAGCACCTCCACGAGCAGTTACGGGCGGAGATCGTCCGTGCCCGGGGCACCTCGGCCGCGTTCCGCGAAACCAGCCAGGCGGAAGCGGTGCTCGACCTGGTGTTCGCGCGGCTGCTGCCGGCGTACCGCGAGTTCCATCGCGATTTGCTGTTCCACCAGCCCGACTCCTCGCTGTTTCGGCCCTTTTTCCTGGGTCGGGCGTGCGAAGCGGTGCTCCAGGAAGGTTCGCCCTGGGACGAGCCCGACCGCATCATTCCGGCCGCCATCGAACGCCTAAACGACTTCATCGGGCACCGGCCCGTGGCCGTGCTGCACAACCAACGTATGGAGCCGTACAAGCACGAATGGGTTCGCCCCATTCCGCTGTATATCGACGGCGCCGGCGTGGCGGTCGGCCGATATCACGACGTCATTACCATTGCGCTGGAGATTCTGCGCAACACCGACCGCGATATTCTCGACCTGGCCTACTTTGACCTCGAGCGGATGGAAGAACTGGCGCTGGACCCTCGCGCCTACGATTTCGACCATCCCGCCAATCAACGCATTAATTACCAGTTTGGCCAGTGGGACCCCAACCGGATCGACAACCGAGGGCAGTACCGGCGGTTCGTCATCACCCAAGTGACCATCGACGCGCTGCTGGAACGGACCACCTGCAACCGCGATATCCCATTTGACGAACTGCTGTTTGAGGCGGCGGCGGTCCTGGCCGGCACCATGCTGATGGCGTCGGGCGTGAGCGGCCGCGGCCCAGATACCCACGATTCGACCACGACCCTGGCCACGCTGCTGCCGCGGATCGCGCATTACCGTGACGTCTTTTACCAGCGGCTGTTGGCCAAGCTCGACTGCAAACACGGCGAGCGGCTGCGCGAAGAAGCCCGGGTAAGGCAACAACCCTTCGCCGACGCCCGGCAACACCTGAACCGGCGGTTGGCCCGGCTGCGGGCGATCCAGCAACAGCACGTCTACCTGGCAGGCATCTTTGCCAAGATGGGCTTTACGGAAGCCAGCCGGCGGCAAGTGGCGATCGTGCCGGTGGCTTCTGCCCGCATGATGTGCGAAATCCATTGCCGCGTGACCTCGGCCAACCTGTCCATCAAACAGGGCGATCTGGCGGGGGCGGCAGCCCTCGTGGGCGAGATCGAAGACCTGTTGCACCGCGCGATCGAATGCGGGGCGATGATCGACCCCTGGAACCTGCTGGGCTTTGGGGCCCATTTCAGTCTGTTCCCTGCCCTGGAAAACAGCATCCGCGACGTGCGGGCCGACGACCTGATCGACACCATGCGCGATATCTTCGCCCTTCGCTCGCGCATCCAGAGCGAGGCCGCGGCCGCTGGGCAAGCCGCGCTGGCTGAAGAAGTCGCCAACCAGACCGACCGCCTGGCACAGTGGTGGGACCGCTTCGCATCGGTCGAGGTGAGCGAGGTCGAAGGCTTTTCGGGCAAGGAAGCCGCCGACTCGGCCCGGCACGTGGCCCGAGCCTTGGGCGACTGGCACCAGGCCGGCGCCGCCGCGGGCGACATCGCCTTTTGGCGGAGCCACGTCGATCAATTCAATAGCACCAAGGCCTACGCCGAGGTGGTGGCAGCCCTGCTCGATCAGCAGGACCTGCGCGGTTCAGCCGCCCTGATGATGGCCTGGCTGAGCAACGTGGAACTGGCCCCGCTGGAAGACGGCGATCACAGTTTCAATCGCCTGGCCCTGCGGTGGATGAATACCCTGCGGCTCAAGCACGACATGCCGCGCGAGCAGCGGTGGCAACTGCTGCGGTGGTTCTTCGACTACCTGGAAGCCAACGCCGGCGAGTACTGGGAAGTGCCCGCCGCAACCTGGCCAGAGGGCGGCGTCGTGCCTGTCGAAGAACCGTTCGACGAGGACGACGCCGAGGAAGAAGAGGACGAGGATCCCTTTGCCGCCGCCTACGAAGGCGTGGTTTATCGCGATTCGACCCGCGACGGCGTGGAAGGGGAATTGTTCGACCCCACCAGCCAGGCAACCGAGTACGAGCTGGATCAGGAGTCGGCCCGGTTGCATCGCCGGATCGGGTTCTTGGCCACGCTGATGGAGCTGTGGCGGATCGCCGGCGTGCTGCTGTGCGAAACCGTGCCGCCTCCCAAGGCAGCCCGCAAAAGCAAGAAGGCCGAAGCCGAAAGTTGCCCGGAACAGCCCGAGGCTGAAATCGACCGGGCGTTGCTCGATGCCGCGCAAGCGTGGCTAGCGCGGTGCGTGTACCTGCGGCAAGCACTGCAAGAGTTTGCCCAGCAGGTCCATCGGCATCCGGTGCCGCAGCCCTCCACCAGTCACGAGAGCATGGTGGAGTACGATCGCCGGCAGTACGTCAAAGAGATGCTGCTGGACCACGCCATTCGGACGGTGGTCAGTGCCGGGGCTGCCATCCGGTCGCTGCTGACGATGGAACACTGCGAGATTCCGTCGGAAGGTTTGCAGCACTGGGAAGAGAAAGCCGTGCAGTTGCTCCGCGCGGCTCGCTCCGGAAAGCCAAGCCAGGTGCAGAGCCGGTATCGCGATTACGAGATGGCCTGCTGCAACCAGCCGCTGCTGTACGTGCCTGTCTCGCGCGGCGGCGAACCCAAGGCCATGGTGGTCGCCCAGACCATGCTGCAAACGCACTGCCAGATTCTGACGGTGCTGCCGCGGCTGGGCCGGCTCGATCTCACCTGCAACCTGCTGCACTTTGCCCGCGAATCGGAGATCGAATACCCCGTCGGCCGCGGCGCGGTCAGCGAGTTCGACCGGCTATTTACCACCGGCTATCGGGCGATTGTCGAGCAGATCATCCTTAGCGCCGCGCGCGACCAGCGGCCCGACAGCGACGACGATGCCGACCTGGTCGACTGCCTCAACGAAGTCACCGAGAAGCTGCTGCGGCTCTGGCTGGCGCATAGCTCGTCGCTACGGTTGTCGGTGCTTGAGCCGCTAATGAGCGACGTCGCCTGGCGTAAGACGGTGCGGTTCATCGAGAAGTACGGGCACGACCTGTTCGTGCCGATGTTCCTCGGCGAAGGCAATCTGCGCGGCATCATCCACCAAGGGGCCGAAACCTTCCTCGAAAACCTGCTGGAAGACCCCGACGCCGCCGAAGACCTCACGCTGCTGCGGGCCATCCAGCAGGGCAAGTCGCTCAAGGCGGCTGCCGCGCAGCTTGAGTGCATCATCCAGGCGCTACTCGAGAACTACGCCGAATACAACGACTACAACCACACCACCACGCAGTCGGACCGCGGCGAGATGCTGTACTGCCTGCTGGATTTCCTGCGGGTGAAAGTCAGCTACGACCGCATTGCCTGGAACTTGCAACCGGTGGTGTTGGTGCACGAGATGCTGGTGCGGCACGGTCGCGCGGCGGCCGCCGAACTTTGGCGGCGAAGCGTGGCCGACCAGACCGCCGACGCGGCCGACCATCACATCGCCCGGTACAACGAACTGACGCACAAGTACGGCATGCAACTGCCGACGGTCGCCGACCGGTTGCAGGAGCGGTTTGTGCGGGGGCTGGAGTTGGATTGCCTCAAGGCGATGATTGCGCCGGCGATTGCCGAACTGCAGGAAGGCAAACCAACCGAAACGTTCGACCGCTTGGAGGAAGGCATCAATCAGTTCGCCCAGACGCCGCGCGGCGTGGGCCTCGACGTACCAACCTGGCTGACCACGCTCGACGACGAAGTGATGGACGTCATGGCCGAGCGGCAGCCGGAGCTGAGCCACCGCAACTGCGATCTGATCCCCTGGAACGTGCTCACGTTGGATAAGATCCGCAAGCAACTGGCCGACTGGGAGTGATGGCGTCGGCACGCCCGTAAGCTACACTGGGCGGCGATTCAGTACCGGCCGCAGAGCCGGAGCATTGCCCTTGTAGCCCACCGCGGGAGCACGCCATCCATGGAACCTGCCAACCATCATTTTCTTGTCACGGGCGCGGCTTCAGGCTTGGGAGCCGCCACGGCCAGGCGGCTGGTCGCGGTCGGCGCCAAGGTAACGCTCTTTGACCGCCATGCCGACGGCGTGGCGCAAATGGCCCAGCAGCTTGGCGAGGACACGCTGGGCATTGCCGGCGACGTGACCCATGAGGCCGACGTGGCCAACGCAATCCGTCAGGGACAGGAGAAGCTGGGTCCGCTCAACGGTGCCGTGAACTGCGCCGGCATTGCCCTGGGCATCCGCGTGTTATCCAAGACTGGCCCCCATCCCCTCGATGACTTTGTGCGTGTGCTCCAGGTGAACCTGGTCGGCACGTTCAACGTGATCCGCCTGGCGGCCGAAGCCATCTCGCAATCGCCTGCCGGCGAGGACGGCGAACGCGGCGTGATCGTGAACACGGCCTCGTGCGCGGCGTTCGATGGCCAGGTGGGC
>Ga0180216_1001887_pt1 | contig 18058 bp, 12 predicted proteins | sample eDN3rd37CBELigMG_FD_128879 | JGI IMG/M metagenome (GOLD analysis project Ga0180216, IMG submission 128879) | Enriched Miracle-Growth compost microbial communities from Emeryville, California, USA - eDNA 3rd pass 37_C BE-Lig MG (version 2)... ...
GATCGTCGCCGCCGCGCCCCGCTCGCGGTGGAAGGCGTACATGGCGCCGTAGTCAAGCGTGGTGAGGATGTCGCCGTTGATGACGAGCGCGGGCTCGTCGGGGCGATCCACCAGGGTCAGGCCGCCGGCCGTTCCCAACGGCGCGACCTCGCGGCGGTACGAGATCCGGGCGCCGAACTTCCGGCCGTCGCCGCAAAAGGTCTCGATCAGCTCCGTCAAATAGCCGGTGATGATCGTCACGTCGCGAAAGCCGAAACGGACGAGCTGACGAATGACGACCTCGATAATGGGCATCGGGTCGTCCTCGCCCAGGGGCATCAGCGGCTTGGGCAGAACGTGCGTGTAGGGGCGCAGTCGCGTCCCCTTGCCTCCCGCCAGGATTACGGCCTTCATCGTTCGAGCCCCCTTCCCTGGGTTTCGATCGTTCAAAAGCATTAGGCGCAACGCGCGACTGGTTCCGACGGCTCCCGGCTCCGTCCCTTGGACGCGGCGACCTCTTCAAACACCCGAAGCAAGGCCGCGACGTGCCGATCGAAGGTTTGCTCGCGGCCGAGCTTCTCGGCCCGGGCGGCCATCCGGGCGCGGCGGTCGTCGTCGGTCATTTTGTCGAGCGCCGCGGCGAGTTCGTCGATCGCGTCGGGAGCGGAGAGGACGTATCCTTGCTTGCCGTCGGTCATCAGCTCGCCGGCGCCGTTGCGCGAGGAGGTGATGACCGGCAGCCCGCAGGCGAGGGCCTCCATGACCACCAGTGAACACGGGTCGTAATAGGATGGCGAGACGAAGAAGTCGCTCGACCAATAGCATTCGCGCACGTCGTCGTGAAAGCCCAGAAAGTGAATGAGCGGCCCCACGCCCAGCCGCTCGGCCAGCCGACGGAACCGCGCGGGCTTGCCGCCGCCGCAGACGAGCAGATGAATCGGCCGGGCGCCCGCGACGTTTCGGGCCGCCAGCGATCGGATGAGCGGCTCCAGCCCCTTGAGCGCGTAATTATGGCCGACGAACAGGCCCACCAGATCGTCGGGCGCGAGCCCCACGCGGTTGCGGAAAGCGCAACGGACGGCCCCCGGCCGCTCGACCCGCACGCGATCGGGATCAATCGCGTTGGGGACAACGTGGATCAACGACGGGTCGACGCCCTCGAATCTCTCGATGTGCCGCCGCACCATGTGGCTGACGGCGATCACCCGCGCCCGGCGCTCGGCCGCGTACTGCCTCCGCTCGATCGCCCGATACGCCCAGTACTTGGGGTTGATGACCTTCCCCAGCACATAGAGCCGCCGAACCAGGGGATTGCCGAACCGCATCGAGTTCGCCCACAGGCTCCCCCGATGCACGCCCCCCTGGGGGATGATGACGTCGTGCTCATAGGTGTTGATGAAACCGATCGTGCAATCGTAATCAGCGCCCTTGAGCGCCCGGGCGGAGTTCTCGGCGAAGGCGACCATCCGGCGCAGGCGCGTCGAGCCCTCGGCCGCGACCTCGACGCAACGGACCTCGGCGGGCAACGCGCCCTCGGCCCAGCTTGAGGCGTAAAGGTCCACCTGATGACCGCGCCGAACCAGACTTCGGCAAAGGTCGACGATGTACGTCTCGGCCCCGCCCCGCGTGGGATCGACGCTCGGAAAATTCAAGGCAAGCCGCATGAGTTCGTTCCCTCGACATGGGCCCCGCAAGCTTTGGGTCTCCCGAAAAGCGGAGCGAACTTCCCTTCTCCCCTCGCGGGAGCGGGGGGAACTCCACGTGTGGGGTCGGGCCGGTACGGCCGGATGAGGGGGAAATCCCCCGGCCTCCGGTCGCGCCCCCCTCGTCCGCCCCTTCGGGGCGCCTTCTCCCGCAAGGGGAGAAGGCTGTCACTTGATCCGCAACGCGCTTATGCGACAGGCTCTTACTCCGCTAGACGACCAATTCTAATCCGGCGCCTTATCGCGGGCGGGCAATGCCCGCCCTACGACCTGTTGTGCGATGAATACCGGGCCGCCTTCAGGCGGATCATCCGGGCCTGCCAACTTGGCCGCCGCAATCCGGCGAGCTTTCGATAATGCTTCCAAAACCGCAGCGCGTCGCGAGGCGTCGCGCCGTCCACCCCCTCGATCGAGAACAACAACTGGCCCAGGTCCTTCCAGCGCCATCGGTCGGCCCAGAGGCGATGCTCGCCCAGCCGGTGCAGGTCGATGAGGGTTAGCTCAACGTCGCGCGGGTCGCGCTCGATCTTGCAAAGATTCAGGAAGAAGTGGCAGAGGTACAAATCCTTATGGAAGATTCCGGCGGTGTGCATCGTCGCGCTGATCCGGGCCATCTCGCGGATGATCCGCCGCTTCAGCGCCTCGAACGCCGCGCCGTCGAGCGACCGCGCCAGATCGGGAAGAACCTCGTTCAGCTCGCGGCTCTCCGTCAGCTCGGCGACGGCCAGGTAGCTTTGCAAATTCGCCCAGGGGCCGATCCGCTCGCCAACGGCCACGACTTCGGGAACGGGAACGCCGAGCGCCCGGACGCGCTCCAGGTGCGCCCACTCGGCCGCCCCCGGCGAGTGTCGGCCCCGCGGGTTGACCAGCGCCGCCAGCCGCTCGGCCCACGAGAGCCGGAAATGGCGCTTGAGGTAGACCGAAAGCGGGCGCCGCTGTCCCTCTTGGGCGTGAAAAATAAACCGGGCCGTCGATCGGCCCTGCTTGGCGTGCAGCCGGTCGCGGCTCTCGATGGTCATCACCTTCGAATCGAACTCGGCCGGCAGGTTCGCGCGATGGCGGTCGTTGATCCACGACCAGCGCGCGCCTCGAACCAAGCGATCCCAGAACGTCCCCATGCTCATGGAGCGAAGCCTTCCCAGGAAATCGGTTGGTTCACGCGGTAAATCCGCGCCCCGACGTCGCGTTTGCCGACCCGGACGGGGAAGTCCTGAACGGGCGTCGCGGCATAAGCCAAAAGCGCGCCCAGAGTCCGCGCCCGGGGGCTATCGGCCTCCAACTCGTCGCGCCCCACGACCACGAAGGCGAGTCCCTGGTCGCTGAGCGCCTGCCGAACGTGCCAGTAGTCGTAACCCACAAGCTTGTCGGCGACGAATCGGGCCCATCCGCGGGTGTCGAGCACCCGATCGCCGGGCTTGGCGTTCTGGGCCAGCCAGCGCCCGGCCTCCCAGTGGCCTCGGCGGCTCTCGTGGCTCGTCCGAAGCTGGTACGCCGACAGAACCGCGATCACGACCCCGGCCGCGCCGACAAGAGCCGCGCGCTTCGCCCTGGGCGACCATGAGAGCTTCAGCCCCAGGCCCCGCAAGCAAACGAACGTCCCCGCCGCCACCCAGGGCATCGACGCGATGACCAGGGGCAAGACGTGCCGACCCGATAGGTATCCCAGCGTCGAACCGTGACGAAGCAAGGCCGTCAGATGGACGGCTGCGAACACGCCCAGAACCAGCCGCTCTTCGGCCCCTTCGGCGGTCTGGTCGGGCCGCTTGCAAAGTCCCCGGATGAAGCGCTGGCGCGCCAGACCCCAAATCGCCATCACGGCGAAGCCCCAGCAGAGCTCGTCCCACCACTCGCGGACGACCCAGATAAGAACGCGCGCGGGGCCGCCCAAGGCGACGTGGTCGGATTCCTCCTTCGGCGAAAGATCGAGCTTGGTGCCGTCGAGCCCTTCGGGCAACAACTGAGGAACCGACCGCTGGGCCGTCGCCGAAGCCCCCAGCGTCGCCGCCCGCCGCAGCGCGAGCTTTTCGGAGATTTGGCCCTTCACCATCGCGTAGGAGCCCACGCAGACGACCACCCCGACCGCGAGCGCCGCCGGCGCGAGCGATCGGAACAAGGCGCGCGGCTCGCGCGTCCGGACGGCGCGAGCGCACCAGGCCAGCCCGACCGCCAACGGCGCCAGGATCGCCTCGGGGCGCGCGAGGAAGCCCACGCCCCCGGCGAGCCCGGCCGCGAGGGCCGTCGGCCAGCGTCGCGACCGGATCGCGCGGGCGCCCAGCCAAAGCGAGAGCGTCGTCGCGCAGAGGCCCACGGCGTTGGCCAGAACGTCGCGACCCACCTCCGCCGGGACGGGAAGGAGCATGTAAATGAAAACGGCGATCAGCGCCACGCGCTCGTCGAAGAGAGCGCGCGCGAGGTGATACAGAGGAATCAGCAAAAACAGCGAGGCCAGGAAGGAAACCCCCTGGGCGGTGATCCGCCAGGTTTCCGGCCCCGGCCCCATCAACCGGGCCGCGACGGGCTCGGCGAGCGCGACCAGCGCCGGGTACAGGGGATGTTGATCCGTCCCGCGGACGACGTCGGCCATCGGTCGAGTCTGAAATTGCCGAGCGGCGGTCAGGAACTTCAGCCCATCCTGCGCGGGGACGAGCGTGCGCGACACCCCGGCGATGTTCAGGGCCGTCGCGAACAGCGCGATGGCGATCAACCAGCGGCGGGGATCCATCCCGGCCCTCCTCGAAGTCGTCGGCTCCCGTCCAGTGCGCGCGGTCCCCGGCGCGGTTCCCTCAACGAGCCGCGGCCGAGGATTATAGAAGGTCGCCTCAGCCCGTCAATGGCAAGGGAACGTCGCCGCGCGGCATCGCCAGCGTCCGAGAGCGCGCCGCCGCGGAGTTCCAGAGGTCCTCGATCGACCGCTCGAAGGTGATGGTCGGCCGCCAGCCGGCGTCGGCCTCGATGCGGTCGATCCGCGCCCGCGAGTCGTCGGGCTCGCGACGGCCGATGAGCGTCTGGTCGACCTCGACCCGAACATCGCGACCGCTGAGGCGGATCAACGCGTCAAGCCCCTCGCGCACCGTCCGCGAGCATCCCGCGCCGATGTTGTAGATCGCGCCCGCCCGCCCCTTCAGGGCCACGGCGATCATGGCCCCGGCGGCGTCGCGCGCGTCGACGAAGTCGCGCCGGGCGTCGAGGCGGCCGACGGTCAAGGGGAGTGGGTCGGCGTTGGTCGAGAGCAGTTCGGCGGCGAACCTGCCAAACGCCTGCGTCTCAGGCAGCCCGGGGCCGATCGGGTTGAACAGCCGAGCGACGACAACCTCAAGCGGAGGCCGTTCGGCCAGGGCCGAAATCGTGGTCATCAGCTTGCTGCGTCCGTAGCTGGTGACCGGATCGCAGGGGTGATCCTCGCCGATCGGCAGCTCCGCGGCCGCCACCGAGCCATACTCCGCGGCCGATCCGGTCAGGACAATTCGAACGGGGCGGCCCGCGTATCGAAGCGCCTTGATCAGCCGATTCGTCGTCCAGAAGTTCGCGCGATACAGTTCGTCGTCGGTCGCGGGGGGCGTCTTGCCCGCGGTGTGGATCACGAAGTCGGGCGCGACGGAGCGAATCGCCGAGCCGAGCGATTCCGGGTCGTCAAGGTCGGCCGCGACGAACGAGGATTCGGGACAACCGGCGGGCCGGTTCCGTCCCAGCGCGACCACGCGGTCCCCCGCGCGGCTGTTCCGCTCGCGCTCGCGACCGAGAGCGTCCATCACATGCCCGCCGAGGAAGCCCGAGGCCCCCGTGATCAACCAAGTCGCCATGATGATGCTTACCTCGATTCCGGACTCGGCGGGCGGGCTCCACTTCGCCCTCCCACAAGCATGCGCCGGGCGACCTGGAAAACGTCGTCCGGGACCAGCTTTCTCATGCAGTTATGATGTCCCAGCGGGCAAACGGGCCGCTGGCAGGGTTGGCAGGGGACCGGATGATAAAGATGGACGGCGTGAGGAAAATTGGTCCGTGTCCAGGTAATACCGGTGGGCCCGAAGAGCGTGACGACCGGCGTTCCCAAAGCCGCGGCGAAATGCCTCGGCCCGGAGTCGGTCGTGATCAAGAGCCGCGCCCGGCGCACGAACGCCTTCGACAATCCAATGCTCAGCCGCTGATCGGCGAGGCTGACGACCTGGGGATGAGTGGCCAGGGCGGCGACGGCGCGCGCCGCGTCGCGCTCGGCCGGCCCGCAGAGCATCACGACCGACGCGCCCAGCTCCTCCGCCAGTCGCCGGGCCAGGAACGCGAAATACCCGTTCGGCCAACCCTTCGACGGGCCGAAGGCGCCGCCGTTGTTCAAACAGACCAAGGGGCGACCGGGGTCAATCCCGAGCGCCCGGCAAGACTCGTCGGCCGCCGCCTCGTCGGCCGGGGTCGTCGCCAATTCGAGTTGGAGCCCCGCGTCGCGGCACCCCAGAGCGCGGGCGAGCGCCAAATAGTATTCGACGGCGGGAAAGGGACGCAGCGACTCGGCCTCGTCGCGAGGGGGCTTGAGGCGATCGGTCAGCAAGGGGCCCCTGCCGTAGCGATCGTAGCCGACCCGCCGCCGAACGCCCGCCCGCCACGAGATCCAGGCCGTGCGGATCGAGTTCGGCAACAAAACCGCCGCGTCGGGCCGGTCGGCGCGCAGCCGCTTCAAAAGCGCGGACGCCCGCTGGTCGTGATTCTTGGCGCGGGGGTGAAACAGAATGGCGTCGTCGAACCAGGCTGTCCCGTCGAGCACCGGAACAACGTTGGGCTTGAGGACGGCCGTCATCCGCGCGTCGGGAAACTCTTGGCGCAACGCGCGAAACGTGGGAGTGGCCATGACGGTGTCGCCGATCAAGCTGGGGCAGAAGACGACGATGTTCATGGAGCGGTTCGTCTTTGGCCGCGACGGCCGTTCGTCGTCCCCCAGCCGCGCGAGGGCCGCGGGGGGAGGGTGAACGCCCGGCGCCGCGCTCAAGACCATGGGAAATCCCTTTCCCAACCAGGCCCGCATGTGGCTCAACCGCTCTCCGTCGAACGGATTTTGGAAAGCAACGCGGATAGAAGCAGGTTCAACGGCTCGGGATCGCCATCGATCTCCAGCCCAATTCGGAGGGCGCGGAGCGGCGTTTCGCCGAGCCTGGAGAAGCGCAGCTTCACCAAATCTTTCTGGGTGGTCAAGACGAAATCCGGGCGCGCTTCGCCGACCCAGCGTTCCAAGCCGCCGACGTCGCCGGCGTCGTAGGGATGATGGTCGGGAAAGATCCGCAGATCGACGAGCTCCACGCCGAGCCCCACGAGCGTTCCACGAAACCCCTCGGGATTGCCGACGCCGCAAAACGCCGCCACCCGCCGGCCGGAAAGATCGCCCAGGGGCTCGGAATTTCCCTCGCCGTCGACGAGGTCGCGCGGGGCGTGCCGCGACTCCAACAGCGGAATCGAACCAGCGCGGCGGGCGACCTGGGCGCGGATCCACCGCCGACGATCGCCGGAAACCAGGTCCGCCCGCGACACGACCACGGCGTGAGCGCGCCCAAGCGCGCCGACGGGCTCGCGCAACAGCCCGCGCGGAAAAAGCCGGCCCAGGCCGAACGGGTCGAGGGCGTCGAGCAAGACGATGTCCAGATCGCGCGCCAACCGCCGATGCTGGAACCCGTCGTCCAGCAGGATCACCTGGGTCTCCAGCTCCTCGACGGCGATCGCGGCGAGCCGGGCGCGGTCGGGACCCTGAAGGTGGGGAACGTCGGGAAGGTTCTCCTCAAGAACCAGGCCCTCGTCGTTGACCGAGCCGGCTTGCCCGTAGCCTCGGCTGATCAGGCAGACGCGGACGTCGCGATCGCGGAACCAGCGGGCGAGCCACTCGACCATCGGCGTCTTGCCCGTGCCGCCGAGCGTGATGTTTCCCACGGAAACCACCGGGACCGCCGCGTGATGGACCGTTTTCCATCCCCGGTCGAAGGCCGCGGTGCGAACGCTCACGCCAAACCGATAACCCAGCGCCCCCAAGCCGAGGCCGAACCGGCCAAGGCTCGCCAGCGGCCCCCGCGACTCGCCCCGGACCAGCCTCAGGTACGCTTCGGGATTGATGCCGCCCACTCGTCCGCGCCCTCGCCATCGTGGTTATGAAGGAAGAGCGCCGACTCCGCTCCCGCCGCTCGCTTTCAATCGCCGACCCCGGCCTGGTAAGATTGTGAAGGCTACTCCCCGCCAGCGCGAGGCGTCAAGGCGCGGCGCTCCGTTCCGACAAGGCCAACGTCTGATGATCCACCCTCCCGAACCGCCGCACCCGCTCGTGGGCCACTGGCTGAAACGGCACGTCAGCCTGGTGAGCTTCGTCCTGCACATGGTCGGCATCCCGCCGACGATCCTGGGCGTGTTGTTGTTCGCGGTCTATGCGAGCCTCCTCTCGTTCCCCATTTTCGTGCTCTCGCTCTCCCTATTCCTTGGAGGGTTCGCCCTCCAGTTCGCCGGCCATCGGCTTGAGGGAACGGACCCGGGAGAAGTTATTTATTTCAAGCGGCTTTTGGGCGTTCCCTACGTCGAGTTCCCCCCCGGGGCCGACTACCTCGACGACGACGCCTGAGTCCGTCCCTCCCTCGCTCGCGCCGGTTCGAGTCGGGAAAACGCGGCGAGCCGGCGTCCCGTTGGGAAGTGTGGATCGGCGGAGATGGAGGCGCTTTCAACGACCGCGCCGCCTCGGTTCGCCGCCGAGCGGATACGCCGAGGCGGACTGGTTGCCGCCGCTCGGGCGCGGTCGATGATTCGGAGCTATTTTCGTGGGACGCCCCTCGATTTTTGACCTAGGACGGAAGCGGAATAATCCGTAAAATCCGCCCAATTGCTTCAAGTCGAGAATTCAGAGCATCCGATACACTTCGACAGGCCGAGCCCTTTGTCACTTCCACGAGGGTTCAACCTTTCGCATTACGATGCTCGTTTGTTCACAACTTGTTCCCGGCACGAAGGGCCGGTTGACGCGCTCCACGCCAGTCCCCCTCCGCGGGAGTGGTTGAGCGTCGCGACCGGGACGGCCCGAATGCGACCGCGTTATGTCGAGTCGTGGGTGTTGGACTCCGAAGAGCCAAGCCAAGGATGGCGCGGCGTGATCCCACGCCTTGAGACGCGCGTCACATGGCGAACTTAGTCAAGGACGGCTGGCCATGCGATTGACCCTACGCAGAAACCGATGGACTCACGCGGCCGTGCTGGCGGCCTGGCTGAGTTCCTCCGGCTGCCAGAGGCTACCCTACATTGATCAGTCCAAGAGCGTTCCCCACGACAACATGGGGAGGATCGCCCTGGAGGACCAGGAGGTCAAGCAGGCCGACTTCCTGACCAACAGCCTTCCCTTGCAGTTGCCCAAGGTCGCGAAGCCTCGCACGACCAACGATCCCGAGGCCGAAGAGATCTGGCAGATGACCTTGCAGGAGGCGATCCGGATCGGTCTGGACAATTCCGAAGTCGTCCGCGTGATCGCCTTCGGCGCCCAGGGCATCCCGATCGGCGGCTTCGAGCCGACTCCGTTGAACACCGGGGCCGGCGCCGGCATCGCCAGCGCGCTGGGGGCGGGAACGCTTCAGTCGGTGTACGACCCGGCGATTCAGGAGACGCAGATCGCCCAGGCGCTGAGCGTCTTCGACACGGCGTTCGTCACCAACATCGCCTGGGGCAAGAGCACCCAACCGTTCAACAACGCGGTTCAGGGCGGTACGTTCAACATCGGCGGAACCAAAACGCCGGTCATCTCGGTGCAGGACTCGGCGAACTTCCAGGTCGGCCTGCAAAAGCGAACGGCCACCGGCGCCCAGCTCAACATCACCCACAACGTCAACTGGCTCTATCAAAACAGCACGTTCCTGGTCACGCCGTCGGCCTACACGACCAACCTCCAGATGTCGATCAACCAGCCCCTTATGGGTAGCGCGCCGATGCCCGGCCAGGCCGCCGGCCCGCTGGTCGGTCTTGAGGCCAACCGCGCGCCGATCGTCATCGCCCGCATCAACGCCGACGCGGCGGTTTGGCGATTCAAGGCCGACGTCATGGCCGAGGTCCGGTCGATCGAGCAGCAGTACTGGACCCTCGCCCAACAGCACGTCCAACTCTGGAGCGCCGAGAAGGCCGTCGAGCTGGCCCGCGAGATCGTCAACCGCGAGCAGGCCGAGCTGGTCGTGGGCAAGGGAACGGTGGCCGACGTCGCCGAGGCTCAGCAGCGGCTCGAACAGTTCAACCTCGATCTGGTCACCCGGACGTCCGACGTAATCACCACCGAGCGACAGTTGCGGAACATCCTGGGCCTCCCCCCGGCCGACAACCGCCGGATCGTGCCGGTCACGCCGCCGACCGAAGCCCGGCTGGAGCCGGACTGGGAATCGAGCATGGCTCAAATGATCACGTTCCAGCCCGACATCGTGCAGCAGCAACTGCTCGTCCGGATCGCCGAGCTTCAGCTCTTGATCGCCCGCAACCAGTTGCTTCCGCAGTTGAACCTGAGCGTCCTCTACCAGCTCAACGGTCTGGGCGAACGGCTCGACTCGGCCGAGGCCGTGATGACCGGCGCCACGCTCAAGGCGCTTGAGCCCGTGATCACCAATCAGATGAGCGCCGCCGGCGTGAATCCGGCTCCCGGTTTCTACAACAACTTCCGCACCTGGCAGGTGGGCTTCTCCTTCCAGGCGCCGATCGGCATGCGGGCGCCGCTGGCCACCGTCCGAAACGCGCAGTACATCCTGCTGCGTCAGCGGGCCTACCTCCAGCAGGTGGTTCACCAGACGGTCCACTCGCTGGCCCGGTTCTTCCTGGAAGTCGACGCCAACTACAAGCAATTCAAGACCGCGTCGCGACTCCGGGCCGCCGCCGCCGAGCGGTTGGCCGCCCAGCGGGCCTACTACGAGGAGGGCCGAATCACGATCGACCGCTTCCTCGACGCCGTCAGCCAGTACGCCCAGGCCGTCGCCCAGGAGGCCCAGTTCAAGACGACCTACAACATCTCGATCGCGGCCTTGGAGGAAGCCAAGGGAACGTTGCTGGCCTACAACAACATCTCGGTGGCCGAAGGCCCGCACCCGCGGAAGGCGTACATCCAGGCCCGCGACATCCAGGACAGCCACAAGAAGCTGCCGATCCAGCCCGACGGCCCGGTCTATCCTGAGCGGACCTACGGAACGCCCACGCAAGATCCGGTCGCGCCCCAGCCGCCTCCGGGCATCGAACCGCGGCAACCGCTGCCGCCGATGCCGGCCCCGATCGGTCCCATGGGCCCGCCGCCCACGCCGCTGCCCCCCTATCGTCCGGCCGGCGAGGCTCAGGTCCTCTCGCAAAATACGTCGCCTTCGGGCCCGGCCGACAAGCCTCGAACCGACGCGGCGACCATCCAGGCGAGCGGCTCCAGCGCTCCGAGCCGACCGCCGGCTCCGGCCTCGGCGCCCCCCGCGGAACGATCCCCGGCCCCGGTCGGCGACCTGCCGCCGCTGCCCGACTCGGTCGATCTGCCCCCCCTGCCTTAGAATGGACCCACCCGAGCCCGCGCCGCCGGCGCCTTCGGGAAACCTTCCACGGGCCGGCGCCTCCACAAGGAGGCGCCGGCCCGTTCTCGTTTTGGACTCGCGGCCTTGTGGTTGACCATCGCCGACACTCCCCGGCACAATGGCCAGTCCCGCCCCGCCGAAGTTTGACGGCGGCCGGATGACCCCGCGACGGAGCCCAACCCATGCCCACGATCCAGCGATTCCAACGACCCGGCGCCCTGCTCATCCTGGCGCTTTTCCTCCAGGGCTGCGGCGATCAGGCCGACGTGGCGTCGCGACCGGGCGGCGAGGGCTCCGGCGGCCTCGGCAAAATCGGCGCGGTGTTGCCGACGTTCAATCACCCGTTCTTCCTGGCTCAGAAGGAGGGCATGGAGGCCAAGGCGAAGGAGCTTGGACTCGAGCTCGACGTGCGCGACGGCCAGGACGACGACGCCAAGCAGATCGGCCAGATTGAGACCCTCATCAACCTCGGTTGCGCCGGCCTGATCCTCTGCCCCCGCGACGAGGAGGCCCTGATCCCGGCCGTCGAGGCGGCCAACCGCGCCAACATCCCGATCCTCGCCTTGAACCGGCGGATCAACGGCGGCGAGGTCGTCGGCTACGTCGGCGCCGACGACTCGGAGGGGGGCGTCCTCCAGGGCCAAGAGCTGGTCCGGATGCTCGGCCCCGAGGGGGGGAAGATCATTTACCTGGAGGGGACCGAGGGGTCAAGCCCCCAGAGGAACCGCGCCGCGGGCTTGATGGCGGTGCTCGACAAGCATCCCGAGATCACGATCGCCGACCGCCGATTCGCCGGCTTTCAGGAAGACAAGGCCAAGAGCGTCATGACCGACCTGGTCCGCCGGTTCCAGCCGGGCGAGATCCGGGCCGTGGTGGCGCAGTCGGACGAGATGGCCTTGCCGGCCGCGGAGGTCGCGCGGAGCGAGGGCTGGAACGACGTTGTGGTCCTGGGCTTCGACGGCGGCAAAACCGCCTTTGACGCCGTCCGCGACGGCCGGTTGCGAGCCACGATCCTCCAGGATCCCCGCGAGCAGGGGGCCAAGGCCGTGGAATCCCTGGCCGCGAAGCTTAAGGGAGAGACCGTTGATCAGGAGGTCGTCACGCCTCTGCGGCTCATCACCAAGGCGAACGTCGACGAGTTCCAGCCCTCGTACTGATCGGCGAGCGCTTAGGCGCCCGGCCACTCGCCCGAGAAAACCTCGGTGGCCGGGCCGGTCATGAAGACGGAGGCGGCCGGCTCGGGCCATTCGAGGTCCAGAGCGCCGCCGGGAAGATGGGCGAGGACGCGCCGATCGGTTCGCCCCGTCAACACGCCCGCGACGCAAACGGCGCAGGCGCCCGTGCCGCAAGCCAGGGTGACGCCCGAGCCGCGCTCCCAGGTCCGCATCCGAACCTCGCCGCGGCTCAGAATCTGGACGAAGTGGGCGTTCACGCGCCGAGGGAACGACGGATGGGTCTCGAAGAGAGGCCCCAGACGCTCAAGGGGGAAATTGACCACGTCGTCCACGAAGACCACCGCGTGCGGGTTGCCCATCGAGACGGCCGTGACGGCGAAGGTCCGCCCGTCGACCTCCATCGGCGCGTCGATTGGCGGATCGCCGGGCAGAAGCGTCGGGATCTCGGCGGCGCGGAGGATCGGAGCGCCCATGTCGACCCGGACCAACCGCGCCTCGCCGTCGGCGACCGTCAGATCCAGCGTCAGCACGCCGCGACCGGTTTCGACCGTCACGCGATCCTTTCGGGCCAACCCGTGGTCGTGGATGTACTTGGCGACGCACCGGACGCCGTTGCCGCACATCTCGCCCTCGGAGCCGTCGGCGTTGAACATCCGCATCCGGGCGTCGGCCCGGTCGCTCGGCATGATCAGGATGAGGCCGTCGGAGCCGACGCCGAAGTGCCGGTCGCTCACCGCCCGGGCCAGCGCCGGCGGGTCGGCCGGCTCGGGCTGGCTGAAGGTCTCGACGTAGACGTAATCATTGCCCAGGCCGTGCATCTTCGTGAATTTCATGGCTTTCGGTGGGAACGCGAATGCTTTTGTGGGAGGGAAGGGGCGAACTTCGGGCGCCTCCGGTGGTCGAAACGACCATCACGAAGGTAACATGGAGACGACGACTCGGGACAGAGGGGTTGCCTCGCGCGGCGCGCGACGGCGGGCGCTGAAGGGGATGCGATGTTCGGCATGTCGGCGACGGCCTATGATTTGAAGTTCAGCCTCCTGGGCATACCCGTCCGCGTCCACCCATCGTTCTGGCTTGTCGCCGCGCTTCTGGGGTGGAACGACCAAAACCTCGCCCTGGTCGCGCTTTGGATCGTCTGCATGCTGGTCTCGATCGTCGTCCACGAGTTCGGGCATGGGCTCACGGCCCAACGCTTCCACGGTTCGCCCTCCATCCTCCTGTACGCGATGGGAGGGCTCTGCCAGTCCGAGGGCCAACGATCCAAGCCGCAACGGCTCGCGGTCGTTCTGGCCGGGCCGGCGGCCGGCTTTTTGTTGCTCGTCGTCTCGCTGCTGACAACCACCGTTTTTCTAGGCGTCACGCCAGGCGAGCACGTCGCGCTGATCACGGCGGGCTTCGGATTCCGGGCCGACCAGCTCCAGATATTCTCAGCCCTGCGAAAATTCGGCGGTCAGTATCCGCTGAATCTCTACTTCTTCATGGTCCAAATCAACCTGCTCTGGACCCTGTTCAACCTGCTGCCCATCTGGCCCCTCGACGGCGGCCAGGCGACCCAGATCGTCCTCGACATGGCCGATCCCAGAAACGGCGCCCGTCGCGCCCACATCCTTTCGTTGGTCACGGCCGGAGTGCTGGCCGTAATGGTGGGAAGCTGGTCCCAAAATCTATTCCTTACTCTCTTCCTAGCTTACTTCGCCTTCGTAAATTTCCAAATTCTCCAGGCCATGCACCACGCTCGATCGCTAGGCGCGCGGGACGACGACTGGTGGCGACGCTGAGCCCCGCGCGTTGCACTTTCGCATCATCGGGGGCTGGCCTCCGGCAACTACATCTCTTTCACCGGCAAGGGGTTGCGGCTCTCGTTCGAGACGTTGCGAGCGACCCCTTTCTTTTACGGGCTTGATGCGCCACAATCCACGAGAGGGCTTTCCATGTGCAACCTCGCGAGTGGCCGTGGTCTTCCCGCCCCTTATCGAACCATCGAGAGCGGAAGCAGAACAGGCATTCATGCGCTCACGCAACAAAAAGACAGTGGCGAATTCGGGTGGTTCCTCCAAGACGTCGAAGGCGAAGACTCGCGGAACGAAGCGCGGCGAGTCCGCCGGGGATGAGTTTGAATTGGCGTTGTTGAAGCGGGACGGGACCGAGGGCGAGCACGGCAACCTGTTGCCGCTTTTGCCGTTGCGCTCGGACCTCGTCTTTCCGCAGACGGTTGTGCCGTTGATCGTCAACCGCTCCAGCGGCATTCGGTTGGTGGATGATGTTTTGGTCGGCGAGCGGCTTGTGGGGCTGGCCGGCCAGCTTCACCCCGAGGTCGACGAGCCGGGCATGAGCGACCTGTTCCCGACGATCTGCGTGGGGACGGTGCTGAAGATGCTCAAGTTCCCCGACGGGTCCACGCGGATCGTCTGTCAGGGGCAAACGCGCGCGAAGCTTGTCCGGGTGGTCCGAACCGAGCCGTACCTCATCGGCGAGGTGGAGCCGCTTGAGGAGATCGAGGAGGAGGGGGTCGAGCTCGACGCCCTGGCGCATCACGTCGGCCGGCTCTTTCAGAGGATGGTCGACCAGAGCCAGCAGATTCCCGAAGAGCTTCAGGTCGCCGCGATGAACACCCGCGAGCCGGGGCGTTTCGCCGACCTGCTGGCCTCCAGCCTGCCGTTCTCGGTCGAGGAGCGGCAGGCCATGCTCGGCGAGGTCAACGTCCGGGCCCGCCTGGAGCTTTTGGGCCAATACCTCGCGCGCCAGCTCGCCGTGCTGGAGCTGTCGACGAAAATCCAGGAGCAGGTGGGCTCGGAACTCTCCAAGGCCCAGCGCGACCACTTTCTCCGCCAGCAGATGAAGGCGATTCAGGAGGAGCTCGGCGAGGGCGAGCACGAGAACCCCGAAGCGGCCGAGCTGTGGGAGCGGATCAAGGAGGCCAACCCGCCCGAGGAGGTTCAGCGCGAGGCGGAGCGCGAGCTTGACCGGCTGGTCGGCATGCACCCCAGCTCCGCCGAGTACTCGATCGTCCGGACGTATCTTGACTGGTTGGCGATACTCCCCTGGAACCAGACCAGCCGCGACCGGCTCGACCTGCGCCGCGCTCGGAAGATCCTCGACACCGACCATTACGACCTGGAGAAGATCAAGGAGCGCATCCTCGAATACCTGGCCGTCCGCAAGCTTAAGAAGGACATGAAGGGCCCGATCCTCTGCCTGGCCGGCCCGCCGGGAACCGGCAAGACGTCGCTGGGCAAGAGCATCGCCAAGGCGCTTGGCCGCGAGTTCATCCGCGTCAGCCTGGGCGGCGTTCACGACGAGGCCGAGATTCGGGGCCACCGCCGAACCTACGTGGCGGCCATGCCCGGCCGGATCATCCAGGGGTTGCGCAAGGCGGGAACCAACAACCCCGTCTTCATGCTCGACGAGGTCGACAAGCTGGGCGCCGACTTCCGGGGCGACCCCTCCTCGGCGCTTCTGGAGGTGCTCGACCCCGAGCAAAACTCCACCTTCCGCGACCACTACCTGGACGTGGATTTCGACCTCTCGAAGGTCATGTTCATCGCCACGGCCAACATGCTGGAGACGATCCCCTCTCCGCTTCTGGACCGAATGGAGGTGTTGAACCTCCCTGGTTACAGCGAGGAGGAGAAGACGCTGATCGCCCAGAAGTACATCATTCCCAAGCAGCTTGAGGCGCACGGGCTGGTCGAGGGCGACCTGGAGATCACCGACCAGGCGCTGAAGCGGATCATCGCCGAATACACGCGCGAGGCCGGCCTGCGCAATCTGGAGCGCGAGATCGCCGCCATCTGCCGCAAGACGGCCCGCCGCCGCGCCGAGGGAAAGCGGCGGCTGGCGACCGTCGGCCCCGCGCGCGTCCCCGAGTTGCTGGGCCCCTCCCGCTACTTCCGCGAACTGGCGGATCGGACGGGCGTTCCCGGCGTCGCCACCGGCTTGGCCTGGACCCCCTCCGGGGGCGAAATCCTCTTCATCGAGGCGACCGGAATGCCGGGCAAAGGGGGGTTGACCCTCACCGGCCTGCTCGGCGACTCCATGCGGGAAAGCGCCCAGGCGGCGATGAGCTACCTGCGAAGCCACGCCAAGACGCTGTCTCTCGACGCCGCGAAGATCGGCGAAACCGACGTGCACATCCACGTTCCCGCCGGCGCGGTGCCCAAGGACGGCCCCTCGGCGGGCGTGGCGATCGCGGCGGCCCTGATCAGCCTCTTCCGAGGCCAGCCGATCACTCAGGAGCTGGCGATGACCGGCGAGGTGACGTTGACCGGCCGCGTCCTGCCCGTCGGCGGGGTCCGCGAGAAGGTGCTGGCCGCCCGCCGCGCGGGGATTCACACGATTATTCTCCCTCGGCACAATGAAAAAGACCTGGTGGAGATCCCCCAGGAGGTTAAGGCCGACCTGACCTTCCGCCTGGTCGACACGCTCGACGACGTCGTCCCTCGCCTGTTCGAAGCCGCCGTGGCGGTCGCCGGCCGCAAGCCCGAGCCGGCGAAGACCTCGGCCCGAAAGGCGACACCGAAGCCCCGCAAAAAGGTCGCCGAACCGAACGTCCAGGCCAACGGCCGCTCCAACCCCAAACCGCAACGTCGGACGAAGAGTCTGTAAATGGGTCCGCGCCGAGGCCTCGAGGCCTCGGCGCGGCGTTCGTCGTCCTTCGCCGAAACCGCCCCACCGCGCCGTCTCATGCACTTGTCCTCAACGCCAACCCGTCGCGCTCGTTTAACCGGCCTGGTCCGATCGTTCTCCGGCGCGCTCGCCCTGAAGGGAGTGGACCTGGAGCTGCGGGGGGGCGAGATCCACGCGCTCTGCGGCGAAAACGGCGCGGGCAAAAGCACGCTCATTCAGATTCTGGGCGGGGTGATCCGGCCCGATTCCGGGACGATCGCCATCGACGGCCAAGAGGTCCGCTTCGCCGACCCCGCCGCGGCGCTCGCCGCCGGTATCGCGATCATTTATCAGGAGTTGAGCCTGGTCGACGGCCTCACCGTCGCCGAGAACCTGGCGCTCGGCAACGAGCCCCGCGTCGGCCCCTGGATCGACCGCCGGACGATGCGCCGGCGCGCCGCCGAACGGCTCGAAGCGCTGAACTTTCGGCTCGATCCCAACGCCCGCGTCTCGTCGCTGACGATCGGCCAGAAGCAGCAGGTCGAGATCGCCAAGGCGCTCGGCCGCGACGCGCGCGTTTTGGTTCTCGACGAGCCGACCGCCGCGCTCTCGCGGGCCGAGACCGAACGCCTCTTCGCGATTCTCCGCGACCTTCGGGCCCAGGGGATCGCCATCCTCTACGTCTCGCACCACCTCGACGAGGTGTTCGAGATCTCCGACTCGATCACCGTCCTCCGCGACGGCCGGCGGATCGGCTCCTGGCCGACGGCCGAGATGGACCTGGATCGGGTCGTCGCGGCGATGGTCGGCGAGGCCGTCGACGTCCGCGAGCGACCGCCCCGCGAGGCGTTGGGCCCCCCCTTGCTCCGCGTCGCCGACGCCCGGGGCGAGACCCTCCGCGGGGTCGATCTCACCATAGCTCCGGGCGAGGTGGTCGGCCTGACCGGACTCGCCGGCGCGGGGCATGAGGAACTCGCCTCGGCCCTCTTCGGCCTGGCGTCGCTCTCGGGCGGCTCGATTGAGTGGAAAGGAAGCCCCCTCCGCGTCCGCCATCCCAGCGAGGCGAGCGAGC